>WLWD01005124.1_pt1 | contig 20744 bp, 18 predicted proteins | sample 6712731 | NCBI WGS metagenome assembly WLWD01 (sample SAMN12718690, study PRJNA576275) | sponge metagenome | isolation source: marine sponge | host: Mycale hentscheli | place: New Zealand: South Island, Marlborough, Capsize Point | collected 2014-11-01
CAGTTCTCATTTTGATGAAAAGGGAAACAAGAGAAGAGGTTGTAGAGGATGAAGGGGATCGGATTCTTGAGTCTAGGAGGCCCTTGGGTGGTTTAGAGATTGGCTGAGGGCACAGCTCCGCCCTTGCGAGAGCCAAGCGCCAACTCAGCCGACAGTGCTCCCTTAGGATTTTTTGGCGTAGGGGCCGATTTCCAACCCCTTCATCATGAAGTCCATCAAGTGATCCCAACTTTCAAAGCATTGATAGTGGGTCAGTGTACGGACGTGTTCGAAAAAGATTTTGCGTGTTGGCAGTTTGTCCCGGATCAACCGATAGGAATCTTCGCTCACATGCATGAGCGTATGCAAAGCAAACGCCAATAGGTTCATGGTTGCCAGCAGCGAAGAGAGATGCTGTTTTCCGTGCCCGAAATTGTGTTCCAAATGATACCCTTTGGTCTTAAGCACGTTGTTGCTTTCGTTCTCGATCTTCCAACGAGCCCGTGCCGCCGCAACCAATCCGGCGACATTGTTCTCACTTATCTCCCAATCGGTGATCCATGAACTGTGATAGATCTGTTTCCCCTTGTGGTCGAAGATTCTCACTTCCAGCCAGTTCACTTTAAGGGGGTTTTCACCGCTCGTGAGCGGTATTCCGTGAGACCAACGGTATTCACGGGTTTCTCGTCGGTTTCTTTTGTCTTTCCGCTGCTCCCGCCAGAAGCTGATTTGTTTGCTCTCCTCCAAGCCCTCAACCCAAGCCGTCAAGCGGGTATGCGATGAAGGTTTGCAGGTGAACAGAAAATGAAATCCGTGTAGTAATGCCTGACGGCAGAAGGGTTGATGGGCGTAGATATCATCGCCTAGCAATGTGCTGTTCCCTTCCGCATATTGCTGGGCATGTTTGCTCAACCACCGTTTGGCAGCAGCGATCTCGCAGTCCTGCTTCTCATGTCCGTCTTGCTTGAGAATGAACTCTGGTTTGAGTGTCACCACCTCCGAGTGTCCGGGACTCACAACAACTGGGGTGATTGCGCTGTGATAATGAGTTCTTTTCCCATTCTTGTGCTCGATGCAGGAGCAGCGCTCGCAGTGAACATTCTCAGACTGCGAAGAATAATACCATGTGCCGTCCAGAGCAATGAGTTGGGTCTCATTGACTGACTTCATCGACTCCAACACACCTCGTTGTTTGAAGGCTTCATAAATCTCATCAAATAAGGGCTCCAGATGACTTGGCTCGATAGGATCGAGCATTTTGCGAATATGGTTGTCCGAAGGGATCTGTTGGATTTGGAAAAAACTCTGGGCATTCGACTGCCCACGAGTCTCTTCCATCCGTTTTTGAAAAGAGAGAAACGAAGGGCATTGAGTAAAAAAGACCGAAAAAGCGGACAAGGCGATATCCTCCATGGAATATCGTCTATTCTGGCCCCGACGAAGATCGGGCAGCGATTGGGCGCAATCACGCAATCGATGAACAATCTTGTCGAACCAACCCGAACTCACGCCCAAACTAATGCCGGTACTGGGCCAAAAGTACAAGTTACAATTGTGTTACGATCTCATCGCCCAAGCTGAGCCGTTCTCCCGGTGTAGAATCGCGGCACCCTTCACAGGGACCATTCTTCAAAATGAGAACTGCTGGTTCAGTTCATGTTCAGGCTCAGGCTCAGGCCCAGGTTCAGTTTCAGGCCCTGCAAAGCGACCGAAACCGACATATCCCCAACAACTTTCACCTCTATTCCATCGAAGCTGGCAGTCCCCTCCAGTTCCACGACACCACCAAATCCAGCTGGAGCCGTGAGTTGGTAGGTTAACACGCGTTGCTTTGCATCAAAGAACGGACCCCATTTGATCTTGCCCGAGACCGGTTCTAAGTCCCCCGATTCGTTAACCATTGACACGGCGAAATCTCGCGGCGCTTCCTCTTCCAAAGCATAGGCGAGAGTTTCGCCCGAAGCGGAGACGATGACTCGAACTGAGATTGTACCGCCGCCCTCTTCAATTGTTCGAGTCGCAGAAGAAGCGATCGATTGAACAGGAACCAAGAACGAATCCCCGTCAGTCTCAACTTGCACCCCGTCGAAGCTAGCCTCTCCGCGAAGGGCTATCGGACCCGAAAACTCGCCCGTCGGACTCAGTTGATACCTCAAACTCCGAGCCGAGCTATCGAAGAAAGGCCCCCATTTGATCTTGCGATTGACGGCGTCAATCAGGCCGTTCGTCCCTACGAATGAGACGTCGAAACCATTGGGAATCGCCTCCTCATAAGCTTGGGCAAAGGTTCCCGAGTCCGGCAGCAGTTCTACCGTCACATTCAATCCTTCGACATCCCGGACGGCCGCCCCTCCTGAAACCGACGGCACAGCCAGGAACAGACTCATTCCGAGTAACAGGATCCAACACCTCATGATCACTATTTATTCAGAGTTTCGAATTCACGAGGTCCAGTCCCAGGCACCAGCACCGCACGGTAGAATCGGTGCTCGGCTTCTCCAAAACCTGGATCAATCCACACGGCCGAATCCATCTCCAACTCAAGGGTCGTCTCCGTGCCCCAAGGACCATCGACAGGATTACTGGCAGACTCCACTCGGTATCGTTGCCCCGGAGTCCCCGTTAGAACGAGACCACCTCCTTCGAAATCTAAGGCGAGTGTCGGAGAAAAACGCTGCTCGGCATCGAGGTCTTGAGGACCGGTTCCGACGATTGGGTGGTTGATACCGTCAAAACTGGCCACGCCTGAGAACACCAAAGTCGAAGCATCTTCTGTTCCGACCAGGCGATATCGCAACACGCGTTCCTGTCCATCATTGAACGGGCCCCATCGCAAGCGGCTCCCCTCTTCCAGGAACACGCCACCGTGCTCGATATTCTTCGCAGACACACCGAGGGGTAAGCGTTCTTCAAACGCAAAACTCCTTACCCCGGGCTTAGGATGAAATTGAATTTCGACCAGATCTCCGTCAACAGATCGATTCACAACGCCAGCGGCGCCAGGTAGAGACTGCCGTTGCAATCCCCCCTCCGTATTCACCCACCAGAGCGGTGGCTCGGCCACATTCGAATCCAAGATATACGTTTCACCACCTTGCCAGAGAGCACCGGCTCGGGTGACGTAACCAATCGGAATCGGATTCGGCGCCACAGGCCACACGCTACCTCGTCGCCAAGCCGCGCCGTAAGCCGTTACCTCGCCCACCGACATCACAAAATCGGCATTGGAATCCGCAGGATGCGGCTCGCCTAAACTCGGAGCTTCCGAGATATCCACACTGGCTACCTCGGCCGTCAAATCGCTGTAGAGGTCGATCACACGAACGGAGTAAATACCGGCGTCCGCAAGCGCGCTCTCCGCGACGCTAAAGGAAGCCTGCGTCGCTCCAGGAATTTCGACGCCATTTTTCAACCATTGGTAACTAATCGGTGGATTCCCCCGAACCTGAGCACTGAGGCTAAAGCCCTCCCCTTCTACAATCGCCAGCAATTGGCCTTGGTTCAGGAAGATCAAGGGATCCGCAATCGCATCAATCACGAAATCAATGGAATGGGGCACCGTCGGAATGCGATCAACTAAAACCAGGTTTGCTTCTAACGTCAGCTCGCGTCCCACAAGGCTCTCTTCACCTGCCAGCGTAGTCTCGATTGAAGATACAAAATTGACGGCGGCAGGATTTACTGCACGGTTACCGGACTCAACGACAGTCTCCCCCTCCCGCAAAGTCCACTCGATAGCAGTGACTGGAAGAGCCGGCACCTGGAAGTAGCGAACCCGAGAAGGCACACTCCAATTTCCAACCGAGTCCTGCACGCGAAAACTCACGATCTCGCTTCCAGGAGTGTCATCTGGAATGGATACCTCAAACGCGGCTCCATCACCGGATGGGGATTCGAACTCGATCGGAATCCCATTCCCAACACCTGGATCCGCCCCGATGAAATACTCAGCGGCGGCGATCTGAGCTTCATCTGCAATACCGAAAGGAGCAACATAAAGAGAATGATAATGCGGAAGACTCCAGTTCCCGTATTCGTCCTTCGCTCGGACTTGAACAGCCGTCGCCCCTCGACCAAGCGCCAAAGTCGAGAATGCTCGGGTCACAGTGGCATTAGGCTCGACTCCGTTGACATCTGCGCCGTTTCCAGCCCCTGGATCTGCCCCCAAGAAGTACTCGATTTCGGTGACTTCAGGCTCCGATTGGAAGGCATAGGGAAGCAACGTAAAGTAGTGCGCCGATGGCACGCTCCAATCGCCCCGTTCATTCTGACTTCGCACGAAGAGAGCGTGTCTCCCCGGAGTCAAGCCGTCGACTTGGGGGCGAATCGTCGCGGCAACACTGCCCGTTCCGCTGCCAACAATCGGCACTGGTGTGCCTTGCCCCGTTCCAGGATCCGTGTCCAAGAAATATTCCATCGCCACAATCCGCTCACGTGCATCATCCGGGGCCGGCACCTCGAGCCCCGAAACCCCAAGAGTTGAGAACACACAAGCGATCGAGTCGAGGGTTTCTAAAGTTTCCATCCTCGCATATAACCTATTGTTGGATTTAACCTCAACCGTGACACTGAGCCCCTTCCCGCAGCGCCCACAACTCGTGGCGCGTCCAGTCCTCGTGATGATTGAATGGGCGGGGCTGGCATATTGAATTCCAGGATTTCATGCCCACCAAAAATTCCAATCGTAACCGCCGTCACTGGCCGCTGTGTTGAGTGAGGATTCGGGTTTCAACCTGAGCCGTTCCCCCCAAGATTGATCACCGAGAACAAGGAGGTCCGCTACGCTCGTATAATGGAGTGCCGGATCAGGGGCGAGATCATTCACAACCTGAGTCCCCGCGATCGCCCCATTGTTTGATGCAGCCACCCGCCCCGGGCGAACACTCACATTGCCAGACTCAAAGAAGTTATCTCTGACCACTAGCATCCCATAGGCAGTCTTGAGTGGGCAAAAACCTTCGTTAACTCAAGGAATTTTCAGAGTCCTTGAGTTTGGAGATCTAGACTTTTTCTCTGAGCCGCCTTGGGTAGTGCCTTATTATCGATTGGCTCTCATATGCTGTCCCATAGGATTCTCTAAAAACCGGCAAAATAGGCCTGTTCGGGTCTGGCAAGATGCCGAAAGTGGCCCCCTGCTGTCCCACAGAGTTGCTGCAAGTATCCAAGCAAATCCATTCGCTTCCAAAGTGAGGTGCGAGTGATCGCGTATAGCCGAATGAAGCTATGAGTCCATTGGCTGAGTCGGCTGATAAAGCGCAACAAGACGTAGACCAGCAAGGCGGTCCATACCTGCCAACGGACGCCGTTGGCAGAGTGCCCAAGAAAGTCTCCCAGCTTGAGCGTTTGCTTGATCTGTTTGAAGAAGACCTCGATCTGCCACCTGGCCTTATAGAGGTCGCATACCGTTGCGGCGCTCCATTTGAGATGATTAGTCAAAAAGGTCATCTGCCGGCGTTTCCCGTCAACCTCCACCCACGCTGTGACTCGCCTGGCATGAGTATTGTTGGTGAGCATGATCTCCTCATCGCAGATTACCTCTCCGCTGACCTCTCGCTTGTCCAAGAGATCGAAGACCATTCCTTTCTTTTCCCGGCCCACCCAGAAGACACCGCGATCAGAAAGCTCACTCAGATGTTTCCAATCGTTGTAAGCGCGGTCAAAAATCACGATTTCCCCGTCTTTAATCCCGGCGCAGAGCTCCCAGGCGCAGCGGGCATCATTATGCTTGGCCGTATCGACGATGGCAAAGCGGGGGAGCAGACTCTCCATATCCAATCGCATATGCGTCTTGGCTGCTGCTTTACGCCGCCGATGTTTGGCCCAGTCCATTGAATTGGCCACCAGTTCGATCGTGGTCGAATCGATGATTTGAATCGATCGTCGAAAACGGCGAAGGGTCTTCGGGAGGTTCCCCCGCTGGTATTGCGGTAGCGTCTTTTGCAAATGCTCAAGCACCGACCAGAATAGCTTTTCAGCCATTGCTGCCGGACGAACTTTGTTCGCATGAGAAAGCCCGTTACGACTGGGAGCCTTCGCGCCCCGCAAAGCCGAGAGTGAACCCGAATGAAGTCCCAGACTGTCACAGACGTCGTTTAACCCGAGACAACGAGTCAACTGAGCGTAGATCATGGCGACAACATGGCTCCACGGACGGAAACTTCGTGCTCTATCACCTGCTCCTGTATCACGTGCCAATTGGGGCACTAAGTGTGGAGGTATATGATTGCAGATCTGCCTCAGAACCGTGAGATTGGTGCGAGCTGGTTGGTGTCTTTTGTTTTTCAATGCCTGCTGAGTGGCAGGTTTACAAAATATCTTCCAGCCCTTTCTTCATTTTCCTATGGGATGCCTGTGATTTGAATTGAAGGTAATTGTCTCGATGGTTTACTTGATCCAGCGTGAAAACTGAACCCGTCAAGCACCCGAACCATCGATTTGTAGAATGAAGGTCGGTTCCATTCATTTTGTGTCTCTAGCTTTGGTGGGCCTGTGGCTTTTTCCCTCCGTTTGGTACAAAGGGGCCAGTGAGTCCACGGAGTTCAAATGGTTTGAAACCCAAACCGAAGTCGATGGAATGATCTACTCCGAGGTGGATGTAGGGGCGGCGGCCGAGGCGATCCTCGCGGCTGACTCCATGGAGAATGGAGAATTCTCAGCCCAGGAAGGGGGAGCAGTTGTGCGCGTGTTTTCAGCGAAGCGCAAAGGGGAACGAAAGAATGCGACCGGTTTACTCACTCACACGCCGGACAGCTGTTGGACACGAGTGGGAATGCGAGCGGAAGATGATGGAGATTTTGTGGCTTCCAAATCAATTGATGGAGTTGAGATGACGATGGAGCGGAGGATTTATTCCTTCGGGTCGCAGCGTGAGCTCGTGTACTTCGGTGCGATTGTGGGTGGAAAGGCCCTACCTTATCGGCTGGATACTTACTTGAATGCAGCTCTTGGTACGACGGTTACTGGGCACCAATCAGGGCCATGGTCGAGGGCATTTAACTCGAGGGTTTGGACATGGTGTTGGGACTCGTTTGCTGCTCGTACTCAGTTGGGAGGGGCGCAACAGTTGATACGGATTTCGACCCCAATTAGAGGAGATCTCGAGGAAGCTGAGCAGCGAATCGATTCTGTCCTTGAGCAGTGGTTAAAACGGGTCGGATAATGGACAGAAATCCGGCGATGATCGAAGAGGAAAAAAGATTATCTTCGCTACGAGAGCTGAGTTTGTGGGCACCATTGATGCTTACATTCTTTATCTTAGCCGATGAAGCGAGTTGGTTTTGGACCAATATACCGGAGATGCAGTTCGGGTGGATGATTCCAATCTTGGGAGGGTATCTTCTGTTCGAAGCTTGGGAGAGGCGAAGCGCAGTCGTTGCCCGGTGGACTCGAAGCTCAGCCCTCCTCATAGGGGTTGGCTGCGGGGCCTTGTTTGTAACGCAGATTTATCAGGCCGCTTACGGAGTCACCGCTTCGAGTCTTACCGGGGCTGGGGTTGCCTTCCTAGCAGTCTCCCTTGGAAATATTCTGTACTTGTACGGAGGAAGAGGCGCTCGCAATTTTGGCTTTGGCGTTTGCTTCATGATGTTGGCGGTTCCGATACCACCGATGATAAACTCCGCGATTATCGGAGGTCTTCAGGAATTTGTTGCAATGGTTACAGTTGAGACCCTAGCACTACTTGGCGTTCCAGCCGAATTACAAGGTAGTCTCGTGAGGCTCCCTACGGGTGTGCTAGGGGTAAACGAAGCCTGTAGTGGGATTCGAAGTTTACAATCGACTGTCATGGCTACTCTATTCATCGGGCATTTAGTTCTCCGTCTCAAATCCACTCAAGTCTTGTTGTTCATCACGGGGTTCTTGGCAATTCTGGGAATATTTTGACACCAGGGTCTTTTTCCTTGACTAATTCTTATCGATTACGACAGTACTTGCCTTTGAGGCTGTAGAATACAGCCCACGACGCTGCCGGGTGGACTATCCTTCTGTGCAACGGTTTATTGGTGGTTGGTCCCTGCTTTCCCTGGGTTGCTATTAAAAGTTTAAGAGTTCCTTGATCTCTTTGAGCGAGGCATCGCCTGAGAAGGAGTGGGATAGCCTAGATGTATTTGAGTGACGCGAATGATGACAGAAAACACAGTTCCCGATTCAGATAGTAGGGGCGAATTCTTTTTATAGGTAGGAGGATTATGCCTGAAGATGGTAGCAAAGTAGCAGATCGATTACCGGTTCTTGTCCGAGGCCGAGGGTTCAGGTTCTTTTTGATCGCACTCACAAATGGGGCGATCCTGCTAGGATCCCTTTGGTTAGCTTATCAGCTTCGGTTTGACTTCTTTGTCGATGGCAATTCTAGGGAGTTAATCTATCGAGATCAGATCTTCAGCGTTGCGGTCTGGGTTATTCCCTTGAAACTTACCGTCTTCCTTTTGTTTAAACAGTATTCCGGTTTACTGAGTTATTTTGGTACGCCTGACCTCTACCGTCTTGGAAGAGCTGTTACTGCTTGTTCGGCTTTAATGGGGCTTATTCGGCTTCAGACGCAAGGGCTTTTGGTTCCACCTAGAGGGGTGGTCCTTATCGACTTTCTATTGACTTTTGGAATGTTGGCGTCGTTTCACATTGGCTGCCGAGTCATCTGGGAAACTTTCGCCAAACCAGTAGGAGGCACACGAGAGAGAGACTCGGCCCGCATAGGTATCATAGGTGCCGGTGACGTGGGAGCGAATTTGGCTAAAGAATTACTGAATCGGCGGGGGCTGGGACGGCAGCCAGTGCTGTTTTTAGATGATGATCCTCGAAAGCATATGACCAGCATTCACAACGTTCGAGTGGCTGGTTCACCTGACGAGATTGAGAGACTCTGCGGTGAATATGGAGTCGACGAGGTCGTGATAGCAATGCCGTCCGCGCAGCCGAAAAGAATAGGCGAGATTGTAAAACTACTCAATAAGTTACACATAAAGTTCGTTACGGTGCCGTCGTTGGATCAACTGACAACAGGAAAAGTGCGCTTGTCACAACTGCGACCGATTGAAATTCAAGATCTGTTGGGTCGTGAACCCGTCTCGATTGAGCGAGAAGAGATAGCAAGCTTGTTGCGGGGGAAAGTCGTGCTTGTTACGGGAGCTGGGGGGAGTATTGGAAGCGAGCTATGTCGTCAAGCTGCTTCATTCAATACTGAACGACTGCTCTTACTGGATCAGTCCGAATTCCTCCTATTTCAGATTGAACAAGAGCTCATTGAGAGTGGCTACAGTGGAGTGGAGTTGCCATTGATTGCAAACATTCTCGATGAAGATCGTTTGGATCGCATTCTTGAAAGGTATCGACCCGATGTCATCTTCCACGCTGCCGCGCTAAAACATGTGTGCCGATGGTTGAGGCGCAGCCGCTTGAAGCGGTGAAAGTGAACACGTTTGGAACAGCCTTGCTAGCCAAACTCGCTAAGAAGCATGGTGTGGCTCAGTTTGTCATGATTTCGACGGACAAAGCAATTAACCCGACGAGTGTGATGGGAGCGACAAAGCGATTGGCAGAGATTTATATTCAATCCCTTTTTGCTCAGGACCCGGAAAACAGTCCCGCTTTCATGGCCGTACGTTTTGGCAATGTGTTGGGATCCTCTGGTAGCGTTGTACCTATCTTCAAGAAACAGATTGCGATGGGAGGCCCGGTAAAAGTGACTCATGCAGACGTGACGAGGTATTTTATGACGATACCAGAGGCAGTTGGCTTAGTTTTGCAATGCACCACTCAAGGAACGGGTGGGGGCATTTATGTTCTCGATATGGGCGACCCGATTCGAATTGTGGATTTGGCTCGGCAAATGATTGAACTGAGTGGTTTCCGCCCTGATGAAGATATTCAGATTGAGGTTACAGGGTTGCGACCCGGTGAAAAGTTGTTTGAAGAGCTTCAGCACGAAGGGGAGAACATGGAAGAGACGAACCACTATAAGATTCGACGGTTCGTCTGTGAGGCTATTCCAATGGATCAGGTGACTCCCATATTCGAAGAACTTGAAAGGGAAGTAAAATCTGGAGATGGTCGCAATCTGAAGATTACGTTACGGCGGGTTGTGCCGGAATATAGACCGTATTTGGATGAGGCTTAGAATCTGAGAGGGCTCGATTGAGGCCAACTTTTGTTCCTGGCGATATGGCCGAAACAAACTAGTTCAAGATCAGATTGGTTAATAGACGGTAAATGAAGCAAATTCTGCAAGATCTACGCAACGGTGAAACGATTCTCGCGGACGTTCCTGGTCCAGATTCGAAGCCAGGAACTCTTCTTGTCGATTCCATAGCAAGTTTGGTCTCACTTGGAACTGAGAGAATGATGATCAGCTTCGGAAAAGCGGGTTGGCTTGAGAAAGTTCGGCGTCAGCCAGACAAAGTCCGTCAGGTCATTGAGAAGATCAAGACTGATGGGCTGGTCACTACATACCAAGCGGTCAATGCCAAGCTCGATCAAAAGATCACGCTGGGATACTCGAATGTTGGACGAGTAAGGGCGGTTGGAGATGGAGTTTATGGATTTAAGGAGGGAGACTTTGTCGTTTCTAATGGGCCTCATGCGGAAGTCATTGCAATTGAGGAGAAACTCTGCGCTAAGGTTCCAGATGGAGTTGAGCCCCATCATGCGGCTTTCACGGTTGTTGGCTCAATTGGGTTGCAAGGTATTCGACTGTTGCAGCCCACTTTAGGAGAGTGTTTCGTGGTTACGGGCTTAGGCTTGATTGGTCTTCTGGCGGTGCAAATGCTTAGAGCCAATGGTGTGTGAGGTGATTGTAATCGATTTTTGATAGTAAGAAATGCGCGCTCGCGAGAAAGTTTGGGGCGCAGACTTGTGATTTGTCGAGGGGAGAGGATCCGTTGTCTTTGGCCGATGAAGTTTCCGGTGGCAAGGGAGTTGATGGTGTGCTAATTACCGCGTCGACAAGCAGCAATGAGCCTGTGCACCAAGGGGCGCAGATGTGCCGGAAGCGAGGGAGAATAGTTTTGGTTGGTGTGACAGGTCTCGAATTATCGCGGGCAGACTTTTACGAGAAGGAGCTCAGCTTTCAGGTGAGTTGCTCTTATGGTCCAGGGCGGTACGACCCGGACTACGAGCAGAATGGGAATGACTACCCCTTCGGTTTTGTCCGTTGGACGGAACAAAGAAATTTTGAGGCTTTTCTGGGTTTTGTTGGCTCGAGAAGCATCGATATTGAATCCCTCGTATCTCACCGTTATTCTTTCTCTCGAGCACTAGAGGCCTATCAGCACATAGATGGCGCCGATTCGTTAGGAATCGTTTTGGAATACTCCCAAGAGGGACGAGAAAAAGCGCGGAGCCGACAAGTTAAACTTCAGGAGCGGACCTCAGGATCAGGGCAATCAGGGATCCTTGGAGTGATTGGAGCGGGAGGCTTTACGGGGCAAGTCTTGTTACCCGCCTTGGCTGCGACTGATGCCAAACTAAAAACGATCGTGTCATCGAAAGGAGTCAGTGGAACACAGAACGGAAAGAAATTCGGCTTTGCGGTTTCAAGCACGGATTCCTCGGCACCTTTTGAGGATTCTGAGATCGATACCATTGTGATTGCAACTCGGCATAATTCTCATGCTTCGATGGTTTGCCAAGGCTTGGAAGCCGGCAAAAACGTCTACGTCGAGAAGCCGTTGTGTATTAATCCTGAGGAACTTGATAGCGTCATTGATGCTTATGAGAAATCAAGCTCACCGTTTCTGATGGTCGGTTTCAATCGCCGATTTGCACCGCACATAGTGAAAGCGAAGTCTCTATTGGATGGAAACGCTGCTCCTTTGGCTATGACCATGGTGGTGAATGCCGGGAGTATTCCGGTCGAACATTGGACCCAAGATTCCAAGATTGGAGGTGGCCGTATGGTCGGCGAAGGGTGTCACTTTATTGACCTGTTGCGATTCATAGCGGGTTCTCGAATTGTCAATGTCGCTCGCCTTGTATGTGGCTCGGCGGATATGGAGGGACCAAAGGACTCAGTGACGGTCTTGCTGCAGTTTGAGAATGGTTCTACTGGAACCATACAGTACTTATCGAATGGTAACAAAGCCGTGCCCAAAGAGCGTTTAGAGATATTCTGTGGTGGGCGTGTCTTGCAGATTGAGAATTTTCGGAGGATGATTGGCTACGGTTACTCAGGCTTCCGAAAACTGAATCTATGGCGGCAAGACAAAGGTCATGCGGCGGAGATGGTCGCTCTCATAGCTGCTGTAAAGGGTAGCAAAGGATCACCGATCCCGTTTGAGGAGATTGTTGAGGTAACGCAGGCAAGTTTTGTAGCGGCCGGTCTGATCGATGGAATGAGGTGATCACGGGGTCCCCTGCTGTATCAAGAAACCTCGGTTTTGTCCTGGGCGCACTTACGAGCTTGGGAATGGGGTGGCGTTACTTTAGAACGGAGAAACCATGAGAGTTCGAATTGATATCATCGCCGGAGCAAGGCCTAATTTTATGAAAATCGCGCCTTTGATAAAGGCGTTAAAGGGAAGCAACCTTGACTACCGATTGATCCACACCGGGCAGCACTACGATCGGAAAATGTCGGGAGATTTTTTTGCGGATCTAGGAATCCCAGAACCTGATCTGAATTTGAATGTAGGTTCCGGAAGCCATGCTGAGCAGACTGCGGGAATTATGGTTGCCTACGAGAAAACTCTGCTGAAGGATTCGAGCGACCTTTGTCTGGTCGTCGGAGATGTCACTTCAACGATGGCTTGTGCGATCGCTGCGCAGAAACTTCGCATCCCAGTAGCCCATGTGGAAGCCGGAATTCGGTCGGGAGATTGGGCAATGCCGGAAGAGATCAATCGCATGGTGACAGATTCCATTACTAATTACTTCTTTACTACTAGTAAGGTTGCGAATTCCAATCTTAGTCGGTGTGGTATTCCGGACGATCGTATTTTCTTTGTTGGCAATACCATGATCGATACCTTGCTTGCGAATTGTGAGCGGTTTCGGCCGCCAACAGTTTGGAAAGAAATTGGGTTGGTGACGGGACAGTATTTCGTTGTGACTCTGCACCGACCGGCGAATGTTGATGAGGAACATGGATTGGCGCGCTTGCTCGAGGCCATTGTGCGTGGGGCACGGGGATTGCCGGTTATTTTTCCGGTGCACCCGCGAACGGCCAAGGTCTTGGAGGCGGTTGAGCTTGAGTTTCCGGATTTGAGAATGATTGAGCCGCTGAGTTATCTGGAATTCAACTACTTAGTGAAGCATTCGAAGGCGGTGATTACAGATTCAGGCGGCATTACCGAGGAGACGACGGTGATGGGGGTTCCATGTATGACGCTCCGTGATTCGACTGAGAGACCTGAGACGGTGACGGTGGGAACAAACGAGCTTCTGGGCACGGATTCAGCGGCTCTGGATCCCGCTTTTGAGAGTTTGTTTTCTGGGAATTGGAAAAAGGGTTCTATCCCAGAAAAGTGGGACGGCAAAACAGCTGAGAGAATTGTTGCTGTTCTTGAGAAGGTCCTCTAAGTAAAAGGAATGGTACCGATGGAGGGGGTCGAACCCACACGACCTTGCGGTCACCAGATTTTGAGTCTAGCGCGTCTGCCAATTCCGCCACATCGGCCTCGATGCCGTAATGGAAGTAGAATGTCAGCGCTTCTCAACCGTGGCAAGGAAAGAAATGCTCGAATAACCAAGAAAGAACCTTGATCGAGCTAGCTCAATGCAAGTGTATTCCGCACCTCAAGAGATTTTCATGCTCTCTTCGTTATTGTTGGTTCTCATTTCCTGAGAATTCTGCCATAATAGCGGATGTTTCCGCGCTTATCCCGTCTCGACGTAGAACTTTTGCTAAGGTCAGGCCTAAAATCTTCAAGTCGAGTTTCATCGATTGATTGTCCACGTACCAAACGTCTAAGGCAAATCTCTCTTTCCAAGAAACGCTATTTCTCCCATTGATCTGTGCCCAGCCTGTGAGACCTGGCGGCACCGACAACCTTCTTTTCTGGCTAGCTGAGTATCTATCGTTGTAGGCGATGTGCAGGGGCCTTGGGCCGACTAGGCTCATATCCCCACGCAGTATGTTAAAAAACTCGGGGAATTCATCTAGGGAGGTTGCCCTAAGCCAAATTCCGAAGCGGGTTAGCCTGTCCTCATCAGGAAGGAGTTTTCCATTCATATCCACTTGCGATGTCATCGTCCGAAACTTAATCAGCTCGAATGGTTTCCCACCTAGTCCAGCCCGTCGCTGTCGGAAGAAGACCGGCCGACCCAACCGCAAAGCTACGAGAACGGACACAATGAAAATGACTGTTAACCAAGCTGGTGAAGTTCCAAACACCAAACATATGTCAAGGATCCGCTTGGTTCTATTCATGAGTGATCGTCGTTATTCGGTGTCCCAACCACGGGATTAGTATCTGTTTTCCGTCAGTGCAACAAGAACATAGGTACCATCTCAGCAAAATCGGATTTCATAACTCGTAGCTGCCCCTACCCTCTGGCATTTGCTCATTGGCTTCACCGGCTGGATGGCGCTTGCTGCCTGGTGGTGAAACTTGATAGTCTGCTCAGCCTATGAATTTGGGATGGCATAGACGGCGATTTTTCAGCTTCCTAGGGGGATTGTTGTTCTCCGCGACTCTTCTCAATGGCTGGGAAGGGAGAATTGCGATTGATCTTATCATTGAGGCGCGGGTGACTGAGGAAGGGCTTAAGCCTGTTCCCGTGGCAAATCATATGGCGCTGGCTCGGCGTTTGGCTTTTGATCTGACGGGGTTGCCTCCGGAGGATCGGTTCTTTGATGCGCTGGGTGGGGAATCTCATTCTCTTTCTATCGATTCGCTAGTCGATGCCCTGCTTCATTCCCCGCAGTTTGGGGAACGGATGGCGAGTATGTGGATGAATGTGGCTCGCTTTGCGGAGGATCAGGCGCATCAGGTCGGGAACGATGTGAAGCACTTTTATCCCAATGCGTATCTGTATCGCGATTGGGTGGTGAAGGCTTTCAACGATGATCTTGGCTATGACGAGTTTATCCGATTGCAGCTCGCTGCAGATCTCTATGACGGTACGGAAATGGATGATCTGCCAGCATTGGGTTTCTTAGGTCTTGGGCCCAAATACTACAATCGGGGTCGGCTCGATGTGATGGCGGATGAATGGGAGGACCGTGTGGATACGGTGACTCGAGGGTTTCTAGGCCTCACGGTGGGCGGTGTTGGCTCGTTGCCACGATCACAGTTCGACATCCGATTACCGGCCAAAGGATTACTACGGTTTGGCTGGCGCGGGGGGTCTTCGCCAGCACGAAGATGGTCAATGCACCATTCGGGAAAGAGCCCGATGAGCTTACCGAAGAGGAGAAGAAACAGGGGCTTTACACAGTGCACATAGTGGAAGAGGCAAAACCGAGGGATTTGAATGTGTTTATTCGTGGCAATGTCGAACGGAAGGGAGATTTAGTCCCTCGACGCTTCTTAACCTACTTTTATACCGAAGAAGAGGAACCCCCTAGATTCACCGAAGGCAGTGGACGTCGCGAGTTAGCCGAGCTGATCGCATCGCCGGATAATCCGTTGACGGCTAAGGTTTATGTGAATCGGATTTGGCAGGAGTTCTTCGGCAGAGGAATCGTGGGAACGCCAAGTAATTTCGGAGCGCTGGGTGAGGAGGCTACACACCCAGAGTTGCTCGACACGTTGGCCGCGCAGTTTGTTCGTCATGGTTGGTCTACCAAATGGTTGGTGAAAGAGATCGTGTCGTCGCGGGCTTATCGGCGCAGCTCCGATGGTCATGAAGGTAATCTCTCTATTGATCCAGACAATCGGTATCTTTGGCGAATGGCACCGAGGCGTTTGTCCGTGGAGATGTGGCGGGACAGTCTCTTGACGTTTTCTAACAAACTTGAAGAGCGAGCCGGACGTTCCTTGAGGTTGGATGATCCAGAGAATCGACGTCGAACGCTTTACGGGCGCGTGAGCCGAAAGAAGCTCAATCCGCTGTTGATGAATCATGATTATCCGGATCCGAATGTTCATAGCGCTAAGCGGGCCGTGACGACGACACCTCTACAAAAGCTCTATGCTATGAATAGTGAGTTTGTTCTCGATCAGGCAAAGGCTGTGGTCAAGATACTCGATGGGCAATCCGTGGCTTCAAACTCTGATTGGATCAAACAGGGTTACCGTCGGCTTTTTTTTAGATTGCCGAGTTCAGATGAGCTCGCCATGGGGCTCGAATTCTTGGCCAGCAAATCGGATGATCGGGAGAGACGCAAATTGCTCCACTAGCATCCCATAGGCAGTCTTGAGTGGGCAAAAACCTTCGTTAACTCAAGGAATTTTCAGAGTCCTTGAGTTTGGAGATCTAGACTTTTTCTCTGAGCCGCCTTGGGTAGTGCCTTATTATCGATTGGCTCTCATATGCTGTCCCATAGGATTCTCTAAAAACCGGCAAAATAGGCCTGTTCGGGTCTGGCAAGATGCCGAAAGTGGCCCCCTGCTGTCCCACAGAGTTGCTGCAAGTATCCAAGCAAATCCATTCGCTTCCAAAGTGAGGTGCGAGTGATCGCGTATAGCCGAATGAAGCTATGAGTCCATTGGCTGAGTCGGCTGATAAAGCGCAACAAGACGTAGACCAGCAAGGCGGTCCATACCTGCCAACGGACGCCGTTGGCAGAGTGCCCAAGAAAGTCTCCCAGCTTGAGCGTTTGCTTGATCTGTTTGAAGAAGACCTCGATCTGCCACCTGGCCTTATAGAGGTCGCATACCGTTGCGGCGCTCCATTTGAGATGATTAGTCAAAAAGGTCATCTGCCGGCGTTTCCCGTCAACCTCCCCCCACGCTGTGACTCGCCTGGCATGAGTATTGTTGGTGAGCATGATCTCCTCATCGCAGATTACCTCTCCGCTGACCTCTCGCTTGTCCAAGAGATCGAAGACCATTCCTTTCTTTTCCCGGCCCACCCAGAAGACACCGCGATCAGAAAGCTCACTCAGATGTTTCCAATCGTTGTAAGCGCGGTCAAAAATCACGATTTCCCCGTCTTTAATCCCGGCGCAGAGCTCCCAGGCGCAGCGGGCATCATTATGCTTGGCCGTATCGACGATGGCAAAGCGGGGGAGCAGACTCTCCATATCCAATCGCATATGCGTCTTGGCTGCTGCTTTACGCCGCCGATGTTTGGCCCAGTCCATTGAATTGGCCACCAGTTCGATCGTGGTCGAATCGATGATTTGAATCGATCGTCGAAAACGGCGAAGGGTCTTCGGGAGTTTCCCCCGCTGGTATTGCGGTAGCGTCTTTTGCAAATGCTCAAGCACCGACCAGAATAGCTTTTCAGCCATTGCTGCCGGACGAACTTTGTTCGCATGAGAAAGCCCGTTACGACTGGGAGCCTTCGCGCCCCGCAAAGCCGAGAGTGAACCCGAATGAAGTCCCAGACTGTCACAGACGTCGTTTAACCCGAGACAACGAGTCAACTGAGCGTAGATCATGGCGACAACATGGCTCCACGGACGGAAACTTCGTGCTCTATCACCTGCTCCTGTATCACGTGCCAATTGGGGCACTAAGTGTGGAGGTATATGATTGCAGATCTGCCTCAGAACCGTGAGATTGGTGCGAGCTGGTTGGTGTCTTTTGTTTTTCAATGCCTGCTGAGTGGCAGGTTTACAAAATATCTTCCAGCCCTTTCTTCATTTTCCTATGGGATGCCTGTGGAGTACAAAACAGACCGATTGTTTTCTCGTCGAAATGCGCAGCCTCGGCGACGTCCGTATTCGCGGTTGGTTTGAAGTGCCAAAGTCTGCCGGTCCGCATCCTCTGCTACTGAGAGTACCGGGCTACACGCAGGGAATGATGCCAACGCAGTCGATCTCCGATATGGCGGTGCTGTCGCTCAACATCCGAGGCCACGGCAACAGCACCGACGACGAGCCCGGGTATTACTTCTGGGGACCGGGCGACTATTGCCTCCGTGGGCTGGACGACCCACAAAAGTTCTTCTATCGGGGGGCGATCATGGACTGTCTGCGCGGTGTCGATTTTGTAGCGTCGCGACCCGAGGTCGATGCCAAACGCATCGCCATCACGGGAGGCAGCCAGGGCGGGATGCTCTCATTCGCCACGGCGGCACTCGACAAGCGCATCACGCTGTGTGCACCCGACATTCCTTTTGTGCCCGACTCTATGAAGGGTTTCAAAATGACAGGGTGGCCGGGGATGATCATCTTGGATTGGCTCGGCAGAGATCCCGCGAAGAACACGTGGGAGCTGGCGGGCGCGACATTCAGCTATGTCGATCCCAAGAATCTAGCGGCTTGGGTCGAGTGCCCGGTCTTTATGGGCGTCGGCTTGCAGGATAAGGCAGCCCCCGCACCCACAGCCTTCGCGGCCTACAACCAGGTCCGTAGTCCAAAAGACTACCGCGTTTACCCCGAAGCCGGGCACAGAACCCCGCCCGAGCATGTCCTAGCGAAGATGGCCTGGATACGGAATCAGTTCGCTGAGGAAAAATGACCGGTGACTGATAAGGACGTACGAGCACGAAAGGGTGAACGGCTGCCTGCACTCCCTTACCAGTTCGCTAGATCGCAACACGACCAACAATGCCAAGCATTCTGAGATGGAGCATTTGCCAATTCTCGATTGCGAGCCCTTCTGATCTGACAACTTCCATTGCCTACCTCCTCGTGACGAATCCATTTGTTCTGGGTCCACACCGCCTCAGAGCTCTTTCCTCGAAAGCTAGGGAATCGGAACTTCTGTGAGCCAGTAAACTTTTCTTAACTCGGATAATGGAGACGACTGTCCTGCTTTTTTCCAGTCGGGCACCAGGCCTCCAAAGTTTCGTCAGACCAGAGTTCGAGAATCCGAGTTGTCATGGGGTCTTCAGGACGCAAGTCCTGTGCTGACTGCTTGTGCTGGTGCGCCATCCAGTTGGCGAGGGCTACGGCGTCGGACGCGCCGAGTGTGTTCACGGTGCAGGCGGACGGCTTCTTTGGCATTCTGAAGGCACCTGGACAGACCCAAGGCAGCAGAGTTGGCTACCTGAAGCACTTTGCCCGTCTCGTCTGATCCGAGTCCCGAGCGACTTTTGGGGCCCGGTGGAAAGCTCAATCGCTCATGATTAAAACACGGATCGGAGGAGCTCTGTTACACGAAGCGTTCTGCCTTTCGAGCGACGAGCATGACCATCAACCAAGCAATTCATTCATCCCTGATAGAGAGGCCAGCTCAAGTCTGGGATTCAAAACATGGGCTCAAACCGATAAATCTAGTTTATGCTCAGTATCACATATTCCCATATTATGCACTAAACACTATATTGACAGATTAACGGAATTAGACCATAAGAAAACAGTGACAGATCTAGCACGTACTCCGAAACAAATCGGTAGTCTGGTTCGACGAGCACGGAAGAGGCTCGGCTGGAGTCAAACTGTGCTCGGAGAGAAGGCTGGACTACGACAGGAAACGGTCTCTCTCATCGAGAATGGCAACCCTGCCACCAAGCTGGAAACCATTCTGACGCTGCTTTCCGCGCTCGATCTCGAGTTTCAAGTCAGTCCCCGATCGAAAGGCCGAACCACTGATATCGAAGACCTGTTCTGATGGGACGTCGTCGACATTACGCCCCGCTACGGGTCTATCTAAACAATCGGCTCCTCGGTCACTTGCTGAAGGAACCGAGCGGGGCCATCTTGTTCCGCTACAACGATGCGTGGCTGAACTGGGAACACGCTTTTCCGGTCTCACTCTCACTCCCTCTCCAGGAAGACGATTACCGTGGTGCACCGGTAGCAGCGGTGTTTGAAAACCTCCTACCAGACTCGGATATTCTGCGACGACGGGTTGCCGAAAAAGTCGGCGCCCGGTACCGGGGACGCCTACGCCTCCTTTCTGTCATCGGACGTGACTGCGTTGGTGCACTGCAATTCGTGACGGAAGACACGGATGAGAACACAGACACAACACTGATTGAAGGGGAGCCCATCAACGAAGCCCAGATCGAGCACCTCCTCGGGAGTCTTGCTCAGGCTCCACTCGGCCTCAATCGCGACGAAGATTTTCGCATCTCAGTCGCAGGCGCTCAGGAGAAAACGGCCCTTCTCTGGCATGAGGGCCGCTGGCTCAAGCCGCGAGGCACCACCCCAACCTCCCACATCTTAAAATCTCAGATCGGCCGCTTACCAAACGGCATCGACTTTTCGAACAGCGTCGAGAATGAGTTCTACTGCTTAAAACTGGTCGAGGCATTCGGGCTCGACGTCAACCAAACTGCAATCACAAACTTTGGAGACACCAAAGCACTTGTGATCGAACGCTTCGATCGTCATTGGACACGAGATGCCAGACTCCGTGGTCGTTCTCCCACAAGAAGACTGCTGCCAAGCCCTCTCCATTCCTCCAACCCAAAAGTACCAAGCCGACCACGGGCCTGGAATGGTCGATGTTCTGAATCTCCTCAAAGGCAGCGACAATCCGTCCGAAGACCAGAAAACCTTCCTCAAAGCCCAGATCCTCTTCTGGCTCATCGGAGCAACAGACGGGCACGCGAAGAATTTCAGCATCTTCCTAAGACCGGGCGGAACCTACTCGCTCACGCCGCTCTACGATATTCTGACCGCCCAGCCAAACTTAGTGGCACGCCAGATCGAGCGTAAGCAAATGAAACTCGCCATGTCAGTCGGCACCAAACGTCACTACCGCATCGACGAAATCCAAGCGCGCCATTTCTTGCAAACGGGAGACAGAGCCGGCATCCCAAAATCACTGATC
>WLWD01004856.1_pt1 | contig 20737 bp, 20 predicted proteins | sample 6712731 | NCBI WGS metagenome assembly WLWD01 (sample SAMN12718690, study PRJNA576275) | sponge metagenome | isolation source: marine sponge | host: Mycale hentscheli | place: New Zealand: South Island, Marlborough, Capsize Point | collected 2014-11-01
TACAGCCAAGTATTTCCTTTCTCTCATAGACAACAATCTCCAGCACTCTTTCTCCGAGCAATTGGTGGAGGGTAACATTGTTGAAAACAAATGATTCCTCCCACATTGGACTGTTCCCTTTGCCTAGTTTTGATGTTCTTCGCTTGTCACTGTCCACACTAGGTAGCAAAGTACATCCAACAGATACTTTCTTCAATTTGGATGAGCTCTTTGCAGACAGTTCTGATGCCTTCCTTACTTTCACTAGAAGAACTCCTCCATCTTGCGACTGGTTAGTGCTAGGACTTGGTTCAAACATAATACCCAAATAAATATTTCCGCTGTAAACTGTAATCACTGGGCTCCCGAAATCATTATCAGATGCCTAAAATGGATACAAAAAGTCATATAATATATAATGAAATTACATGTTTATTCATATAAAATTAACACTCAATAATTATTGAATTACTATAATTATATTCTAACCTTTTCTCCGAGAGCATACCAGCGATCAGTCGAGTCATTGAGATCAAGTGTGGTCAGAGGAAGTCTAACTTCTCCCATAAAATGATTTCTTTTCAGAGTTCCTTTATCCCATACACTCAAACACAACGTACGAGATTGCACTTCCTCTTCCTTCACTATGTACTAAATACAAACACAATTACAATTTTAAAAATGAATTAAACTGGTTTAACATACTTACTGTTAAAGTGGAGCCATACTCTGGTTCTTGTGTATTTTTCTTCACCACAGTCTTTTTCTTGGTTTTCTTATCTTTGTCAGGCAAAAGATAGGTCTTGATGTAAGGATTGCAAGAAGACTCACTACTGAGCCCTAGATTAGCTGCTCTTGCTATGTGGACATACAGCCTTTCTTCTTTGTACCACACTCCGAACAACACTTCCCCAGTGATCGAGAGGTTACTGATAATACTCTCTCTGCTACTGGCTAAACTCAATAAACTGTTCCTTTTGCTGGACTCTTGCATACCCTCATATCGCTGGCTATGAGATACCACTTTTTTTGGACTAACACTCGCACGATCTTCAATGCCTTCAAAATCACCATCAGTAGGAGACGACTTGGACCGATGCTGAGGCTCTGAATGAGGTTCACACTCTGCCGATTTTCTGACATCGTTATTCTCCGTATGCTGAGTGCTTGCTAGAAGCTCATGCCATCGATCAACAGCTGAGCCAGGTTTACTCAGCATTTCCTCCCAGTGTTGGACTTCCTCTATACCTCTCATGTGGTTAGATTCTGGATTAGCCACAGCACCAAACTGGAACCGGCCAATTGCTGTGTTGCTGTTCCAGTCTATCAAAGCAATATCCAAAACATGACTGGACTTCAAATCCGTCAAAGAAACTTGTTCAAATTTGAATGATTCATTCCATATTGGAAGCATTTCATTCTTCATTCGAGTTTTCTTGTCTGTTCTTCTACCTTTTGGGAGAAGACGTAAAGCCACGAAACAAGATGTCTTTTGAGAGAGTTCAGCCTTTTGAACTTCTACAATAAGGTCTCCTTCTTCCTTTGTTTTTGACTGTGGTTCGAACTTTAAATTGACCGATAACTTCCCACACAGATGAGAACTCAAATTCTTGGTACTGTCCTAAAAAATAGAGTTTGGTTATTATCAAACATTAGCTACTTCCTAAAACTCTGACACATCAGAATTGGGAAGGAAAAACTAAGAGATTGTCCCATTAGTACCTAATCATCTTTTTTACAAGGAGACAGTATAAAACACCACACTCTCCCCTCTATTAATGAAAACAAAAAACAAAAAAAAAAACATACTAGCGGTGTGCTTGTATACAGTGGTGAGGAGCCCGCCTAGTTATTGGGTAGTTGTTTTCTAGAAGTATAAGTATATAACAGTTCTAAGTTGTAACTAACCATCTGAAATTTAAAAAACGTTGATCTGACCCCTCTCAAGTTTGATTCCCTGAGTACCATTAGAAACCACTTGCCAAAGCGTCCCGTGACTTAGAGAAAAAAGTTTGGGGTCAAACTCAATGAATTATTGTAAGCCTAAAAGGCTGTATTTATAAGAGAAACAAAATAGTACGAGACACCAAGCACCGTCCATATGTAAAACATATACTTGATTTTCAATTGAATCTCCCTAATGGTCTCTTGCTTGGTTCACTAGCTCACCAATAACCACTTCATTATTTCAATTACTAGAAACTTCTCTCCACACCATAGTGGTTGAATGAGAACTGCAATAGCATTAATGTATTTATGTAACCTCTTTCAGTTCTCCATTGCTCGATCATCGGAGCTCTCCAGTTTCAGTTTTATAGACTATTTTTATTTCACTTTCTTATCTTTTTCTTTATTCTCTAATTTGAATTTGATTTTAGTGACGCTCTGTAATGACCCTTTACCGATGAACTATTCATGCAATCATAGTTTTTGACAGACAAGCATATTATTATTATTATTATTATTATTTGTTATTAGATGTATTATCTCTCTTCTTTTAAACAATACAGTATTTGGTCGCCACCGGGAATCGAACCCAGGACCGCATGCTTAACGCACACAAGCGCTCTGCCACTGAGCTACGACAACCACCCGGCAAACAATACTTCAGTTCAGTATTTATACTGTTAAGGGGTACTGCTATGCTACAGTCTCACTCTCAACAGACTAACGGAATTTTTTTATTTTTTTTCTTCAAAGATTCTTTTTATCCGTGGAATTTTTTTTTTACTCTACTAATGTGAAAGAGAGAGAATATTTCTAATGAGTAAAAAAAAGGCGTGAGAAAGAAATTGTGAAGTGATAAATTATCATCATCATTATTGTTACTATTATTATTACTATCAGTTAGAAAATTGGGAATATTGCATTGATATAATATACTTCCATTGAAAAACAACCTGTTCCGTTGTTAAAAGTGGTACTGTATCTGAATAGGTCGTCTTATCTCAGTGGTAATGCACTTATGTATAGCAAGTCATACTATGATAGCAATATGAAGGCAAGTGTTAATATTTAGCGGCACACTGATGAAACCTAAGCATATTCATTTCTAAATGGCACATTAGAGAATAGTACTGATAATACTTGCTACATACATACCTACTATGATCTGACTTAATTAAATGGAAGAGTACACTCCAGGACATATCCAACCCTCACACCCACCTATATTCACCCCACACAATAAAGTATACCTTAGTATAGTCACTATTGACTTTCATTGACGTAATGGCCTCCTGCTTTCCTGAAGACGAAGCATCTTCAATTGAAGAATGAAACCTTTCCACAGTAAAGTTATCCAAATGAATTTGGTCTACATCCTAGGAGGGAAAATGAGTTCCAAAATTGATCAATGTGCAAGATATCTATTAGATGAAATTTGGAGACATGATGGCAAAATGAATTTTATGAAATTAGTGGGAAGAAAATGAAAAATTGAGAGATCAAGTGTGTGGTTACTAAGGAAACTGAAAACATTGAATTGCTTAAAAACAAATGAAGGAAGGGGAAGACAGTAAGAAGTAAGATGGTAGGTAGGTAAGAGGAAAGAAAAAAGTTGTTAGGTGAAAAAAGAAAAAAGTTGGTGAAGAAAAAAGAAAAATGTTGTTAGGTGTAGAAAAAAGAAAAAAAAAGAAAAGAAAGAGAAAGAAAAGAAAGAGAAAGAAAAAAAAAAAAAAAGAAGACTGGAGAATCCGGGCATCGATCCCGGTACCTCTCGCATGCTAAGCGAGCGCTCTACCATTTGAGCTAATTCCCCAACCACAACCTCATTACGTTACAATAAGAAGTTATTCCTACCTTGGTCAAATTGAACCACTGTGGCTTCGATTCTACTTGATTTACACTGGATAAATGAATTATGACTTGACCTAAAATAGAATCTTCAATTTTTTCTTTCCTCACATGGTCCATAACTTTTATCAATAGTGATTTTTCACCAACTTTTCTTTGGCACAAATTGTACTAATTTGAACAACATTATAATAAACATTATGACTTCGAAACATACAATTTTAGCTTACTGAGAAAACTTCATTAAACACTGGATTGTTGGTGGGACTTTGTATTGTAGATTTGTTGCTCTGCTTGTCAGGCAGCAAAAGTACCACTACATAAGCATAAGGAGGACGACCATCTTTCCTAGAGGGCAGTCCTGAACCTTCCAACACATTCACAATCAAACGATCATTGTCTTGCTTGAATCCCACCAAGATTTTTCCATGACTTGCTTTGGGCTTTGTGGCCTTATCTTGAAGCCCCTCATTAATTGGTAATGGATGCTCAGGCTCTTCCACTTGCTCAGGATTGACTGAAGGACTGATAGAAGCCTCTCCAACCGTTTCCAACTCTGATCGCCTATCCTTGTCGGAGAGTTTAATTCTTTCCGGAGAAGATTTATCAAAAATGTCAGAACTGATTTGCAAATCTGATTGCAGTTTAGCATTTCCACATGATTCCCTTAGAGGGCTGGGTCTGTCAGTATCTGAGTCACTGTTGATGTCAGAAGACGGTAGCCTTTTCGCCTGTGCCCTATGACCTTCATTAACTGACGTATCAGTAGTTTTTACTTTGGTATCATTTTGAGTGACAGTGGATTTATCTTCCTCTTCAGGACTAGATGAAACTGAAACCAAATAAGCACAAGATGATGACAAAGAGGACATTAAACCAAAAATGCATCACTAACCCATCATAAGAAACTTGTATAGGTACAGTATGTACGTATGTGTACGTATGTGTGTATGTATGTATATAGTGTGTATGTATGTATGTATGTATGTATGTATGTATGTATGTATGTATGTATGTATGTGGATTGTTGATGCTTATGTGACTTGCGGTGATATAGTGAAAAATCCAATAGTTGAATCTGTGGACTAATGTGCTAACATGACATTTATAATCAAACAACTTGACCATCAAATGATATGTAATTCTGACCAGTCCATGGCTCCCAACCAGCATTAAAGTGACACTTTAAAAGTAGGCGTGACCAACAAGTCCTGAACATACCTTTCACTCTCGTCTTCTTTCTCACAGTTAGAGATCTCTTGATTAGATCGCTGCCATGGAACTGGCGATCCTCACTTGGGGGGACTTCACCAGCAGTCATGCTCTGGGGACTCTTAGATGGTGAAGTGCTACGAGACAACTGGTGGAATAGAGAAGGAGGCTCCTCATCATTGTATTTCTTTGCCTGAATGTCAAGCATCCTGCATATCACCAATGGAATACATAATATATTGATAACCATGGTACTTCAGCACTACAGCACATTCATAAAAAGATCATATTACTAGTGATGAGCTTGAGCACAAATGGCGAGCGAGCCTAAAACTCTACTATTGTTAAACGATTGATTTTAACTTCTAACACTCAAGCGACTAAAAATAAGTCAATTTTTTAATTATGGATATACATGTACTCTAAAGGGGTTCCAATGCCATAGTAACCACTCCCCGCAACTGTTTAAATTGAAAAAAAAAAAAGCAACAAAAAAAAAAGTTATCTGCTTAGGGCTTATAACTATGACAAATAGTTATTAATTTACCACCGCCACTAACTCGAATAGAAATGAAATTCCCGGCAAGTTTTTTAGTTTTAACTGCACCCGCAAAAGAATTCAAAGCGGTAAACTTTCAATTTCTAGAATGATACATACGGGCAATGATAGATAACCAGAGGATTCTGTTTAGTGAAGTTTGGGACGGGGTCAAACACCCAGCTAACACTAAAATACACAAGGGTCAAAGTACATACGTACGTCCAAATATATAAACAAACAAACATCCCCGATTTTCAAAATTGTGTTACCCCTGTAAGTGTCTTGCTCGCTCACCAATTAAGGTAATGCATAGATCTACTGCTGGTGGCAGATTATCATATCAGTGACTATGGGAAGTATATCTTACAACATACTTTCCCATAACCTATTGCACATAGCCTTGTTTCCAGATTAATCCAAACGATAAGAGAACTAATCATTCTTACCACAGCACTAATTTATCTACCAAACTTGCTCAATAAAAAGACTGGCAGATTGGCTGTTCCTTCACTACTATGCTTGGTAATCAATCTATTGGAAGCATTTGGCATATCCAGAAAGGGTGTGTCATTTGTTTTTGTCAGCTCCACTTGATCTTGTGCAGTTAAAGCTCTGAGCCTGGAGAGACAACTCACACAGCCAACTGCTTTACACTCCACCTTAATATTCTAGGCATTACTACAGAATCTGCACCAGGTGACTTATGTGAATGCCTCAGAAAGTGCAAACCACATCACCATGTCAATAACATCCTATATATGAACTTAGCTGATGTGGCAGATTGGTGATATTGTGGTGGACTTATAGTACTGAGGTACTTCGACATATATTGGACCAAATGCATAACATAGTAACCAGAAAAAGTGTCTTTGAACCACACGTGTATACTCCATAGGTGTCATACCCTGGTCCAGCCAGTCCGGCTTTGGCTGAACTACAGATGATAGCTAGTCGCTATCCTTTAATTATAGTCGTCAGCCTAGTGAAACCACCTCAGTGGTGTTTAGCTTGACCATATTGCAGATTTTGAACAGCAACCTTGTCACTGCGAGGAAGAGTTGGTAAAGATTGACATGCTACCACATACAGGTAGGCTGTGTTCAATCGTCAAAATAATTCAATAAATGACTAGAGTGTGGGGAACACGACAGTGTTCCATGGCCTTCTAGCTAAAAAAAAAAAAAAAAAAAAGGTAGAGTTATGGTCCATTATTTAATGATCATAGTAGTAAGCGCAGCTAATCAAAATCATCAAGCTCACCCTTACAAACAGATGGCACCTGTAGTGACAATGGTGCAAATTACAGGTCTTCATATAAATTAAATGCGTAAACGGGCATTCAGGTAATATTATTACAAACAATAGAAGAACAGATTAATTCTGCTATGCCAGTGTAAGCATGTAAAAAAAGGTGGTTAAAAAATCAGGACCAATTTAGAATTGGCTCCTATGCCACTACACCATGCTTGTAGTAGTATCATTACTACTGATCCAGATAGAACATTAAAACTTCTGTTCTGCCTACTATATGTGCAAGTGTGTGTGTGTGTGTGTGTGTGTGTGTGTGTGTGTGTGTGTGTGTGTGTGTGTGTGCATGTGAATGCCACACTCTTGGGAGTTTATTTGTGTTTTTTAGGAAGCATTCAAATGCTTGGAACATCTCCTCCTAAAAAATTGTCGTTGCTGTTTCTGTAGTTAATTTATAATTTCTCAGCTTTGACTTTAATTTAACAGTGGCAATACTGTGACTTAATTTATAAATCAAGTTAATATAACTCATAACTCTGAAGACCACACTTCATTGAACTACATACAAACATAGTAGGTAATACATATATCAGAAATAAATAGAATCTTGAAAAGCTACTTTACTGTTACAGAATAACAGATACCGAAACACATCTGTGAGGAACTTGTCAGAACACTGGACAGACCGACAGTCTTATGAAACCTGTAGAATGCCCACAGAATCCCTCACCACAATAGTTATTTTCAGTCACACAATGTATTGCACAACATACAATGACTAGAGCACACATGTGCATACACCAGTCTATATGCAGAATTGACCGTGCTCAAGACAGTTTTATAAAAAGTACTTCAAACCATATATTTTTAACTAAATTTTGAAACCGTAGCCAAAACGACTAGATTTGGTCAAGTTACAATTATAATAAAATTAGTCAATGACTAAAACCCACCATTTGTTTTCACAGACGGTGCAAATAAACTGGTGCTGCTTGGTGTGCGGCTTATGGCGGCAGTTGCTGCACGTCATGTGACCACAAGAAGGACAAGGTGCTCCTTTCTTTCGGAATCCACTGAGACTTGCATCGCAGCACGCACACTGGGAGCTGAGCACGCTCTCTTGGTGATGCTTACCCACTTCATACGTCTGACGAAGAGTGCTGCACAATTATATAAAAAAAAGTAATATCTTAAAGAGGGTCATTGTGTCGTGTCACCGTGTGTGCAAAATGAAAGAAGTTGTGTCCAATATATTCCATAGAATTCTAGTGCAGCATTGGGAAATGATTTTAGTTTACATAAGGCGAGTGAAAATGCACAAGTAAATTTTCAATTTTGTTCTGACCTGCTCATTCTAAATAGATACTAAGGACTGGACACAAACCAAGAAATCTGACAACTCCGCAGCCACCATCTGTGAAATTGGTTCCTGTTACAACTCCGACCCAATGACCTTCACCCCTTATACACTCACTCCTTACTCACTACTCACCAATAACCCACTGTTCACTCTCTTCCATATCTACATATACCCAACCCAAGCAGCTGTCAGGGTTACAAAAAAAAACGTTTCATGATACTAATTGGTGTCTCCCTCACCAACTCATTCCTGGCCTGGCCTAAGTCTCTCCTCCCCCCCCCCCCCCCCCCCCCCCCCCCCCCCACATACACTAAAAGGAGAATACAAATGTTGTTTATTAGTTCCACAGATACTGTCCATTTGGGACAAACAATGCAGCATTTTAAGTTTCTTCACTCCTTCCTTTCTTACACAATACTATCTCGCTATATTATTAAAAATAATAATAAATTTGGGATCTAGCAATTAGTAATACAACAAACACAAAACAAACAAAAAATGGTTCAAAAAAATTGCTCATGCCACAATTATGGCAATACTACAACACTAATAAACAGATACTGAGGAAGATAGGATACCATAAATAAATTGAGATTGAGATACTGCAAAGTCAAAGAATATTAGCTAATTACAAGGAGTTAGCTGTTGGAATTAAACGGAGCGAGCAAATCACCTCAACTTACCCCAGTCTTATTCTGTCTTTAAGCCTCAAGTCTTCGTCTGCTTTGACTACCTTTTCCAACAGCTTCCTTTCTTCTTTCGTCAAAAAACTTAGGTCGAGCAGAGAGGAGGCCATCCGTCACAACACACCGCCACTACTGACGGACTTCCACTCAGTTTCCTAAGGAACTGGAAGGGCATCCTTTTCCCACCGCGCATTCCGTGTGGATATTGACGACCACAACCCTCCGACACTTGCGTATGTACATACTCCGAGACTAAGGGGGAACCTGATCAGCCCCACCTCCATTGGCACGCAGGAGCTGCAAATACGGAATCGCTTTATAAAGTAGGAGTAGGTGTTTTCAAAATCAATATTTCATTGCGCCTTATATCTCATGTGAAGTTGAGTCAACCAAAACTAAATAAATAACAACTTTAAACTTGATTGACAAGGGGTCTGGAAAAAAGCAAAGGAAAAATGTGAAAAAAAATCTTAGTTGTCGCCGGGGATTCGAACCCAGGGCCACTGGCTTTAGCCACCAGTGCTCGAACCACTGAGCTACGACAACCCTCAACTTTCAAGACTCCCACATTTATCCTTTGTACTAAGATTTTTTTCACATTTTTCCTTTGCTTTTTTCCAGACCCCTTTCGGTGAGAAAGTGTCAATCTAGTTTTTATGAAGGGTCAGAACTTGATAATTGTAACTTTAAACTTGTACCTATAGCTGTATATACTCCGTCCAATCCCTCCTTTATGTGTGATTTGAAAAATTTAATTACTTCATTTGAACAAATACACTGTGAAATCTTGATTATAAAAAAAATAACAGTTTTTGTATGAAAATAATTTCATAGAGTTGTATTGCAGTTAAAAATTCAAAGCTGTGAAGAAATACTGATCTGAAATGATGAATACTTGGCTGCTCAAATATCGAAATCAAATTCTTTGTCCTGGTCCTCATTCGACTCCCATCTTGAAGGAAGTTTGGTTGCAGGAGTCCCAGTAGAATTAGAATGTTCAGGTATTTTCACTCTGGAATAGTTGGACGTCTTAGGAGTGAAGTCGCCCATTCCCACAGACTTTAAATAACCCTGGGCCATTCTCTTGGCATAGTTGATCTTATCGTTGCTAGCACCTATGAAACATGATATTCGATATTCAGTGTGGTAGCCAGTTTAATGAAATATTTTTTTTAAATAATCACTTCCTTATAGCTAATCACACCTAGGTGTAAACAATTACATAGGATGCCATTGGGAGAAATTGGTACAATACCAGTATGTAGTGAACTCAATGCATTCAGACTGAAACTCTCACATGGTGAGCAAGCTGACTACTATAGTGACACAACACTCTCCTAGAAAAGGTATGTACACAGAAGTATTAAAGCAGATATAATCTGTTGGACCGTTTTCATTCATCCTCTTAAGTGAGAAACCAAAGTGAGAAAATCATGGCAAGATTCCACAGACTGTCAGTCACAGAGACTTACAGCTCATAAAAGTTTTGAGTGTTGGTTGAGTTCACAACAACAGTACATGTGCTTCAGTAATCCGAACACGTCCCAAACACCCAAAATCTAACAGTAGCACGTGCAGACACAAAGAGCTGCTTGAAAACACCTCTCGGTCCCAACGTGTTTGGGTAACTGAAGTCCTAGTGTATGGGAAAGCATTTGTGCAAGGAAATCTAATTACATCAGACCTCCCGTAATTTCCTATTTTCTATGCCAACATGAACATAAATATTATATTACTACTAGTAATACAAAGTACATAGGAAAACCTATAGCCATAGATATCTTATCCTTCCCGCCAATATTACAGCATTATACCATTCTAACTTCCTCAGCCACATATGTGACCGGTTTTGGGAAAATCGGCCTAAACGCGGCATCTAAAGTTTTCTATTTTAATCTACCAGTAGGCTGCACGGGGCCTTGGGATGCTGTCATCCTAATTTGGAAGCTGTAGCACAAGCCGTCTTCGCCCTACGCACTACAACACTTCAGTATTTTTGCTAAACTTATTATTGCTTATTTCGAAAAAACGCCGGGTAAAGGTGTTGCTAAGGTCAGGGGGCGTGCCTTGCGTCCGTATACTATTACTGCGTGTCTCCGGGACACTATGGGAATAAACCGGTTTCAGGCAGATTGAAAGAAGTCTAAAAGGCTTAATGCAGGGCTCCTTAAGAAACTATGATGGCGAGAATTGCGTGAGTACGTGAATTATGTAGAATAGTACGTCAATTAGTTAGCTACAGTTTTTTCCCGGCTGTTAGTGAAAAGCCCGCCAATAATTTCTTAGCAACTCTCCGTACACGAGTCCAACCGGCTAGTGTTTCTAGCCTCCTAGTGTGAGTTCTAGAGCACGCCAGAGATTACAACTGCGCCATAAGCTAGAGCTAACTGGTGTCTATCCATTTCTGCCATAAAAATTTTTTCGAAAAAAATCGACCCATAAGGCTTTACCGGGGGATACTGAAAAAAATTGTTTGCCGCGTTTAGGCCGATTTTCCCAAAACCGGTCACATATGTAAGTGATTCTGTCTAATAATACCTTTGTTTCCAATATTGAGCCCCCCTGGTCTGTGCTCCCCTGTTGGCCTCACAACATCCATCCCTGCGAAGTTCATTCTTCTCTTTGGAGAAGGGACGTACAGACTGTCACTGGGTGGGGGTGATGCCATGCTCTTCATCGATGCCCCATTAGTGGCATTGTAAGAATATGTCATCTTCTTGACATTCCAGGGAGAGGCCTGGTTGTCTGTGGAAATAAATGATAGCTACTGAATTCATGTGACATGCCAGGATACTCACATATGCTTGACGGAAAAAAGACATTGTTTAAAATAATAATAATAATAATAATAATAATAATAATAATAATAATAATAATAATAGAGTACACCATTTCCGCAAATAAAGTTTCACTAAATTTGGAAAATAATATTGGAATACTCACAAAATATGTATATGATAATGAAAATCAACAAACTGCAGCCAATGAATACTGCAAGCTAATTGGTTGGAGCCTTCTAGTCTCAGTTGGAATGGCCGACTATTTTACAGCAGATGAGTTTATTTAATGTCCACTAATTGTGCCAGTTGCCACCCATTAGATTGGAATGTAGAAATGCTTGTACCCTGTGATTATTTTAATGTCACCCTTTCCTAATAAGCCAATGAAAGCATCAGCTTGGACAGGGCAAGTTATAGTTGCCAAATTACCAGAAACTTCCACTTCACAATTTCTTAAGTAAAACTTCCACAAGTAATCTTCAAATAATCTCAGTTTGTATGAGAACTATCATTTCATGTTGACATAAAAGGTTTTAACACCATCCTCATCAAAGCTGTTTCAAAGCAACCTATGCGCTTCAAATCAGTAAGGTACAAATGATAGGATCTGCTGCTAATGGCCTGTACAAGCCTTTGAATTCACTAAATTCCACTCTAAGCTTGTAAAGATTTTATACATGAACATCTCTGGTTCATTATTACTACCATCCAGTAAGGTGAACTTTAGTTCTAATTTTATTTTTCTGTCTCCTAACAGCTACTTTTCCATTAGTGTTATAATCTGACAAATTTTAAGGTACCCCTCCCTCACCTTTCCCCCCACCCCTCCTCCCCTCCCCCCCCCCAAAAAAATGCCCAATGGTTACATAAGCATGTCTCTTCTGTTTTTGCCTCTTTAGAGTGCTTTCTTGTTATATGCCTTAAAAAATAAAACTAAGTGTGTGGCTGATCTCAGAAGGAAAATACAATCAAAATATGAGCAAAACAGTGGCAGCATATATGCAGCACACTCCAAAAAATGTGTGTGCATGCGAGCAGTATTTTTGTAAGGGAGTCCTTTCAGCTTAAATACCAAGATACCAAAAACTAAGTATGCTCATAGATGAAACTTTTGAACCAATCAACAAATTATCAACAAAGTCTGACCTTGCAAGGCGTCTTCTTCTTGCCTTGTGAAATCGTGACCTGCAGCAAAGGTTAGCACATTATGTGGTAAATATTCACGGTTTAGCAGGATGGGCCTAGATATCAACAAGCATGCATATGACGTATGTTGCACTGCTGGAAAGGAATGTACAACACGTATCTGCTTTAGCACACATAACAGACAAATATTACTATGCGTATACAACTTCTCAATCAGTCCAGGTTTTGGGCTCGATGAGAACCATTCAATACCAGTTTGCAATTCTAAACAGCTTAGTAAATAAAGTGCAAAACAACAATCAAGCATTTATACCTCTGCTATTGTCCCTGTTAGATAGTGGCTGCACTTGGTTGGGGTGAGCAGGGAGGGCAGCAATAGCACCGTGCCTGGAGTAGTGTGTGGGTGTTGATATATTTTGAGAAGAAGATGAAGACTTAAAAGAGGAAGGCGTGGCATTGGAGGTGATGCTACTAGGAGTCGGTAGCTGTCCTTGGTGGTGGTGGTGGTGGTGATTGTGATGGGGTTGGCCAGTTGATAAAGACTTGTTACCTTTGTGATGGATATTTCTACGTACACTCCATACTTCCTGAAGGTCAGCATCCAAGTCTGAACAAATAAACAGAAAAGTGAAATTTACAGGTGAGGACTTGATTAAAAAGTTACAAATTTTAGAGGCCCAAAAAATGAGAGAAACCTATAAAATTATGAGGAAGGGGTTGGAGAAAAGGTTGAGGGATGAAATTGGAAGGATAAGAGGAGAAAACCTTTCTCTGAGCTTCAGTTACATTGTTGATTCTATATTTCATACTCAAAGAAAACATAATTTAGTCTCTGCACAAAATGTTGCAGTGATAAACAGGCAAGTGAATGCCAGTCACAACATGGCTCTCAGTAGATGCCTCATATGGAGTCATGTTGATCACTATCAAGACATAGACATGTACGCCTTGGGTTATACACAAACAGAGACTATCCCAAAAGGACGAAAATTTTAGCTAAAAGCATAAGATTACACACAACACGTGGTATTTAGCTTGCTACCAGTATAATAACTTTAGTATGTTGTAATTTGTAATTTCTGGTTGTTACTATCAACAAAATCAATGATATGATCATCCTTTCATAATAGCACTTACCTTGTGTTCCTTTAGTGGATTTGTTGCCCAAAACAAAGTTGTGCCCTCCTTGTTCTCCATCTACATCTGGATTCTTTCCAGGTAAGTTAAACCTTTTTTCTGTCAAAAAATGAAACAGCAACAAAAAAACAAACAGAAATATTTAGTAAAATATGCTACGCCTTAAAAAAGCGTACTTGTTTCATTCTTTCTGTTGTTAAGGTTCTCTTTTTCCTGGCTCTCAGCTTCTTTAGATATTTTTTCAAATTCTTTAATTCTGGAGCGAACTGACATCCTAATATTTACTAAAAGTGGGGCAGCAACTGACTATCAACCTAGGGAGGCTCGATGTCGGAATAAAACCAAAAAAACATTGGAGGTCCTGAGACTGCACTGCGGGGCATTTAAATAATCATTGCAGCCATTGGCGGTCGTTATGGCGACAATATTTGTTTACGCGAATTTGGCCCCACCTCCATTCAAATCTTTGAATGCTGTGCGCGCATTTAATTAGTAACGTCATTGCCGATTCTTTCCTTTTTCTAAGTGGGGTTGGTAAAAGGTCGTTTCAACTTATTTTATCATCGATCCGGGTGGAGAGCTGAAGTTGTTAGCCAGTTGTAAATAAAACTCGGGCATGGTATTATGACTAATAGCTATTATGTTGCATGAAGAAAAAAAAATTGTTTTCAGATCTCCCAACTAAGCAAGTAAAGTAATTGATGTGATCAGTTCAAGTTATCACATCAAAATTAGTTATGGCTTCACCGATCTGTAACTAAAATATGTAGCTGTGTTTTACATATTAGTTTTCAAGGTCAAGACTTAATCAGAATTTTGTATGCATTTCCTTGGCATTTCTGTTTTCTGTCTCCAGTGTTAATTGGCCAACTTGTTCTTGGAACTTTTAAACAAAGTTTTGCAATTGAATGATATAACTTGTTTTTAGTTATTTTAAGTACAAGTCTCACCATCATTAGATTATGCAATGAGTGGAGGACATTAGACATAGATGCAGCTTGTCAGTGGATAATACTCTTCCAAATTGAGAGATTAGGAAAATGAAAACTTAATAATGAACTCAGAAATTCCATATGGAGAACTAATAAAAAAATTATTATAATACTATAGACAATAATTGTGTAATGGAAGTTGCATGATCACAGTGCAGTTTGTTTGTTGTTGTTGTTGTTTTTTGTTTTTGTAGAGGTAACAAAGGAATTTAACCTGTTTATAGTCAAATGGAAATAGAATCAATTCTCTGTGTATTGAACCATGTACTCAGAGTAGATGGAATAGTTTGCTGAAAGAATAACTATAGCCAGAGTTCATATAGAGGAGGGATGGGGCAAGAACTGGGATTTTCTCTTCTCCCCTTATTCCCTACATTAACACATAATTTAAACTTAACCAACATTCTATCTCATTGCTGATGTCTTCTTCAGGGATCACAAGCAGGAGCACTGCAAAAAGTAAAAATATCAGGTTAAGTTTATATTTTAGCTTTATAATTATTGCCCACACAGACTTTTTCGCATGTGGGGGAGGGGACATATTATATCACTGAAACTATAGTCCATGGGTGTATTGTATTGATGGATACAGAGTTTCTATCACCTGTAATACATGAACTATTTATTTCGTATCTGCTGTTGCTAGAAACCTTATTGAAACAGTTGAGTCTTTAGTGAGCTAATAAATCAGCACATTTATCAGGTGTGATGAAGCTATAGGGCCTGCCAGATTATGTTCGAAATTTTTAGAATTATTCTGTTTTTATTCTAAAAAATAATTGTGATATTATTCCAATAGGTTAATATAGCTATTCCATAAATTTTGTCATTCTTCTCTTATTAGTCCAAATAGTGACAATTTAAGTAGTTATATAAATTTGGTACATTATAAAAAATAAAAAAAAGACTCCTGCTTACTCAATATAGAAGATTCAACATAGCTAGCTAATTTTTTAGTGAAAACTTTGAATTTTCCCTGTAAAAGAATGAATAGAAAAGATTGCTCTGCAGCAGCTGGGAAGTTCAAATATAAAAAAAAAATCTTATCAGACATTTGGGGAATCCTGTGAATTTAGAAATTAAAGAAGTTTAATTATTATGCTCAGCAGTGGATGCAACTTCTCTTCCCTCCTAATTCAGTGGCCAACATAAACCCAGCTGTTTTAATCAAATTAATGTAGATCTACAACCACATTTCTAAATGTTTATTTAATTTTGTTGTATAAGAAAAAGAAAAGAAAATTGATTTTCTTATATAATTATGGATTATAAGGACTGATTATTCTCATTTCCCTTTTTTATTATTTTAAATGCTTATATTATTCTAGAATTATTCCGCTATTCAATTTCATGTCCATTAAAATGCTAGCATAATCTGGCAGGGCCTAGTGATGTAATAAAGAATTAAACTCGGGGATTTCAGAATGTCCAAAATAGGTTTACTACAGACTGGCGTTATTAGGTGAACTCCCAATTTCTTGAGTAATCAGTTGAATACTACAATACTTACTACTACATAGTACCGCTTGTAGAAGGTTTTCCCCAAGTGTTGTAAAACTTGCATCACATCAAAATGTACGGCTTTAACCATATTATCATAGTAACAAAACTGAATAGGTGTACCAAGTAAGATCATGTAGCATTTTACAGACAGTGAGGTGACAGTGGGGACATGATACGGGCAATGCATTCAATTCATGTATACTTCTTACAATCATGTACGTGTGAATCAAAAAATATATATACGGTGGTGAAGATTGGAATAATTATAATGCCAAAAATAAAACTTCATAAGTGCAGTAATCGAAATAAAAAAAATCGTGGTAAAAATAAAAGTGCAGGCTTATCTCGTGTTGATTGGTTGAAATAATAATAGTAACTCAGAACACAAAATATGTACACAAACACACACTGTAGTGAGTCCAGTCTTTGTTGTGGATTTTGCATATCAATGTTTGCGGAATTGTACCATTTCTCGAACTGCTCCTCGCTGTTCTCCGACTTTGATCTCAAATTTAGGACCTCCAACCTCAGTCATCGTTTGATAGGCATCATTTTCAACAAAGCTGATCTCATGATTTTTGTTGCCTGTAGCCCCCGGTGGAGGGTAAGGAACTGCTTTACTATGCGAAAGATTGGACACCCTGGCTCTCTGTCCTTCACTTTGAGTGGGCTTGCCTTTGCGTCCTTGTGCCGGAGAATAGCCCACCTGTGAATAGCTCTCGCCTAAGAATGCCGCATCTGTGTAATGGTTTGCGATGGCTTCACTCTGCATATCTGATGTTGACCCCCCGTAATACGGTGGCACGGGAGGAGGAGTGGAACTACGAGAGTGATCCAAATCATTAGAGCTCTGCCCATATGTCCTAGAAGGAAGAACCCTCTGCAATAAACAAAAACAAAAAGAAAGACAAATCGTTATCATTATTGATCATTCACAGAAAGTATCGTCCACTTACATCGTCATAGTTAGGGTTGTCAGTCATCACTAAGTGTCCATCATCCACGGGATTCAGGTAAACCTGACCACTGGCTGGCGTATTGGCAGAGTCTGTAGCATTTATGCACACATTGTAGGAAGGAGGCGCATCTAGGCCCTGACAACCATTATCAGCAGAAGCAAAACTTTCCCCATATTTCTTGGACTGGGGCAACTGGAACATTCCTTGTTGGTGGCCTTCTGGCATGAAGAACATCTGCTGGGGATCGTGGGACGGTGTATGGGCGACTGAAACGTTAAATTTGGGACTATCACGTAAGTACTCGTCAGGATGGGTGGTCTTAGCGAAATCTGCTTCAAACACGTTGGGCACGAGAGTGGTGGCAGTGCCTGGTTGCTCCAAAGAAGCCTCTGGCGATTGGTTAGGAGAAGAGGAGGAGAAACTGCCAGACAAACTCCTGCCAACTGATAACAGTTTGGTGGCAGAGTTGGAAGATCCCCTGTAAGTAAACATGACATTAATATCATTACTACCACTCTATATATAGCAGATTAGGTAGCCGTATAAAGTTAACCACATGATCCAGTTGGATTCTAATTGTGAAGCTGTAGTATGTGGGAACTTATATGGGAACTTTAGTGAGCAGGAATCATGCCAACATTTGTCACAAGTAATTTAGACTGCTTGCAACTGACTGAAGTATATATATGTATAGCTATACATATACAGTCATATATAATATATTTATATATAAGGAGCTTAGTTTTTTAGTATTAGAATTTTTTGTGACTGAGAATTTAAGCAGTCTTTATTCAGAACTTTAGAAGTGCCTTATCCACTAAATCTTAGTGAGTTACTCTTCCATGTTCCAACAAGGTCCTTGTATATATGTCGTATCTGCACAGACCGATCAATGTAGCCCTGACCAAAGATATGTTACTCAGCTACACCCGAGTAACAGCCAGACAAACTAAGTAAATTAGCATTCATCAAGCCTTGGTCCAAAAAACCACAGTACAGTGAGGCTCAATTGTCATAACCACCAAAACTGCCCCCTCAAACCAACCTCTGTGTAAATTTTCCAACCACTACACAGAGTACACATAGGCCACAAAGTTGTAGCTACAGAAAGTCACACCCACCTATTCCTATATATGCACACACACACACACACACACACACACACACACACACACACCTTCTGTTGATGCCAGGGATGCAGTCTCCTTCCTTTTCCAGCTTCCTCATCTTGGTTTTCCTGGCAGAGACACAGCACGCCACTGTCACCAGACAAGCCACACATAGAACTACCAGGGCAGCAGACACCACAGCTATTGTGATCACCATAGTGCCGGTCAATCCTTCTGCAATAAATATCAAACAGGCATGAGGTGTCTTGGGCCTATGGGTGCTCACTAATGCAAGGCTTACCTTTGGATGGGGAACACTTGCCACCATTTAAACAATTCTGTAAGCTGCAATCTGATCCTTCACAATCAACTTTAGTTGTACACACTTCCTCAGAGGGCGGGCTAGGTTGGCCGGTTCCGACTTTGTTGATGGCGATCACTCTGAACTTGTAGCATGACTCGCTGTTCAGTTGATCCACCTGCATGCACGCATGCACATACATACAAAACACACACAGAGGGAAAGTCACTCCAATACTGAGGACACATACATCTACACAAACGTACCAAGATCCCTTTATTGCATCCAGTAATGTTGGGATAAGATGTCACTTCATCCGAGTCTTTCCTGAATGTTTTCTGTCTGTCTTCTCCAGATTCCTCAACTTCAAACTTGTACTCCAAGAATGGCTGCCCACTGGAGCTGTCCAGCCAGCAGATCAGCACTGAGTTGGAGGTAGCATTAAAAGCCATCACGTGAATGGGAGATCCTGGAGAGCCAGGTAGGGGCGTCTGGTACTGGCGGGACACCAGACCAACTCCATAGCCTACATCACAATACCATTATGTAAATACTGAATGTGTGTCTGCAGGAAACTAGATGACACTCAGTGACTTGTACAGCAAGCAATTTTGTTTTATTTCATGCTTTCTTTATACAGGTGCTTCCAAGAAAGTCTTAGCAATGAATATAGCTAAGATAAACAAAATTCTCCCGTATTCATTGCCAATTGACCCTTAATAAAAATATTGGCATACACAATATTTACCACTCCCCTTACATTCCCTTTTCCTCATTCCTACCTCAAGCTTTGTCATGCTACATCACGACATGTTTATTTATTCGATTCAGACATGAATATCAGACAACTGTTTAAATAGGGGTTGTCTGTAACTGATCAAATTATTCATTACAAATATCAAAATTGCAAATAAGTGGTGACCAGCATACTCTGTTCTCTGCTATTTAAACAAAGACTAGAAGTGTATCTTACCAATGCTATTGGCAAACTCCATCATGATCTTATAGGAAGATGAATCTGTCAGTCCCTCAAGAATTACGAATCCATCTTCAAGGTTGGGTGTCTCACTAACTTCGGGAATAAGTTCGCCGGCATGCACCCTGAGAGCTGTAATACGTATTCCCACGATGGTGGCCCCACCGTCATCCTGGGGGAGGGAGGAGAAAGGCCACTCCACACGGAGGGACGTGGGACCCACATCCAACACGATCACAGCTGTCGGCTGGCTTGGAACTACAGGAATAACAGACAGAATCGCAGGATAATAGGCAGTCAGGGATCAGATATCCCAGGGGCAATGAAGGTTTTGTTTGTAAACAGATGGTGCCAGAGGCAGGGAGAGAGGGATTTCTAGTGAACTTCCTGTTGGACCCCAACCACTCCTGGCATTGTCAGTTGAACCAGGTAGGGTCAACTTGACCTCAAGCCTGCTAACCAAATAAACAATGCTACTTGTTTGCTTAAGGGTATAGTCCTTATATATCTACCCTTCACACTAGATATGTCAGAAGTGGTTGTCCCAGAAATAAGATATGCCCTTGAGAACATGCTCAAAGTGTTATAAGTCAGCTACATACCTATGTATTTCCTAGAAGACACCCCACTATTATAGCTGGAAGCTACTAGAAGGAAGTTATTACTGCCTATAAAAGCGATTCACTATTCAGGCTCCGATTTCCTGGAATTATCGCATCAACTAGGTTTAACTAGTTTCTGACAATACCTTCAGCTGATGTTGTAATGGTCTCCAGATTACTGTTAGGGCTAGCTCCATGGGAGTTGGTAGCATAGACGAGAACACTGTAGTTAGTGAGCCTGTTCAGTCCAGGCAATAAAGCAGATGTGTCCAAGGAGGCATCCACATTAATGGAGAATACATCTCCTGCAGAACTGCCATTAAGCACGCGATACATGATCTAAAATAAGAAATGTTTCAGGAGTTAAAAAACAATAATAATATTCCTTAATTTTTTTTTTATCATGCAAAA
>WLWD01003401.1_pt1 | contig 20720 bp, 20 predicted proteins | sample 6712731 | NCBI WGS metagenome assembly WLWD01 (sample SAMN12718690, study PRJNA576275) | sponge metagenome | isolation source: marine sponge | host: Mycale hentscheli | place: New Zealand: South Island, Marlborough, Capsize Point | collected 2014-11-01
TCAAGCACCTGCTGTACTGCTTTGAGACTCTCAGCTCGCTTAGGAGAATAGTGGAAAAATTTCCAGAGGGTGGTGAGTGTGATGTACACATGTTTTATCCCACTGGTAGCATTAGCTGCTTGAACGCATGCTAGCTGTAGCAAATGGCAATGGCAGGGTACGAAAAGTGCATGAGGTGAAATTTTCTTCAGGAGACTCTGCACACCATTGTGTTTCCCAGAGAAAGTAGCTGCTCCATCGAATCCCATACCCACCAGCTTGCTAATCTGTATGTTTTTATCTTTCATGAATTCAACAAGGGCAGAATAAATAGTCTTTGCATCAGTAGCTTTCCATGGAACTATATCCAAGAAGTGCTCAACAGGTTGACCGTCCATGTTCACCCAGCGGAAGAAAATTGAAAGCTCTTCTGTGGTCGTCACATCAGTGCACTCATCTGCCATTATGCTGAAATGGGAAGCTTGGCGAAGCCGTTTCAGTAAACATTCTTCAGCCCATAAGCCAACTGCCTCAACAAATTCAACAACAGCAACTTTAGATGTGTAGGTTGCATTTAATCTAGCTCTTTCAAGGAACCCCTTTAAATCTTCTGCACCACAACTTACGATTAGATCAATAAGTTCATCAAAATTTGTTGTGTGGGGAATGTGGCGACGAGCTAGAAAATGGGTGCAACGAATTAGAGCTTTAATGGCCATTCTGTTCTTCAACTTTTCCTCATCACTAATTTGTTGGAGTTGCTGAATGACTGACCCTTCTTGTAGTGCTGTAGCTGCAGCCAGCTCTGCTTCACACGATAGGAGGTGAATATCACTCTTTGCATGAATTTTCATCTTCTCTATTGCCTTCTTCCAGTTCGTGAAAGGTTTTGAGATCCATGTTCCTTCTGTTCTTTGAAGAGAAATTCCTCTCTTCCTGCAAACCTTACAAAAAGCTCCTTGGAAATTTTTATCAAACATCAGCCAATTGAAGCTCTCTTCCCATTTTTTGTTGTATTTTCGACTGCTTGCAGTGATTTTTCTCATGTGTAGTTAATCTTTCCTTTGCATGCTTCTCATGGACAATTAATCTTTTCTTGGCAGGACTTGGCTCCAAAAACTCAGTATCAGATTGATTGCTGTCAATTTTATCTTCTGCGTCACTGCTACTTGAGTGGCCAGGTGACTTTGAAGAGCTTCCACCACAGAAGAAAGAGCGAATATCCATTTGAGACTATCTTAAGCTGTCAGGGACTACGAGTGCTTAGAGTTCTGGTTCTGGAAGTTGTAGAATCTGTATAGATCAAAACTCAACAACTGCTACGGTGAGCTGAGGGCTGGCCTTTTTATAGCCAGCCAGCAACCGTAAGTGTGAATCAACGTGTGATAAACCTAAGGGGAGGTGAGAGTCAGAGTTGAATAGTGTGTGAAAAGCATCTAAATAGTGAATGTCACAGTTGACTGAAAATTGCTAGCCGGTGGAGGTGAAAATGAGTAGCTGAATTAACTTGCAGACCTCATTAGATAAGATTATGTTTTTTTAATGTAGGACATAGGCCTTCCAATAATTCTATTTCACTCCCATGGTGACCAGTGCCGCCCGCCCCCCCTTACATTTTCAAAACTCTATTTTGCCCCCCCTTGCAAGAATGTCTGGATGAAACACTGTCCATCATGCTCGAGGTTTGCTGGCGACAGACAGACATATTTCAGTGGAACCCTCACCTGCCAGCTGAATTACTGAACCCTTGGAAGGTTTAAACCATGTGTTAATTGCTGGACTCAGCTCCCTTCGTTTACAGCTGAGGTGTCAATACAGTACCTCAGATAAAAAAAAAACAACAACTAAAAACTAAAAACATGGCAGATATCCCAACCAATCTGCTCAGCACAAATACAGATATAGGTTGAAAAAGTATGGACTTGGAGAAAATAAGGAAACCTCTCCTAGACTTCCGCCATTTTAAACCCACCCACCCACACACACACCTCACCTGGTTTCATGTTCCTGCCATAAGGAATACGATGTAGACACAGAATATAGCCATCTGAAGTCTCCACAAAGTGTTCTTCCCCTGGGTAGCCCTTGGAGGTGATCAGCTGCAACTGCAATGCCAATACAAAAACAATTATATCTGCCAGCTACGCCCCTCATCCATTGGCCGCTCCCGCCTACCGCAGCTAAACTGCGCGCTTACCGGTGTCATGTCAACCTCGGGGTCGATGTCTGGTGCGCCAGACACAGCCAGCAGCAGAGAGCACAGAACGCACCACAGCTTTTGCATTGTTTCCCTCCAAGCTACTATACCAACAACAAAATCAACAAACTGAACCGACCACCTTCTTATGTAACAAAATAATTACTGGCCACCATCAGGTGATCCGAACAATTGCTGACCTGGCATATAATCAGGTATAGTATCGTCAACTATCATGTATAGTAAACTAGTAGTCTGATTTAATTCAGCAACTTGGCGATACTGTTCCAGTTTCAGACGTTCCTTCCCTAGCTCCCCCGGGGCCAGCAACAACTGGCAGTGACTCACGTGAGTGTAAACGGAATTGCAGCGACCGCAAAGTAGCGACGTAATTTTATCAATTTAGGTGGATGAAAAGCAAGGAATCATATTTTATATTGGTTGTTATGTCTGTTCCCTGAAGAATAGGCAGAAGCGAATTTCTAGCGTGAGTCCGAATTAGAAGAACGGCGCGACCTCTGCAAAGTTTCAGTTCAACTCAAAGTTCGTTGCGGGCTGCAGTCTTGCGCTGCAGACGTTTCTTCAGAAATGACTTCAAAAATTGGCAAGCCTAGTGGTGGGCAGCAGGACCAGAAGAAGGTAAGCAGAGACGTTGTAGTGCTACTTTATGGTCTCCAAGACGAATTTGGAAATATTGGAAGAAAACATTTGTTAACAGCTGGTAATAGTCATATGGGATTCATTGCTATCAGCAGGATGTCTGAAAGATAAAACGGGTTATGATTATTTTTTAATTTCTTGCCATTTTATTTTAAGTGACTGCCCTGGGTCTCAAGAAACTCAGCTGTTTGTGGCATTTGCTGTTGGCTATGAGCTGATGTGTGTGTGTGTGTATATTATCTGTTGGATGAATAGCAAACGCATACAACCATGGCCCATAGCGATTGTTGTCAAAACCGCAGGTTTCCCAGTTTCACTTTGTTTTGCGGGAGAGAACAAATGTCCCTGGCTATTGTGCAGATCTGATTCATGGCAGTCTTGGGTTGGTGCAAGAGAGGAAGTTAGTGCTGATGTGCAGACGTGATATTTGGCTTCTGGTAGGCCGGTGTGGGTCTTCCCATGGAGTGCTCAATTCTCTCTTAATGCTCTCTTGTAGATTAATTGTCAAAGGATTAGCTGTGAGAATTGGCCCGTGACTGGTGCCAGGTACTTTGTTATGTTTCAGATTAGAGTCCTTGAGTTGGAGTAGGATGACATGCCATGAAAGTGTAGGGGCAGTTGCTCCTGGAGGGGTATTGCTCCCTCTGCCAAGATGAACATTTAGGGAAGTTTTTACTGGAGTCTGCATTTGAGGGAGTGTTTCGAGAGTGAGGAGGTGTGAGAGATTACTGTACTGTGTTTGGAGGAGTGTTAAATCTAGAGATATTGTGGAGTTGTGTGAATTGGTTCTCACTCGATTGCGGCTCATTCAGTGTGGTGATTAGTGAAACGTGTGATGTCGTTTGTGGAAGTAATGGGGCATGCTATAAATTGTCAACACAGTGAGGGTGTGAGAAGCGGTGGGACAGCCAATAGCAGCCCCAGGCTGTCCGGTTTACAGAGCCAGCCAGCTATTGTTGTGAGGTGGCTGTGATGTGTGAGCTGTGACGTGTGAGTTACGGTTCATGTTGGAAGGACTTCATGTGTTAGTTTACCTTCTGATACATTCATACATGGTATGCATGTCAGTGTTGAGTTGGGGGGGAGGGGTTTATTTCCAGCCTGAATTATATATTTACACTTTCTGTCCTTCAAAACTTGTATACATATTTGTATTTCGGACTACAGAATACCTGAAATTGACTTGGAATAAATTCCCAGTGGGTTTAAGCCTCCTTCATCTGCTCCTTCTACTTCCTTTTCTGTCATCATATCCCTCCCCCCCCCCCTTTTTTTCCCCTCCCCCCTGCTCTCACTTTTTCAGTGTAAATTTGGAGGTGTGAATGTTTACAGCTGCATTGGTTGGAGATGTCGCTCCCCTCCCTTCAATGGAGTTGATGGTTGTGAGCGTGCTCAGTGACAACTTGTGTATGAGATTGCACTCTGCACTACTACTACACATCAATGAGTGTCGAGTTGGTGTGTGTGTGTGCGTGTGTGTGTGGAGTGCGGTGGTCAGCTGTTGGATTGCTTCAAAATACAAATGAAATCCTCAATATAACTTTCTTTTTCAGTTCTCCTATATACTGATCCACTGTTGTTGATTTGTGGGTGCATCCTTTCAATATCAGTTGTACGCAGCAGTGTGAGTCATCATGTCTGTCAGTGAAGTGGGTTAGGTCCACTGCCATGTGTTTACTTGCCTATGTGGGATTCCTGCACAGATAACAATGTAGTATGCTGTAGCGTTTGGATGCCTTTGGCTATGGGTTTGTTCCCTCTAGTCTGTTACATGAAAGTTACTGGTAGCATGTAATTGATCAAGTGTGTGGAAGCAATAGTGTAGCCATGTGTTGTTGTGGATAGCATTAGCTAGCTTCCCCTGTGCAACTTGCCTAATGGCAGTTCGTCTGCCGGGCTTCTCCCGGGAAAATTAGATCACAGCTGTTGGCCACAGAGCACATAGCAAGTCTTGAATCATTTTCATATTGTGCAAGGAAAGATGAGTGAAATTTAGTTAGACAGAAATGAACTTATAAGGAGGTGTGGCAGATGGGTGGGGTCAGCTTCTAATAAGCAAATTCCTGACTTGCTGTTGGGATTGTCTGTTCTTTTGTGGGGACAAAGGTCATCAGAGGCAGCTGTAGCTGAGGTGGTAGTCATGTGGGCTAATGGAAGCCTTTGACATGTGGCTGTGTGGTGAGAGAGCTGTGTAGTGTTTGTGTGCCTGTGTCACAGGACTTACCACACTAGGAGGTTAAGGTGCGAACACTTCCTGTCATTACCCATCATTCACTAGCTTCACATTAGCTGATTAGCTGACCACGAGAGATTTTTGTTATGCTTAAAGTTGTTTTGTTGATTCATGTATTAGTAATTAGTATAGACTAGGTTGTTAGCTAAGCAAATGGGAGTTAGTATTGAGGATTGTGCGAGACATTAGTTGTGTGGCATATAAGTCTTGATGATGATGATTATGATTACATTCTTTGTGACTGGTTAGTGATATTGGGCAGATATGTGTGGCATTGGAATGGAATATGTTCATTAGTATTTCATTGTGTTCCTCCGTTCATTCAGCAGATGATTGTCCAGCCATGGTATACTTGCCCCAAAAACTTGTGTCATGTGATTTTTTGGTGTGGCTAAATGAGCAGTACCAGTAGCTGTAATCCCTGCAAGGTAACGTGTACATGTGACTCCTGATTTAGTGGGATAGAAGAACAGAACACCTACTGGCACCATCACTTGCAACAGACTGGATTATTCAGAGCAGCTTCTCACAGAGTATGCAATTTACATTTTAAGTAGCTCAAAAATTGTTTGGGCATAAGAAAATTTGGATCTTTTTTTCAGTTCAAGAACAGTTTATGTGTTTTGCTGTAGCAGGATGTGCATCTCCTTCCTTCTCTAGGAGTCATAGCCTAACCATGTCTTAGTTGAAGGTTTTACTTAAACTCAATGGATGTTGACTGTCTGATTGACCTTCCTGTTGGCTGGACACGTGTGTGTGTGTGTATGTGTGTGTGTGTACATGATTGTTTCCTGATGGTTTTTGAAATCCGGTGCAAGTGTGCATGAGCGGGAGATAAGGAAGTTGTGTTGTAAGTTGCGTGGTCTAGTTGACTGATCTTCAGTGGTTGTATGTCTGACCTCTGCTTGTTGCTTTGACACGCTGTCACATGATATCATCATGGCGATGAGCATGTGGTCATTCTCTGCCATACTGCCAGTGCATGCATGTGTGCATGTGTTCATGTTCACTTAGTGTAGTACTATCTGTGATATCACTCAAGCCAAAGGAAATGCATGTACTAATACACTGTGAGAAGCTCTTTGTGAAAGTTCTTCTCTAACCACCTCCTCCCTCCCTCCTCCACCCCCTTCTCCTCACCACACACACACACACACACACACACACACACACACACACTAATCTGACCAATAATTCCTGAGAAAGTGTTTGGATGAAAGTTTGATTGGCTCATTCGGTGGTGATGTCATAGAGTGACATTAGTGAGTGTCTGAGAGGTGCGGTCGTCCTTGTACCCTCACTATAACACTTGTTTAATTAACAGATGAGGTCAAAGTATTTCAGAATAATGTAGAGAATAGTGTAGAGGTTATGAGATTAACCACTAGCATTGAATATGACACATCAGAACTGAGTGGGTGTGGCCAGTCAGTATACAGTAGGTGTGGTAGGTTGGTACAGTGTGGGTGTGTTAGATCGTGTTGAGGTGTGCAAGGGTGTGTATGCTGGGGGTGTGTATGCTGGGTGTTGCCTCGTATTCCATTCATCTCTAATGTTTTTGCGTCATTGGCAGTTTCAGATTTTTGGGAATTTGTTAATTTTCTAGTATTCTCTGACATTCTGTGTCGACTGGTTTTCCCATAAGAGCTTCTGTTAGATTCCATTTCAATCATCATAGTTGATGTGTATGTGTATGTGTGTGTGTGTGTGTGTGTGGGTGTTATATTTGGTCATTGATAGGTCTTGTTGCTTATACAAGTACTTGTTATATACACTGACTTTAAACCATTAACCATTCCCTTTTGAGTGGGTGGTTTGTTGTCGTAGTAACTGCTACATGTGTAGCAGAGTGTGATTTTCTGTTTCACAAATTCAAAAACCATCTCTTTTGAAGTTGCATTCTGGGCGGACTGAAATAACCGGGAAGGTGATTGTTTCTAATGACAGTCAATGGAAAGCAATTAGCGTGCTAATTAGTTCATGGAATGAGGTTGCTTCATACAACGTTGAGTCAATGATGGGGTGCTTGCTGTAACTTGTGTGGGGTGGGGATGACCCTATTGTATGGGCTAGTAATGAGACCGGGGTCCTTGCCTTTAGAGTTTGAGTCTGAGAATTGGTCTCCAAGCTAAAGCTTCTCTGTTACCACACACACAGTCACTTTCTTGGCAAACCTCAACTGAAGATCAAAAAGTGCAGAGTGCAACTTCAGCTCTTTGGCTTGATTGCTTTCAAAGGTGTGGGAGAGGGGACAGAGGGAGTGTGGTTTAACAGTGACACAGCGTCAGCAAGCTTGGGGCTATGGTCAGTTTAGGATGCCTTTTGCTGAAGAAATTAGAGCGACTGGATGTCTTATCGAGTGCCATACATGGCATGTGTATGTGCATGCATGTGACATGCTCCAGCCTGAAATTTATGGATCCAACATGTTTTGTAGAACAAAATTTAAGAGGTTCAAATTATTTGATGGCCAGTATTTTAGGATTTTTCAAGTTTGGTGAATTTTTTTAGTGGTTTGGTTGAGGCACATCGCATTGAGGTGCAATGAATTTATGCTGAAGGATGACCTTGCTGTTCCAGACTGGTCCACTGGAGTAGATCCAGGTGACCTCAGCTAGCGAGAGGGAGAGGGAGGGGGTGGAGGAGGGGGCGTGTAGTGCTAGGAATTCATTGGGTCCAGAAGGTGATTCTTGGCAGGGACATTAGTGTAAAGGTTGTGTGGGTACAACTTATTGTCCTCTCTGCTGTATTGGTGGCTTCTGTGAGACAATGGCAGCTTCTCTTGTGAGCAGGACCTACTGCCATTATGCCCTTCTCCTCGACTGTTGTCTTCTAGTCAATTAGTGGTTGCTCAGTGGGCAGGCAGGCGATGGGCTGTGACAGTGCAGAGGTCAAATTATAGAGAAGTTTGAGCTGGGACTAATGGGAAAGAGATTCATGTGAAATGACTGATATTTTGGGGGAATGGTATGGACATGACTTGGGTTGCTGGGCAGTGTGTGTGTGCGGAGCTCAGTGGGTGGGTGTGGTCCCTGGGTTAATTGAACTCTGCATGTACTCAAATTGGAGGACTAAGGTCATCAGATGATTTGTAGGGTCACTGTAAGGCAGTCTTACTATCGGGTAGGTAGCCCCTCCTCTTTCTGATAAAGGGGGAGGTGGCTTTTTCTTCAACATACATGTATTAATTAAAAAGACTCCTTCATTAGTGGCTAATGGATGACTGTCAATTAATGACTGTCACACATCAACCATCTTGGATTTTCCATTGCGTATTTACACTAACACACACACAAACTAACAAAGGGCCCACTCATCTATGCCCGAGACTTGCTCTACCACAGCCCGTGCTACTATTGCCACATTGTGTATACGTGTGAGTATGTCATTGTTGCTTTGTGTGTGCGTGTTGGTATAATGGTACAGTGAGCTGTTAGATGGTGTGAGATATGGTGTGTTTGTGTGTGAAATGTTTTTGCCAGATTATTTGTCTTTCCCGTAATGTTCTAGTATTTACTGCGAGAGATGGCAAGTCAACCACAGACTATTGTGTGTGTGTGTGTGTGTGTGTGTGTGTGTTTGCAGCATTAGACTTGTATGTAGTCTGTTTTAAGATTAAGAGTTGCATTCTGAATCCTGCTGTGTCTGTTATGAAGGAAGTCAAATTTGATAAGCTCATCACAAAAGTAAAGAGCAACTTAGTGTATCTGTTAGTTGGTGCAGCTGCAATATGCAGGACTGGTTTATCTCATGTTAATGCTATTCTGTGTCTGTTGCAACTCCAGGAGAACTTTATTTATTCTTGTGCAGAAACTTAGTTTAGACTGGTGTGCTACATTTAGAGCTTTTACTGGCCCACTGCAAGGGTTCTGTGTGTGCTGATGGTGGTCTGCACTTCTGACCTATTTGTATAGACGTGTGGTCGTGTGTGTGTGTGTGTGTGTGCGTGTTGTATCAGCTGCTATACATGTACTTGTCAAGTTTATGACTCTCTGGTTCCTGTTTATTAAAATATATATTTGAACTCTTGTCCTCAGGCCGGGTCTTGTACAGACACACCCTTTATACTGACTGGCCCATCTGTGTTGACACACCTCTTGTCTGGTTCACATAAATGCGGTTACACTGGAAAGATAGTATACTGGAGTGTGTTGTTTGTTGTTGTTTGTTGTTGTTGTTGTTGTTGTTGTTTTCTCTATATTACTAGTACAGGTAAGCTACCAGGTAGTTGTCCTACTCGAGTAATGCCTGGTTTCTTGCAAGCTTCCTCTCCTTGTAGTGATGACTCAATAGCCCAATACTGAGAACTGATCTTCAAAGCTCCAGCAATTGTTTCAAAAGTCACATTCAACTTCTGAAACGTGTTAAAGTTTTATAATATAGTTCATGTTCGCTTTCAGTTGTCCGGTAGTTACTATGGAAACAGCAGATCTGAGCACTGGATGGTCGTAATGAAGTTAGTTGAAAGATTGAATCTGTTCAATAGTTAGTTTTGCAGCTGTGTTAATTAATGCATAGGTATGAATCGGCTGTTTACCTCTCCACTAAGCCACCGAGCTTGTAGGCATGTGTTTTTGCTGTCCCTAATTAGTAAGAGTTGTTAAAACAAATTATTGAATTTGCAATCTCCCGGAACTTGTGGTTTGTATTGGTAGGACTGGGCAGTGGAATGAGCGGGTTCCCATGGACTGGAGCAGGACCAGCTCTGGAATCAGCAGCTCACAGGAAATCATCCAGTAATTACCGAGGACACTTGTATGTGCAGGCCGCGATGGTAACATGCTGTAAGCCTTGCTACCAGACATATATTCAATGAGCGAGTTAGTGGGGCATTGTGTGGGCTGAACATGGTGGACTGCAATGGCCGGCAGAAATATCTTCCCAGAGTAGAGTCAGCAAATATAGTGTATCTTCCCAGAGTGTGTCCACAAGTACAGCGTGTGTGGAACTACTAGAAGTGAAATGACAGCCTAGGTAGAGGAGTTAGGTCCACAACACTGGAGGAAATAGGAGCAGTTGCATTCTTTTCTTCTTTTCTTTTTTTCGGGGAAGCTCAAGTCCTAGCTCCTGTAATGAAGTCCTGATTCAGTGCTGGTTTGAATATGTATTGCATGTTTTGTGGAAATTTCGAGCTTTGCTGAATGGATTAGTTTGTCTAGGGGAGGGAGGGGGTACAGGTTTGGTACAAGGTCCACAGATTCGTTGCTTGTCGTGGTCATGTAGACTTCCTGTCATTGCTTGTCTATTACATCCTCCATCCTGCACCACTTGCTTGCTCTTCCTCTTCCTTGTCGGGCTCTGAGAGAGGGAGAAGAAATAGCTAACTTAGGCAGTGGCAAGACATAGCCCTTGATGGAGTGGGTGTGGCACTTTGGAACTGAAGTATGGATTCCAGCTGGAATGGAATGTGGATGAGCTATTCTGTGTAGCCCTTTGTCTTAGCTTCCACGTGAAGACACACCTTCAATATTTATAGAATGGAAACCCTCCAGTTTGTGCCAGTTGACCTTTGATCTCGTGTCATTGTTGCTCCAGCAAACCTCTACCCCTTCTCATGCAGTCCACCACATGCACATCGTGACGTGTGATTGTGGCATATGTGTGTGCGTGCGCATGCTCGCCATCATGCCCCCCTGTGTCTCCCGGAGGTGCTGGTGGAGGCGTGTATCAGAGCAGGTCTTTCTACCTCACTGCTCATTCCTTGAAGAACAATTTGTTAGACTACCTGACTACCAATTCTGTTAGCCCGCTCCACTGTTGCCATGGCATCAGGACAGTGAGTGGGTGGATGGTGAAGCATGGGCATGACTATCTCCCGTCATTTCTTAGCACTTTAGTATGTTCGTGCGTACGTAGTTCTAGTGACCACGGATACAAATTGTTGATGTGGCGTGCTACAAATGAGAAGACAGGCTATTGGCGACAGAGGAACAAGCCTTGCTGCCTACTCACAAAGGACAGTCTGAGAGGAGAAGGGAAAAGGCAAAGGAGGAGAAGAAAGGGGAGAACAAAGAGGTTTAGAAATCACTTTTCTGGGAGTGGTACAAGTTAATAACGCCAACAGATTAAACCGTCTGATGGTCGGAAACGCCTCATGCTTCTTTTTATATTTTTTGCTGTGATTGTCTACAATATGTATGTATGTATGTATGTTGTAATAAATTCATTTCCATTTCAACGCTTTTCTATGGAGTGTTAGTGAGAGAGGAGAGTAAATTGAGCTGTCGTGTCTTGACCACGAGCATGTGACACATGCTGGAACACATGTCACATGTACATGTGACACATGCTGGAACACGTGTCACATGTACAAAGTATATAATAGTTGGTCTGTCCCATCTGTCTGTCTCTTTGAAAAGTGATTTTGCCTACCAATTTCGTACTAACCTTGAAGTTCTGTTGATCTTTACCCATCCTGGTTTATTAAGCCTGCAGTGGTCACATGTGCTGGCTGTGAGTGACCGCAGCAATGATGAGCAGAACACCTGCTCTTCCCTGTGTTCAGGCACATCTGTCAGCTCCTGCACAATCCATCAAATTGTAATTTGAGCTCATCTCATTTCTTTGTTTTCCTTAGCCTCAGCCCTACTCTACTGACTTTGCATATATGATCTCCTGTATTCTTACACTGTGTGTGCCCCTCCTCCAATCTTGAACTTCATTCTTCTTCTCCAATTCCTCCTGCCCCTCCTCTCCCCTTCTTCCTCCTGCTCCTTTGTTTTGATGCAGTTGTATTTGAACTGGGCCAACCATTACCTGCGGAAGTCGGGCGCTGCTGAGCAGTTGATCGACCTCAAGGACATTGCTGATGGCAAGGCACTGCCATCCTTGCTCAAGGCTGTCGGTCAGTGTCATGGCAACATGCACACACACACACACTTATAATTTTATTTTTTTATTTTTTTATTTTGTGTTTGTGTGCAGTTCAAGATGAAGTGCCTGAAGTTCATGCTGCAGTGCAGAATGATGAAGACCGGGTAAGTGGGTGTGGCATGATCAGTGGGTGTGGTGCTATTTTTAAGCTATTAGTAACTGGTATGTCTATGTTGAAACAGTTGCAAAGACGTCAGAATTGAGTTACGTCTTACCATAGTGACTGGTTTGCTGACTAGGTTATGACATGTTAACTGTTGTACGCACACACGCACGCACACACTCACACACACACACACATGCTGAGTGTGGTCACTCTCTCCTGTATCCTGCATGTATGTAACTGCACGAGGAGAGAGGGAGAGAGTTTGTTCTCTGAAGGTTACATTATTTTTGATGGGGTCAGCGCACCATATTGTCTCTGGGTGGGGGAAGGACTTGGCTCTAGACTAGGAGCCTGCTGGCCAGGGTTGGGTGAGTGGGCAGGGCAGGTTGCCTTCTCTCTCCCACACACAGTGTGGGGGTGTAAAGATCTTGGTCTCTGAGCCATTGAGTATGTATGTTTGTGTGTGCAGTTGTGTATGTATGTATGTGTGTTCAAACTATTGGCTGGAGAATAGTTAGTTGGAAAGGGATACTTATAAAATACAACAATCTCTGATAGCCATAATGCATACACCATCACATTTACTATAGGATGTCATTATGTAGTGGTTCTCATGGTGTGTGTGTGTGTGTGTGTGTGTGTGTGTGTGTGTGTGTGTGTAGCGAGCTAACATTGAGCAATGTGTGCAGTTCCTACAGAGAGCTGGTCTCAACTGCTCCACTTTCAATTCCAAAGGTATCAAGTTGTGCATTGCATCCTGTCCGTGTTTCTTCATTACAGTGTGTGATGTTCTGCTTGCTTGTTCAAGTAGTGGTTTCATTCTGGTGGGTGTTTTTTTTCTCTCGCATAGATCTGTGTGATGGTAAAGACCGTGCCATCCTCTCTCTCTTCTACAGTCTCTCTCAATACAAACGCAAACCTTCGCAGGCACCTCACCCGGCTGCAAGCTCCGGTCTGGCCACACCCACTTCCAAATTGGTGGCTCCAAGTTCCTCTAAGGTGACGGGTCCAGGTGATAGCCACACCCTCCCGGCCAGTCGCATTGCCAGGTCCATCTCGCCTAGTCCCAAAATGACTCTGGGAGTCAATGGTGAGCATTAATTCAAGTAAGGACTTGTCCAGTCAGCATTTCTTATCTTACTGGAGTTGTGTGAGCTGATAAACATTCTTTCAAATAGTTTTGGCTCAATTTTGCTGGATGGTTAGTTTAGTGAGATACGTAAGTATGTCTTTTTGGAAGAGAGAGATGTCCGGCCGTGTGTATTAAGTGTACAGGCTTATTCTCCATTTTCTAGTAGAGCTACTTCCAGTGTTTGAAGTACTGCCACCTCATGCTTTGCAAGTTCTGCTTGCAAAGTCAACTACTTAATGTCGCTCATTATTAAACTGGATGTAGAATTATAGTAAACATAAAAAAAAAATTCTTTCTTTGTTGGAATCTTAACATTCATATGATATGATGTAGTTCATTGCTATTGAGGTATGGCTAGCTGGTGTCTGGTAGCTATGGCTAGCTGGTGTCTGGTAGCTATGGCTAGCTGGTGTCTGGTAGCTATGGCTAGCTGGTGTCTGGTAGCTATGGCTAGCTGGTGTCTGGTAGCTATGGCTAGCTGGTGTCTGGTAGAGATATGCTAGGGGATGTTTCCATAGATACAATGTATGATAGAGTACAGCTGAGGATTCTCACTGTAGTTCATCATGTATGTATGCACTTGATGATTCTACTACAAGTATCTTTATAGGGTGCTCTCTATATGATGATACTCTTAGTCTAAAGTTAGAAATATGTTTCTTGAAATTTTGGAATGCATGTTTGCTTGTAGAGTGTTGTTTGTGTGTTTTGATCTGCCATGGACTTGTTTTTGTTTGGAGATGAAAGGTTTAGAGCTTGTTGCAACTGGGAGGTAAGAATGCAGAGAATGGTGGGCAGGCTTTGGACCAGTTGTGTGGGCGGGCGGGACTCCAGACAGTGGGGTATTAGGGTAGTGTATCATAGAGGGAGCAAGCTATGTGACTAGTGTGTGGGGCATTAGGGTAGTGTATCATAGAGGGAGCAAGCTGTGTGACTAGTGTGTGGGGCATTAGGGTAGTGTATCATAGAGGGAGCAAGCTGTGTGACTAGTGTGTGGGGTATTAGGGTAGTGTATCATAGAGGGAGCAAGCTGTGTGACTAGTGTGTGGGGCATTAGGGTAGTGTATCATAGAGGGAGCAAGCTGTGTGACTAGTGTGTGGGGTATTAGGGTAGTATATCATAGAGGGAGCAAGCTGTGTGACTAGTGTGTGGGGTATAGGTAGTGTTCATAGAGGGAGCGAGCTGTGACGAGTGTGTGGGGCATTAGGGTAGTGTATCATAGAGGGAGCAAGCTGTGACTAGTGTGTGGGGTATTAGGGTAGTGTATCATAGAGGGGGCAAGCTGTGACTAGTGTGTGGGGTATTAGGGTAGTGATCATAGAGGGGGCAGCCTTTGACTAGTGTGTGGGGGCTTAGGGTTATTGTATCATAGAGGGGGCAGAAAAAAAAAGCTGTGACTAGTGTGTGTGCATTAGGTATGTATCATAGAGGGTGCACGCTGTTAACTAGTGTGTGGGGCATTAGGGTAAGTGTTCATAGAGGGGCAATCTGTGACTATGTTTGGGGCATTAGGTAGTGTATCATCGAGGGAGCAAGCTGTGTGACTAGTGGGTGGGTCCTTAGTGTATTGTCTCTAGAGGGAGCAAAGCTGTGACTATTGTGTGGGGGTATTAGGGTTAGTGTCAATCATATAGGGTGCAAGCTGTGACTAGTGTGTGGGGCATTAGGGTCGTGTATCTAGAGGGAGCAGCCTGTGACTATGTTTGGGGTATTAGGGTAGTGTATCATAGAGGGGGCAGTAGTGTGTGGGGGGGCATTAGGGTAGTGTATCATACGATGGGCAAGCTGTGACTATTGTGGTGGGGTATTAGGGTAGTGTATCATAGAGGGGGCAAGCTGTGACTAGTGTGTGGGGTATTAGGGTAGTGTATCATAGAGGGGGCAAGTAGTGTGTGGGGGGGGCATTAGGGTAGTGTATCATAGAGGGGGCAAGCTGTGACTAGTGTGTGGGGTATTAGGGTAGTGTATCATAGAGGGGGCAAGTAGTGTGTGGGGGGGCATTAGGGTAGTGTATCATAGAGGGAGCAAGCTATGTGACTAGTGTGTGGGGCATTAGGGTAGTGTATCATAGAGGGAGCAAGCTGTGTGACTAGTGTGTGGGGCATTAGGGTAGTGTATCATAGAGGGAGCAAGCTGTGTGACTAGTGTGTGGGGTATTAGGGTAGTATATCATAGAGGGAGCAAGCTGTGTGACTAGTGTGTGGGGTATTAGGGTTAGTTGTGGGTATCATAGAGGGGGCAAGCTGTGACTAGTGTGTGGGGCATTAGGGTAGTGTATCATAGAGGGAGCAAGCTGTGACTAGTGTGTGGGATATTAGGGTAGTGTATCATAGAGGGAGCAAGCTGTGACTAGTGTGTGGGATATTAGGGTAGTGTATCATAGAGGGGGCAAGTAGTGTGTGGGGGGGCAGTAGGGTAGTGTATCTAGAGGGGGGCAAGCTGTGGACTAGTGTTGGGGTTTAGGGTAGTGTATCATCGAGGGGCCAGTATGTGTGGGGGGCATAGGTAAGTGTTCATAGAGGGAGCAAGCTGGGTGACTAGTGTGTGGGTATTAGGGTAGTTATCATAGAGGGAGCAGCTGTGTGCTAGGTGGTGGGGTATGAGGGTAGTGTCATCATATAGGGAGCAAGCTGTGTGACTAAGTGGTTGGGGTATTAGGGTAGTGTAATCATAGAGGAGGCAAGCTGTACAGTGTGTGGGGTATTAGGGTCATGTTCATAGATGGAGCAGCTGTACTAGTGTGTTGGGTATTAGGGTAGTGATATCATAGGGGGCAAGCTGTGACTAGTGTGTGGGCATTGGTAGTGTATCATAGAGGGAGCAAGCTGTGACGAGTGTGTGGGGCATTAGGGTAGTGTATCATAGAGGGAGCAAGCTGTGTGACTAGTGTGTGGGGTATTAGGGTAGTGTATCATAGAGGGGGCAAGCTGTGACTAGTGTGTGGGGTATTAGGGTAGTGTATCATAGAGGGGGCAAGCTGTGACTAGTGTGTGGGGCATTAGGGTAGTGTATCATAGAGGGGGCAAGCTGTGACTAGTGTGTGGGGTATTAGGGTAGTGTATCATAGAGGGGGCAAGCTGTGACTAGTGTGTGGGGTATTAGGGTAGTGTATCATAGAGGGGGCAAGCTGTGACTAGTGTGTGGGGCATTAGGGTAGTGTATCATAGAGGGGGCAAGCTGTGACTAGTGTGTGGTTCTTATATTTGATAGTGGTTGGTATACAGGAAGCTGTAGTCAGTTGGGACTCTTGTACTCTATGCTTGCCTGTGAGGAGTGTGACTTCACATGCACTGCCTCATCCTGTCTAGATGTGGTTAATGTCTGTGATCATGTCCTGTATGCATGAGACATGCATCCTCACTAATCCAACTAGTCATTCTCTTCCCTTTTGTGCATTCATTGTGTTCCTGTCTATAGGGACTTCACCTGCCGTCTCTCCAGTTTCTCCCGGTGCTGGCATCTCGCCTGGTCCCACCCCTTCTTTAGGAGGTGGGAGTGGCATCCCAGGGAGTGGGAGTGGCCTGCCTCCCGGCAAGTCTCTTACGTTGCCTGGAGGCAAGCGTCGCACTGCTGGAAGTTCCATCAGCACCTCAACAGCGTATATGAAACCGCGCAAGATGCTGCAGAGAGCAGCAACAGCTGGAGAGGGAGAGGGAGGGAGCAAAGAGAATGCTAATGAGGACGACAAGCAGGTGGGTGGAGCCAGGGAACGGCAAGTTGATGATCAACACAGCGACGTGGAGAAGGAAGTCAAGTCAGATACAGAGCCTGAGGATACAGGCAGGAAACCCCAGTCCAAACTCAGCAAGTTCGGTTCCTTTTCAGCGGGCCAGTCGAGTGGGTTGAAGGATCTCAGAGAAGGACGCAAATCTTCCATGCCTACCAAGAGTACAGCCATTGCTGAAGGGGCGGAGTCGGTTACACCCCCTTCACAATCCAAGCTGCGTGGCCCAGCTGGTGGTTTGTCGAAGCTTCAAGGTTTAGTTCCGCCACACAAGCACAAAAAAGAGGCAACTCCTCCCACTTCTGTCGCTAATGAAGACCCTCCGGAGGAGTCGGCTCGTAAGGAGCCCCCTCGTCCCCAAAGCCGACTCAAGACATTTTCCAGTGGGCGTGGCACCCCTGTGATGGGTGAGCACCCGAGGCCGGCTAGTCAGATGGGGCGGAGAGTGTCAGGTAGCACTAGTAACTTAACGAGCTCCTGTGAAGAATCCTCCAGACCTGAGAGTGCGCTACGTGTCATGAGGAAGGGAAGTGATGGAGTTCTGAAGAGACATCAGGTCCTGCAGCCTCCCAGGACGACTCCGCCCACTTCTGTCACATCTGCTGGCTCCAGTGAAACCAAGACGTCTTCTTTACCACGACACATGCCGAAGGATTCTGTGGCAGCTTACCAGAAGAGTGCAGATGGAGGCGACCATAAGGAAGGAGGTGCGAATAAGAAGAAGGAGGAGCCTGGGAAGGATTTGGAGCGAAGTCTAGGACCAGGGTTGAGGAAACCAGGCGGAGGAGGAGGACTCCGGAAACCCAGCACCGCTAGCTGTATTCGTACACCTAACTTGCCCTCTGGACCCACACCAGCCAGTGCTGAAGGTGGAAGACAGGCTGCCGAAGGGCGGAGTGGCGGAGAGGGAGGAGCTCAAGAGAAGGTGCCACCCATCAAGGTGTCGTCCCAGAAAGACAGTCCCCTGCCCGTGCGCAGTCTAAATCCCCCTGGCAGTCGCCTAATGAGGCCGACTAGTCCGTCTCCCAGGAACAAGACTTACAAGGTGAATCAGGATCCTCAATCAGCAGCAGGCCGTCCAACAGGATTGCAACGCCCGGGAGGTTTTCAGCGCCCCACCCACTTAAAGGAGCGAAGCAAGGATGAGATGGGAAGTAGCAGCAGTTTGGACAGCGGCAGTGATGTACAGGTGGGCGGGGCTAATCAAGACATCGGCATGGTGAACAACAAGGACACAAACAAGGGAAAGAAAGTAATAGATGAGAACATAGATATGAAAGACATCTCCAGGATAGGAGGTACTAGTCATAAGGAAGGAGCAACAGGCCAAGTCATCAATATCCAGAAGGTACTGAGCGATGAAAGACTGGTTCAGAAATCTGATACCAAGGCTGAGTCGGTGGGAGGAGCAGGAAGTCAGAAAGAGGAGGGGCTTAAGAAAGAGGAGGGTAAGGAAGATGGTGAAGTTGTGAAGGAATCTCAAGATCACCTTTATGGTAGACGGATTAGCCCTGAGGGCATGTCCCACGATGAGATCAACTTGGATAATCTCCACTCCAGCGGCAGGGGTGAGACAGGCAAAGAGAGTGGGATTGCCACACCCCCTTCTAAACCACACCTCTCTCCATCTCACCATTCCCCCTCCCGCAAGAGGCATGGTCACATCATCATGGTAGATACAGATGATTCAGAGTCGACGAGCAGCACTGACAAAGAAGGCGGGGCTAGTCGGGACGAGGGGAGGGAAAGTGAACAGCGGCAGAGTCGTTCCAGCTCACAAGAAGCTCTTGTCCTCTCTCCATCCCATGGGGGCGGAGCCCACGTCCAACGAGCACGCTCACTGAGTCCAAAAGCTTCCCAGCGTTTAGTTCCTCGTGGAGTAGCCAGGTTGAAGGACATGGAAGGGGGTGTGTCTGGAGTTAATGCCCTTCAGAGATCTACTAGCAGTGACTCCACCTCCAGTGAGGGCACGCCCTCTAGCGCAACTCCTCCCGAGATGAAGAAGCCCGGTAAGAGTTCGCTGAGACAGAATGGGAGTGGCAGCAAGGTTCGGAGGTCATCCTCGTCTTCTGCTGAGAGCAATTCTCCAAGGCAAACTAAAGTTACCATTTCACCTCGTTCTTCTCAAGTAAGTTTACACACGCACACACACACACACACACTTCTATCTGTGAGAATTGTGTAGGTGTTAGAGGCAGGGTTTCATACAGACTATGGGAGCTCTAGTATTTCCAATCAGGGAGATGTCCCCGTCACCTGTCATTATCAGTGTGTTTGTGGACAAGGAACTATGTAAAGATATACTGGGTTTTAGAATACTGCATTAGTCAGGCTTGAAGAAACCTTAATACAGGATTCTCGTGGGAAAGTTAGTTAAAGGCCATCAGACAGACAGACAGGAGACAGACAGAAAGAAGACTGCCAGGAGCTGGGAAATGTTGGGACTCGTGTAGTTAATGCTTCTCTTGCATCACACACATAACTATACGCTCGTGACATGCACACGTGTACGCATGTCCAGTACACACTCGTACAATAAATTCAGAATTTAAGGTGTACAAGTAGCATAAAGATGAGTGCAGGTATAATTGCAGTTATATTAGTGTTTGTATTTGTGCTGCTGACGCAAGTTGAAAGATTTTAAAGAAGTGGTAAAATGGAATAGAAAGTTTTGTACACACATACAATTCTTTTGATGCCATCTGATCATCGCTATAATAATAGTCATCATCATCAGCCCAGAGTGACACCTCCTTCATTCTGTCAGTTTATCACCACCTGCTATCAGACCCAGTGTTTCTTATGCATGCTTGTTGTTAACATGCCATAATTATGACTCTGGTAGGAGGGGCTAGTGCTGTTTCAAACCGTATATCTGTCTATCTTTGTAGTTGGTGTACGATCCAGACGAGACATGTCTCCTCCCCGCCCACCACAGTCATCACATCACTTCCTCGCGCCTTCTATCACCTAACCTGCCTCATCACCAAGGACCCATCAAGGGCTCCGCATTGCTAGGAGACCGTCCAGTGTCATTTGCCAGTGTTGACAGTTCGACAACCTCGGACTCTCTCTCTCCTTCAAGTAGTAACAATGCCCTGTATCCGCGCAGCCCCGTCAGTCCGGTGGGAGGGGGCGTGGTCAGACATTCCTCCATGCGATCTGCCATGGGCGATCATGAATACCATGGTAACATGGAGCACATGCGGGGAGCCCCACCCCCTAGTGACGGAATCGGATCTACCCCAGAGGTGTGTTGTGTTTATGGGATAGCCGTGTGGTTGAATCACTGCTTTGGGTGCGGTGACATCAGTGCTAGGGCGTGGCAGGTTAAGTCAGAGTGCATGGTGGATAATTAGTAAAAGGTTACTAGCTACTCTATCAGATTATGTACTATAATTAGATGTTGATGAAGTATATTTTTAATGTGTTATTATTTGTTAATGTTGTTATTTGTAGTTGATAGAGTCGTTTGAGAATCAGTTGACGAACATGAAAGAGGCGTTGACCAGCAAGGAGAGAATGATCCATAACTATGAGAACAGCATGGCTGACCTCAGCTCTAAGATGAACCTACTCAAGAAATCAATAGAGGAAAAAGTGTGTTTGTGTGTGCTTGTGATTGCTATTGTTATGAGTGAGATTTACTACTGATGTGTCATTGTTGTTAATTTTCTTTTGTCTGTTGCCAGGACAACAAGATACGTCACCTGACAGAGAAGAACACGTGGTTTGATTTAGAAGGGCAGTCTCTCATGGCGGACAGCCGCGCCCCCTCCGTGATAGACCACCACGAGAACCAGGATCAGCTATCT
>WLWD01005096.1_pt1 | contig 20714 bp, 14 predicted proteins | sample 6712731 | NCBI WGS metagenome assembly WLWD01 (sample SAMN12718690, study PRJNA576275) | sponge metagenome | isolation source: marine sponge | host: Mycale hentscheli | place: New Zealand: South Island, Marlborough, Capsize Point | collected 2014-11-01
ACAGATATCCGTGACAACATGACGGTGTCCCTCCACAGCAAGCCTCTGCACGGATTCTTGTTCTTCATGCAAAGGTAAGTGGGCGTGGCTGGGTTAAATAGTGGGCTAGTTACTGATGAGTCATGCCATGCAGGAGAGCGAGTTCACAAGAGAGAGAGAGAGATGGGCGTGGCTGTGATTGGGGTGTGTCTTGGGGAATTAGAGCGATCAGTCAATAGGACCACCCCAGCCTGTGCTCACGAGTGTTGTCTGCCTGGAAACTCCCAGATACCAAGGATGCAAGTTGTAAACAACCTGTTTTCTTCCGGGATTTTAGCACTTTCTATTAACACTCCATGTGCAGCATCTAGTGCTGATAGGTGCTCAGCCCTATTCTTTAAGTTACCACTACCTGTTAGTGCTTTAGGAGTTGTAAGCGAGTCCGCCTAGCAAACCAAGTCTAAGTCGTTGGTAACAGCAATTGTAATTTACTGAAAGAAAAGAGTACAAATGCCTTTCCATGGATTCAATTTGTATTCATATTTAGTATTTTTGCCTCTATTATTTATGCTAAGATTGCGATGGTCAGTTGCATTTCCTTTGTTCTGTATTTCTTTACACACGGAGCAGACGTTGTATTAACGTATGTGGCTCATTGCAGTGCCTGAGTCATTGGTGTAAGGTAATGTGAGATTGAATACACAGACTAACAAACAGATGTACAAGGAGACATATTATAGACTTATACCTGAAATTAATGCGCGTTTAATTTGTGTGTGCTCTCTGTTGTGTGTAGTACCAGCCTGGAAGGAGGTGGGGCTTAAATGAACAGGTTACACCAAAATCACCAAGTGGGTGTGGTCAATGCAGGCTTCTAAACAGTGGGCTATAATTAATAAGTGAACATTTTAGCTTTACAAAAGACAAAAAAATAATTAATCAGAAAGCATCTTTGCAGGAGGCACACATGACAAACAATAACATACCACTTCACACCTACCTAGACAGTGATTAGAAGTCACAGAGTGTCACTTGTCAAGAATGGATGTGGAGGTATTACCTGCCATGGGCTGTGAGGGAGGGGGGGGGGGGGGGGGGGGGGGGGGTACATACCTTGTATGCACATTACACTGGCTGTTAACCATCTTTACCCAATTGGGAATAGTGGTGCAGCCCTCAAAGCCAGTGCCTCACTCCAGAAGCATCCACAACACCCAACAGTGGAACCCACTAACCATGCTCCCCATCCAATACTTGCACATTTAAAAAAGTATGTAAATATGTGCTGAAATAAGCAATAATATGGCCCACCATAGATTTTCCCTATAATTGTAATGTATTATATGAGTGGTTCCAAACAACAATGATTCAAATGATTAGAAAAGTAATCACGCAAGTGTATATTAATACCTCAGTTGTCAATACAGTAAATATTGTGGAACGGGGAAATAATAATAATAGCAAATTTTTTCTCATTCTAACAGCCAATTTATGTTAATTAAATTTTAACATAATATTGGTTGTTAGAACAAGAAAATTTGCTATTATTATAATCATTTCAGCTGAGAATGACTGAACAATAGTAATAGTGATGATAATAATAATAATAGTAATAATAATAGTAATAATAATAGTAATATAATTATAGTAATAATAATACATACCTCAGACTTGATACAGATAAACATCAGGAGTGTCATAATTGCATTTGTACCGTGGTACGTTCAAACTGTCTTATCAGATTGCTCAAATTTGAGGTGAAATATTTCATACCCACCTCAGAGGTGAATAGTTGAACCGTCCAATCAAAATAAAATTGTGTGCTTTTTCCATAGCCTAGAGCCATGGTACAAGTCGGTTGCACCACTCTGCGTTCGGTGGGTACGGGATTTACACTGTTAATTCCATACCAACCTCCAAGTCGTGGTGTAGACTTACATCTTCCCTCCTATTAAGTATTGTAAGATTTCTTCAACATCAGACCATCATGTGCAGTGAACTCTAAATACTAGCATCCTGACTAAGAAGGAGGCTGACCTATCATGAGTGGGTGGAGGAAATAACAAACACATGATCATTATTGGATTTGTCAGTTTTCTTTCCTGGGGAGTTCATAGAATTTTCCCAGAGGAAGGTGCTGACTTGTAGCTGTGGTGAGTGTGGCTTAAATTGTACTAGAATTAATTATTACAATATCTAAAATGTCTAACCATGTGTTCAACTAGTCTGGCGTCGCCGACCCTTTTCCTCCCTATATTTGTGGGCGGGGAGGAAGGAAAGGTAGCTCTAGTATCAACGACTTGTGCCGGCACCAAAATAGTGGCGCTCCAATCAGATTGCAGAATCGTTAATTATGCACATTCCTCAACTACATATTCAATGCGCCCCAGTTTATTTTGCGTTGTTAGCCATGGAAGATCAAGTGATAAAGAGTGTGTTTCGGAGTTACAGTTTCGTGGAAAAACCAGAGCAGATGAAAGGGAATTTTAAAGTGATGTTTTCGTAGCTCTCCCTAAAGGGTACGCAGAGTGCTTGTTTCCAATGTTTGTCACTTGTATATGACCAATTCCTACCCAAGTGTGAACCAGCCATTATTATTGTTGTTGTTCTGCATTATTGAAACACCACAGTCGCAATGAGACATTCCAACAAAATGTTTACTTGCAACTAAATGTTTGACTCGCGATTGATTTTAGCCTACGCATTAATGATGACGCAATAAACCTGTGAGGTCATTTGCACAAGTCGTTGATACTAGAGCTACCAGACCCTTTCCTTCCTCCCCGCCCACCAATACAGGGAAGGTAAAGGGTCGGCAACGCCAGACTAGTGTTCCACTTCAGTTGCTATTTATAATGTCTGTCTGAATTAATTAGCACATGTTGAACTTGGAACCTTGGAACGAGCTATGTTGTTGGCTCAAATTTGTTCCAGGTGACACCTTTGTGATAATGTCTACAACACATTTCCTGATGATTTTAACTGCAAATCCAATGATATCTACCAATATAGTAAAATTTATTTTGAGTCAGGCAGTAGCAGTGAATCCTGCCCAGTTTTGCTAATTTCCTCCCCCCCCCCCCTCACACCCAATACAAACACAGGCAATTCTCCCCAAGCAACAGCAGCTGTATGCTGCCCACCATTGCTTACCTAGCTTTGACCCAATACCAGTGGGTCTATCCCTTACAGCTGGCTTGTTCAGCCACCCCTTCAGTATATTCCCTAGTGAGTGTACCACAGATTTGGCTATTGATATTACCAATACTCCAAACTACCCAAATGTGTTATGTAATACCCAGCCAAGGCCACTTACCAATTCTATTGCTGTAATTTGAAGTCCAATTGCTGTACACATATGCATTGTTGTATGTGTGCTCACGTCCCTAAACGCACAATTTCATCCATCCATCCATCCACCCATGTCATCCATTACACGAGATGTCTGTGTAACCTAGTGGTTTTCCAGATGACATCTTAGTATTCCTCACACCTCTCCAGAGTATGCTACCATTAATTCATTTTATTGAGTCTGTAGTATTGAATCCAGGGAGGGGGATAGGGAGGAGGATAGGAGAAGGGGAGAGGAACCAATAGTTCTAGTCTCTTACCATGCATTATCAAATTAGTCTGCTAAATTTCCAAGTTTTGACCTCAATACATGTGGACTTTCCATTCCTGTGCTGGATCAGGTCCTTGAGAAGTATTCTGTGTGACCTAACTTGCCCACAGACTCGCATCACGTTACTTTCCTGGATTTGTCCAACCGACAGATTCCATTATGTTTAAAGGAATTGTTAGGAAACAATAGATATTCTGTCTGCTATGCAATGCCTAACGTATTGGGACATAAAGAAGTCCCTATTAGGTTTCCTTGGCAGCCTCTATTCAAAAAAGGGTATCTTCGTGTGTGTGTGTGTGTGTGTGTGTGTGTGTGTGTGTGTGTATTGTGGTGTCCTTGCTTGAAGCCCTAGGGATTATTAAACAATCCTGCACATCACAAACCCCACTCTATGTGCCCATATATCTGATATCATATAGCCCCCTCCCCCATCCCTTTCAGTAGGTCTCTGAATGCCACTATTGCAGCCATCCATAGTAGTTGCCATCTCACAGTGTTAATTGTGTTCGGTAGAAATGGGCTACATCTGTGAGAACAATGTGACAGATATTTCTCACAATGCCATGAATCCTCTCCCTCCCTCTCCTCCTCCTTGTCCCTTGTAGAGCTGTCCAACTACGCTGCCTGCCAGTTCTGCTGGACTCCCACATGCTGTCCTTCAAGTGTGTCCTGGTGAACGTGTACCAGACCTTCCTCATGGCAGCACTCAAATACTTGGCCTACATCACCGCACTGCCTCAGTGGAGTAAGAGACACGGATACAAACCTGCCAAACTGGACAGACGACTTGTTCTACACTTTTATAGTGAGTGCACATTTAGATTACTGGTAGAAATTGACAGGAGTGGCAGCAGTGCACTTTCAGCCACATGGTGCTTACGCTCCTGGATGTTCCAGGGTATGAGTTTGCACTCACTAATATTAAATTTTAGCTGCATGAGCTAGTCTTTATCCTCAGAGTTGCATCTGCTTTTATTTATCAGCTGCCTATTCTCACTCACAGCCTTAATTAACTCTGGCCACCCACCACACCAGTTCCTTCACCCAACTTCCCCCCACTCCCTACCACTGCATTACTCTGCCCACACACCTCCTGGAATAAACTGGAATGGGTGTGTGAAAATATGTACATAACTGACCACAGACAGGATGATCAAGTTGTGGTGCCTGAGATCATTATCTCTGTTCTCTTGAAGTGTGAATTGCACCCAATCAGTCATCTGGCTTGTCCTCTCACTCTTACACATGTACTCTGACACATCCAGAGTAATGAATTCACCTCCATGGTTACAGGCTTCCACTTAGAGGTTGTCAACACATCGCCACCTCTGGACTCTGGTTAAATAAACCTTGTCCTCACCTTTAGTAGACACCTATGACACTTGTCAGCAAACAGATAAACACACCCTGTCCATGTAGCACTCAAGTTAATGGTGATGTCATTCCATCTGCCACACCTTGTCTCTACTCAAGTACTCAAACCCCAACTGTGGTTAAGACATTGTAACCAAATTCATAGAGATGGCTCATCTGCTGAATTTTCCTTTCATTATTAAAAAAAAAAATTCAGAATTTATTGTACACACTTCTTTATGAAGCCAGACAATATTTCTACACACCAGAACCACCACACCAACCATAGAGCTTCTATTCCTCTTACTCTCTAAAGGCTGGACTACAAAAATAGATTCCTGCCATATTTGGAATAAAGTATTTTAAGGCAGACAAAGGGAAAACACCAGGGGAAAACCTTCAAGGTGCTGTATTATGTAGTGTGGTGGGAAGTTGTGAATAAGCTACATTGGTAGTTTTGACAACACTAGGAAAACCCTAGAAAAACCCTGGGCCTTCCAGGAGGCACAACTACACACACACTAGACTACACACAAGCTCCCTTCCCTCATCATGTGTTGTTCTACTGTGACATGCTGAGTCCGTTATTTTTTATACTGCAGGACTTGCACTTCATTGCACTGAATACTTTTGGAGCTTGGCTACTACTAAGCTTTCTCATTTAAGTTTGGTAAGTTTAGGTACATTTTAGTGGCTGTTTTTTTTGTTGTTGTTGTTTTTGGTTTGTTTGCTTAGGAGGAGGTGGGTGATATGCAAATGTTTGCATGATTGCATACTCTAAAAGTAATAGAGTGAAACCAATCTGATGTGTTTTTCCTGTTCGTAGTTTCCCCATACATTACCAGTAACCTTGCCTATATGCCATTACATAACGAGCTGTTATTAGTTGCTGTTTTGATGTGTGTGAGATCATTTCCTATTTCACAATTGTTAGTTAACTTACTATCTCCCAACAGAATGGGGAGAGATCCAGTTTTACTGTCCCAAAGCCTATGTGTGTTTGGCTGGGATGCCACGCCTTCAGAGCTGTCCTCAGTCACCACGAGCCGAAGAGACTCTCTCTGCTGGTCAGAATACTCAGCTGCAAGCTCGACACAATATCGAATGCCCTGGTGAGCACAATTTGAAACCTGTGAAGCAGTTAGAGGCACATGATAAAAGTATTATAAAAGGAAAGTGGGGGAAACTCACCAAATGTTAGTCATGCTGTCAGGTGACTCTTCATCCATCATGTGAGGGGATGCCATTCTGGCATAGTAAGCAGATGGGATTGGGATGTCCCCAAGCCCCATCTGCTGATCTACTGGCTAGCCTAGTACTATATTGCCTTAATTTAGACATTGTATTAAATTTGCCAACCATGTTGGGCAGCCCTTATTGTATTTGGGTGACTACATTGGGATGTATTACAATTTATAATGTTAAAACTTTTATTCATTTAGGGTGAAGAACTATTGAAGCAGTGTTTCAGAGCAATAAGAACATCATCCAATAACATAATGTTTAGCATCAGTTTGTAAACATACAACATTTGAAAATTTTGAGTCATTGTTATGTTCATGACTTAATTGTTCAACATCCATTCAATTACACGATTTGTTCAGTTAAATATTCTCCTCAATATTTTTTGCAGTTGATAATACAAGCCTAGTGAGCTCTAACTGGGACTTTTGCTGAGTTTCTTTGTTACACAGTAGTTATTAAACTGCCAGCCATCAAACTGAATCCAAAACCAATCACGTTTTTAAAAACTAAATCAACTCTGTAATCATTCAATACAAAAACTTTCTATGATTACTTTCTTACATCTTTACTTTCAATACAAAAATGTATCCTGTAACAAACTTTCAGCAGCCGGTCGTTTATCTGGATCAATTTCCACGCACTTGGCAATACAGTCCACAGCTTTCCTCATCCACGTGTTCCCCACTTCATTGAACTTGGTCAATCCCATTATCTTTTCAATTTCAGATTTCTGAATAGGCGGAAATCGAGGTCCAGGATGATGCTGCAGGCCATAATATTTTCTCATGCCACCTTGCTTCATTTGCTGGTAGTATAGAAGTAATGTAGACAACTGTAAGGGGAAAGAAACAAGGATAAAGATCATAATTTATATCCAACCACATTTCATAATAGCTTACTTTTTGTTGCTTGGTAGGTCCAGTCGATCCGTTCAACATCCTCAACATAATCAGTCCGACAGACCAGATATCGGCTTTTACAGTTAGTGGAGGGTCTAAAATACTCAAATCATTAGATATAATCATCTGTGCTGACTCGGGAGCTCGATAACCATCCGTCCCCACAGGGATCACCTGATACACTTGCTTCTGATTGGGAGGTAATCGCTGGTGATTGGGGACGGAGGTGGGTGGGATGCCGCCGTTGGAATCGAGAATGACAGCTGCGTCAAAGTCAGCTATGCACACGGAGTATTTGAAGTGGCAAGTACAAGTCAAAATGTTGTCGCAATCACAATGTAATTTGATCAAAATATTGGAAGCCTTAATATCGCGGTGTATTACACCTAGGCCGTGCATGTAGGCTAGGCCTTTGAGGACTTCTTTCAAAATGAACTTCCAATTGCCTTGGATAGATCCAAGCAACCGTGGGCTTCCTTTGTGCATTTCACTCAGCTTAACCATAGTGAGATCTGGTTTGTTAGTGACCATCCTGGACAGATCACCACTGAACTTAGACATGAAATGATAGCTAAAGTATCTTCGCTTGAAATCAGGCTGTTGTTGGCCGAACATAAGACACTTCAGTTCAATAATGTTGGGGTGCTTCAGCAATTTGTGCACCTCGATCTCCCTACTTCGGTAAGGGGTCTTTTTAACGGCAAATTCATAGCGTCCGTAAGTGGCGCTATAAATTGCTCCGTTCCCACCTTTCTTGATGAGTCTGTTCTCATCGGGGCAAGGATACTGTACATCTACTGCAAATACATTAGGCATAGTAGAGTACAACACCACACCAGGATCAACTGCCACCTGGCGCTGAATCTGAGCTCGGCTTCTGCTGTTCTCTTGCAAGACTGAAGTTTCAGTAGCGACCAAATTTCCGCCGTACTGCTCGGCTCTCGCTAGTACCTGAGGGTTTAGTTCAGACTGGACGTCCCTGGCAGCACCCATCATGCCAAACCTGGACTTCTGGGTGAAAAAGCCACTGTCATTAGGCATTCCTAGTGGTGTATAATTAGATAGCCCCTTTGAAGCAATATTGTACTTGGGTGCAATAGAAGGTGCGGGTTTAACCTGAGCAATAATAGGTGGGCTGGGGTTATCTTGTGGGGTGTTAAGGTTGGATTTGGGGAGGGGCAACAAAGGTGCAATCATTCTAGATTGTTTTTCACACTGGTCAGCTTGAACGGCTCTAGTTAATTGGCCGCCAGTCATATCCAAGCATTTTTTGCAATCCAAGAATGTTCCATCGCTACTTTCGATAATGGGCTTCATGAACTGCAACTCTGGCTGGCTTCGATACAATTCTATGCATCTATTAATAGAGCTATGAGGTTCTTTGTAATAAATTCTTTCTGGTAATGGGGCCACCATGATTACAAGTTCAGCTTGCTGCATGTTGTGATACTTAGCCATGTGTTCTTCAAACTCAATCAACTCACGACCGTGTTTTGGACTTCTTTTTTTCAACGTTTGTTTATTTAACGTTGACTTCAGCCAATGAAAAGCTTGGATCGGCTCAAATTTCAGCAACTGGGTTTCTTCTAATTTATTTTTTAAGCAGTCACATGCTAAAAATGAAACGTAAGAACTTTCACTTGAGCTGCTTTTTAATTTTATTGGTGAAAATAACTGCAAAATTTTGTGGATTACTTCTCTTAAGCATTTCACGTAAGTGCAATTTGATTTACCTGATTTGGTAACATGAGATTTGGAAACGATTGGTTGTACTACAAATAGTTCATCTGTAATATTGTTAATTTTTACTTTTACTCTGCCAGATGTATTACCGCCAACAGATAATGAAATATATTCAGCAGTAAAACTCAATCCTTCATGAGTGGAGATGGCCCATTCTGAAATGCCAGAATTAGAGGCGACATAAATTATCGCTGGCGCTAAAGAATCCAATATTTTTGTAGAGGAAAGTTTTATTGCCAGTTCATTCGCTCGTTTCAAAAAAACCTTTTGAATTAATTCAGGGTTTCGACTTTGGTGAAGAAGTTTGTAAATATAGCAAATTTTTTCAGTAAGTCTATGTCCAACTTTTTCTTCTAAATTTAGGCCCGTAAGGAGGCATGAATATACATACGAAAGTTCAAATTGAGAAGTTCTGATTGTCGCATTTGTATCAGATAAAATATGACTCATAGAGAAATAAAGGGTGCATAATCTAGAGTACTTTATATCTAGTAACATACTGATTCGTTTAAATATATTAAGCTGACATAACAATGGTTCATTAGCTATGTAATAGGCCACCATAAACTCTTTCACTAAGTCATGGACAAAGTAACATTTTCCTTTACCAGTTTCTTCTGCATTCTGGGGACACATCAATAATCCCATGCCAACATTTTTCATGCAGCTAAAGGCTCCGTTGTGTTCATCTAACGTCACACATTTCGACACGTCTTGATATTCAATACCGTCTTTGTAATTTAAGCTACGAAAGGCTAACTTGCACAGACTCATGAACTTATTACGTATTCTAGTAGGCAAGTCTTTGAGAGAACTAGCATCTGAATTCATCAGCTTCAAAATGATGACTTCTACCATTACAGCTAAAGTATTAGGGTCTTTGTTGAATTTGTCAATAACTAGTCTAACTAATTCTACACTACTGCATATATCTATGCAATGTTGTAATATAAATTCTACTAACTTTGGCGGTGCGTCCAGCATTTTCAGTAAATCTGCACATTCTTCATCTTCTGTTCTTGCTTGAACATTAAAAAAGTAGTTGGAGTCAGGTTCCTTTGAATTGTCTTCGTTTACTCCTAGTATAGTTGGACAGTTGAAAGGGAATTCTCTTCTTAGCAGCATATCAAGTACCGAATCTCGTACTACTTCACGATCCTGTGAAAAATCATGACCGAGTATCACCACTCTATGTCCAGAAGACTGAGATATGAGGAATTGTTTTAAATGTTTGGTCACAGAATTGTCTTGTTTACTTGACTGACAGTTCAATTCCAATGCACTTAAACAGAGAGGAAAATTACCCATTTTTGAAAATTTGCTCTGTAAAGTCAATAGATTGCGAGTGGTGGCATAACCAGAGCTGCAAACCATCACAACAGAATTATCCCTGCTGAGACTTGTATCAATTACTTCCTGGAGGACGTCACCTATAGTCTCCTCTGAACCAATCTCATACATGTGTCCCGGCCTCATAGAAACACTCTCATCCTGGCAGATAACGTCATCTACTCTTCTTGGTGAGTAAGTCGACATTCCAGAAATAGAAATTCTACTCTCTGGCACAACGGTTCCCTGATTAAGCCTACGCCAGGTTTCACAGGTTTTCACGTGACCGACTTCACCGTATGAATGTACCAAATTATCCTCCTGCTCGACACCTGCATTTTCAAAATCGCCCTCAAGATACGCTGCCGCCGCATTGCGTGATTTGATTCCACCGGATTTATCCTTTTCTACATCACTCGACAATTGAGAACTATCCATCTTAGAGAAATACAACTAGGCCAAAGAAAGATGACTTGCACGAAACCCTTGCTAAAACCGCACGACGTACACAACAAAATGACCGTTATGCAGATAATTGCTGTGCTATGTAAGCGTCAGCGACCTTTTACCTCAATTATTGGGGTGGGGTTTGGCGCCCGATTTTTCAGGCGATCGATATGGTATCGACTGCGCGGCGAGGCTTCCGCCTTAGGTTGTTGCGTAACGTGCCGGTAGGGCTGTAGTGAAAGCAGCAGTATACGCTTGCGGGGAAGGCGGTATACGCTCACAGTGAAGGCGGTATGCGCTCACAGTGAAGGCGGTCTCACAGTGTATGCGTTCACAGTGAATGCGGTATACGCTCACACTCCAAAGACTCTTTCTGGGTTCAGAGCCACACTACACACAGCAAAAGTAATGTCTAGCCTTGTTCCAGCCGACAAATATATTAAGCTGCCGACAGCAGATTGATACAGACTAACTTCAACCTTCTCCTCTTCACCTTCATCTTTTATCAGCTTTGTGCTTGGATCAACAGGTGATGCCACAGATTTAGCTTTTGTCATCCCACATTTTTTAAGTACCTTTAATGTGGGTTGACTCATCCACAAATTTCCAGTATTCACATCTTCAGCTATCTTAATCCCGAGAAAACAGTGTAACCTTCCCAGATCCTTCACATCAAATTTTCCATTTTCACCAAGCGCAAGTTTGCACAATATCATCCATGTAAACACCAACCATCAACTCACAACCACACATAAATGCAGGGATCACTTGTAGATTGCACGAAATCCAACTGTTTTAGCTAGAAACTCATCAAGGATTGAATTCCAGCAGCGTGGAGATTGTTTCAATCCATAAAGACTATGCTTCAGCCTATAACACACGAGATGCTCCTGTCCTTCACTCACAAATCCTTCCAGCTGGCTCATGTACACTTCCTCCTGGAGAACTCCATTGAGAAATGCAGTGGTGATGTCTACCTGATAAAGTTGCAGACCCTTTTTCACTGACACAGCAACCAATGTGCGCAGCGACTCCAGCCGAGCTACAGGACTGAAGGTCTCATCGTAGTCTGCTCCCTTCACCTGTGTAAAACCTTGAGCTACTAACCTAGCCTTATACCGCTCTACTTGACCATGCTCATTCCTCTTCACCTTAAACATCCATCTACTTCCACTGCCTTATGACCTTCTGGCAACTCCACCAACTCCCACACATTATTGCTTTGCAATGAGTGCATTTCTGCTTCCATGGCTTCTTTCCACCTGGCTTTCTGTGGACTCTCAAGTGCTTGCTTGACAGTGGCCGGTTCTGGATCATTCTGGGCAACAGATGAGTGTTCCAGATAATAGTCTGGCCTTAGTCTTTTTCGAGTTGATCTGCGTATTCCGGGGTGTTCTCTATTTGTTTCCCACATTCTTGTCTGCGGTTGTTATTTCATCAATTTCCATGTTTTGACCTTGTTCCTCCTCTTGAACTTCGGGTGTAGATGGCGACACATCCAATTCAACACAATCAGACTTTGCTGTCTTGGTCTCCTCAATTCCAAACTCCATTTCATTGAACTTCACATCTCGACTGTACAGTACCTTTCCACAATGACTCGGGTCATAGAGCCAATAACCCTTAACTTCAGTGCCATAGCCTACTAGGACACACCGCTTTGCCACGGGATCAAGCTTTTTACGCTCATTCATAATCAGAGGATAACTTGCACATCCAAATGCTCGAAGGTGTTTCACATTGGGCACCATACAGCGCCTCAAATGGTGTCATACCTACCACAGCCTTAGTAGGACTGTGATTCTTCAAATAAACTGCTGTTGAAATCTCCTCTTCCCAGAATCTTTGATCCAGCTTGCTCTCAACCAACATAGTTCGAACCATCTCCATCAACGTGTGGTTCAAACGTTCCGCAACCCCATTCTGTTGAGGAGTCTTTGGAACCGTGAGTTCATGACGTAATCCTTCTGTGTTGAGATAGTCCTGAAACAGTTTGGCTGTATCTGACCGCAATACCTTCAGCTTCCTGCCACTACTGTTCTCAACCATCGTTTTCCATTCCACAAAATGTTTGAAAACTTCATATTTCCTCTTGAGCAGATACACCCAGATAGCTAAATCTTGTCTTATCATCCGTAAACGTGAGAAAATATTCTGCACCCCCAAGTGACTTCGTGTTGAGTTTTCCACACACATCTGTATGAATTAGATCCAGTGATTTTCTCTGCACGGCTTCCACCATCTTCAGGAAAAGGACTCCTATGGTGCTTGCCTTTAGTACATGGCTCACAAAACCTAACATTCTTAGAGAAATCACAATCAAATCCATTTACCATACCCTGGACTGCTAACAGTTTAAGACCCCCCAGATGTCCATATCTGTGATGCCACACATCCTCAGCAGTAAACACTGTGTTTGCCTAATCATGAAACTCAAATTCTAGGTAGCAAAGATGTCCACACGTAGATGCACATGCAATGAACTCATTCTTGGAATCCATTATTTGCATCCAGACTCACTAAACTTTGCAAATTTACCCATTTTTGAGACTCTGGAAATACTGAGTAGATTGTAAGATAAGCCTGGTACAAACAGCACATCATGAAGCTTGCAGCATTTCCTCTTTCCTTCAGGTAACTTCATCATCAGCTCCACTGTACCCCGGCCACAAGCACTCAACCAACGTCCATTTCCAAGTGTCACTCTCTCAGCGCACCTTTCATATTCTACAAACATCGACTGGCTATTGCACATATGACAGGTGGAACCTGAATCCACAATCCAACTAGTTCCCAAGCCAACTTGAAGAGCTTCGTGACCCACAATCAAGGCATCACAGAATCAAGGCATCACAGTCATCATCGTCATTTGCTGCCTTGTGTGCTTCATATTTCTTCTTTCCTTTGCCCCACTCGCCACGCAATCCTGGACAATCTCTCTTGAGGTGTCCCTGCTTCCCACAGTGATAGCAGTGCCAATAAAACTTTCTGGGGTGCAACATCATTGCCTTCTCATCTTGTGGGCTTTCTTCCTTCTCCCTCTTCTTCTGTTCCTCGTGAAGAAGCCTCTCTGTCACCACATCCATTGTGGGAACTGTTGAACTGGCTTCCAGAGCAGTGACTAACACTCCAAAAGATTCTGGCAGACTTGCCAGAAGATATATGACACGATCTTCCTCAGATAATGGAGCCTCCATAACAGACAAGGCATTGAATATCTCTGTTAACTGCTTGATGTAGTCTTGGACAGAGTCACCTTCCTTCAATCTTAGTGAATGTAGTTTCCTTCTCATTGAAAGCTTGTTGCCCAAGACTTCTTTTGGAACTGGTTCTCAAGTTAGTCCAGACTTCCTTGCTGTGGGTCAGTGGGTTCACCAATTAGGTAAAGCAGCACTAGGTCAATCGCTAAAACCGCAATAGTTAACGCTCGATCACACCATTCTACAAACTTGGCATAACCAGCGGCTTCTTCTTCTTTTAATAAAAACAATTACTTTTTGAAAAATTCATTGAAAGATAAAAGTTGTTCAAACAATTATATTGTTGGCTTCTAATAACTGGCAAGAAACTGTCATATCCGTCAAATTAATAATCATTTTAGACAATTGTGCTACAACATGCACTAAATTAATATCCTATAAAGTTTATATAAAAGTAGCTAATAAATTGGTAATAAGAGAAAAAAGTATAGCTATGAGCATTTATTTTTGATTAAATATACAACTCATAATAATCTGCTATCAATAGACATGCCTTTCAGCTGTAGTTTATACTTTTCTTTCTTTAGATCATCACTGTCATATAAAAATAGTATCCAAAAACTGCAATAAATGGGGCGGCAAACGCTATGGAGAGGGGTTGTAAGGCCCTCACGCTTGACCCCACTACAGGAATACGTAGCTAAGTAGTGGCTGGATTAGATTTCAAAACTAGCTATTTTCAACTTTTTGCAAAGAGTGACAAAACTGGAGGGTATGCAGAGTTATATAGGAAAAATAATACTAAAGGAGGAGGTGATAATTAGTTAATGAATAGGAGGTGTGACTGAATCAATATAGAGGGAGACACAAACAGTGGGTTGTATAGAGTGTTAATGCTGCCTTGGCAACCACTTTAGTGAGGGCTGGGAGGATGTATAGCTTGATTCCTTGGGTAGAAAACCAGTTAGCAACAGCCTGAGAGGAAGAAACTCGGCTGTTGATGAAGTCTCTGAGTTCAGCAAGGTCTCTTTTGGCACCAACAAAGTTTGAGCCATTGTCAGTGTAGATCACCTTTGGAAGTCTTCGACGTGCAACAAATCACTGAAGACAAGCTAAGAAGGCCTCTGTGGTAAGATCTTCTACTAGCTCAAGATGTAAGCCTTTGACACAAAAGCAAATGAACACTGCTACATGCCTTGACATGCACTGGCTTATGCACACGACCCAATTTGTAGAGAATCGGTCCAGCATAATCGATTCCAACATTGGAGAAGGGAGGTCAAGGAGTTACTCTGTCAGCTGGCAATTCTCCCATGGGTACGGTAAGAGTCTTGGCAAAACTTTCTGGCAAATCACACAGTCTCTACTAACTTTCCTTACAAGATTCCGCAGCCTGGGAATGTAGTACAACGTTGTCATCATAGACATCACTGTGGATGGGCCAGCATGAAGAGACTGGACATGTGTATGCCTGACCAGCAATAAAGCTAAATGTGACTTCGCAGGAATAACAATCAGGGTGAGCGGTTGAAGAATCCAGCTGAGATTGGTGAAGCCTTCCTCCAATTCTCAGCAGACCATCTGGATCTAATAGGGGGAGTATGCAGACAGAGGATTGATATTAGGAAGGGATTGTAACTTTTGTAGAATTCGACGTTCAGAGGGGTAGAACAATTCTTGACTGAGTTTAGTTAGCCTCTTTTGAGCCTGCACTTGTTCTTCAGCAGACGGATGTGTTGGAAAGGTGGTCAGTCTGTTCCTGGTGCGGCTAATGAAACGTAACATCCAGACCATCACTCTGACATACTTGCTGTATTTGGATAACTTGAGGCCAAACTCCTCCTGAAAACCTGTGACTGCCAAGACAGCAGAAGCACGAAGCTCAGGCAGTTCACAAGATAGGTTGATGTCTGGACGGCGTGGCCAGTCTAAGGAAGGGAGCTATAGCCAAGGATGACCTTTCCACCACAAGGTGTAGAATCATAATCTAATTATTATCACCAATAATGTGTGTGGGCGTTGTCCAGCACCCTTAATGTATCTCCAACTGTTCAGGACATGCCTAATTTGTCCTATCACACCACAGTCAGAGGCAGTTCCAGCACTAATGATGGGGAGGGGCCGAAATATATTTAGGTCAGAACTTCTGATGTCATAATTTGGATATTTATTTTATTATAAATGAAGAGTATGAATTAGGATGTATAAACAAAATTTCATGTATTGGTATCCTTGTACATTATTATTTTCTATAAACAGCTTGGTTCGGAGGGTGGTGTCCTGGCCCCCTCGCCCCTCCCCCTGGATCCCATAGCATTTGTATTGTAAAGTATGATTGCACAGTAGAATTGCATGGCATTGGTGCCATTGATACATAAGGTTGTGTTTGTGGGGGTAGAAAGAATAATATTGTAGTAAATAATACAAATGCGTGTGTGTGTGTGTGCAGGTGTGAGTATTTTACAGCATGTGCATGTGTTTGTGGTGTGTTAGTAAAACAATGGTGTTTGGTGTTTAAAGTAAGAGTGAGTTAATGTCATGCATGAATGTGTGAGAGAAATACTTTGATACATAAGAGGGTGTTTCTATGAGCATGGATGTGCCAGTAGCTAAAAGGTATAGGGATTGTAAATTTAAATTTGTACAAAGTGGTGGCTTTGGGTGGGAAAGGTAGAAATTATCACTTCTACCAGAGAGTTCTTGCTCTAGCACATTCGTGCTCTCAAAATTCCTACCCTCCCAGTGGTGGTTTCCCAGCACAACCCGGAACAAATTGTAGGTCAATATGCAGCAGGGAAGGATCGCGGCGGCTGGGGGGCAAGCGGGCCAACCTCCCACCCCCACTATACCAAGTTTATTGTAAAATTACAATGAACAAGGGTACCAGTACAGCAAATATGTTTCTAGGACAACTGCATTCTAATTGTGCTCTTCATTGATATCTAAAAGTCCAAATCATTACATCCTGTATTAAAATATATTAAAATTAGTTAAAATATAGGTCGAACATATGCAGCAGCTTTAGCTCCTGTGTATGATGTTCAAATATATTTTATCGTATTAAAAAGAGTGATGATGGGATCATTGTACATGACTAACAAGATACTGTCAGAAAAGAGAGCTGAGTATGCCACCAACAAGATACTGTATACTGTCAGACAGAGAGGTGATGAATCATTGTACACTGCCAACAAGATACTGTCAGACTAAAGCGATGATTATACACCGCCAACAAGATACTAGAGAGGTGATATATCATTGTACACCACCAATGAGATATACTGTCAGACAAGAGAGATGATGGATCATTGTACGCTGCCAACTATGGCTCTTACGGTCGCTGAGCAATTTGCTGGAGGAATTGTGATAACCATAGCTAGTATGCTTTGCCATGAAATTTTAACGGTTAAAATTTATTGTTAAAATAAAGTTAATGTTTTTTAAAAGAACAAAATAAAAGTAGAAATTAATCTTAAGATTAACATTGTCTGAATTTCAAATATTAAATACATTATCAATGAATGTATTCTCTCTCATTCACATGTTTTTTAAACAATACAGAATTAAAAATATTTGGTCGCCACCGTGAATCGAACCCAGGACCGCTTGTATAGCACACAAGCGCTCTGCCACTGAGCTACGACAACCACCTGGTGAACAAACACTCCAATTCTGTATTTATACTTTTAAGGGGTACTGCTATGCTACAGTCTCACTCTCAACAGAAGTGAATAAATTATCAATGAAACAAAAAAATGTAAAATACAATACAAAAAGAGTAATCAAACGTATGTCCCTGTGGTGTCGACAGAATTCATTCCACAATTCTATGCTGGTAGTCAATGTAGCTGCTGTAGTTTATTCTTGAATTATCCTTCTTTAGAGTGTCCTCTATTTCTTGTAAAGCAGTACAGTCAATGGAGCCTTGGAAAGTAGGATCAAATGAAAGCGAACATTACGTACACAACACAATGTTACACTAATATGCTTAGATCCATACATCAAGTGCACCATGTTTTTCTTGATACCTTCTCTAACAAAAGTGAAGGTCTCATTAGATACAAGACAAGCAGGAAAGAGTCCCAAGGAAGTAAGCACACACTGAAGTACATCAAGAGAGGTTCCACTAAACATGATATATAGGATTCTTCGTGGAATCGGTCAAAAGTTCATTTGCACTAGTGTTTTCCAATATGCAAGGCATAATGTATTCTTTTCTTCTTCTAAGACTGAGTTAGTATCAGTAGATATGATAATGCAATCTGAGCTATGATGTGAAGATATGCAAACATAGCTACTAGCTGCTTTGGTGGAATAAGATCTTCAATGCCAGTTGTAACCGCTTTTAAATCCTTCATGTTGAATCGACCTGGCTTTCATTTTTCGGCTGTTGCTTGACCAATGCTATCAAAGCTCATGACTTTAAGAATGACACCTGTGATACTGTCATACACTACCTGGACGTCTATGACGACCAAATCCTCCAAACCAGGCGCACTGGGGAAGTACATCAGAACACCAACATGGAGATGAAGAAATCACAGAGCTGTTTTGGTCTCATAAGGAGTAATACAAAAGGAATTTGACAATGCCAAACAGGTCTCTATGCTGGCTGTCCTCACCTCCCTCAAGCTAAACATAAGCCTCAAGTAGCTGATGCATATGATGGACTTCTTCTACTCAGACTCCAATGTTGAATAAAGAAACAATAAGCTTGTCTTTTGAGCAGAACTGAACTATTCCTTTTTTGCATAAGTCAGTGTCTACAATCATTTTTTGCTGTGAATCAACTGCAGCAATGTATTCCACAGAAACCTCATCTTTGTGAGTACCCACAATATACAATACTGACTTGGAGGACTCCATTGTCTCACCAATGGCTGAGTTGTTTTTCCCTGGTTGAGGTTGAAAATGGGTGGAGGAAGTGAAACAAGATATACTGGTACAGTTATTTCTCCTGAAGCTCTCTGATAACAGGCCAGATAATCCTATCTAATCTAATTTGAACTTGTAGCTAAAAAAATACAGCAAGTTAGTGGTCAGGTACTATGGTGAGTGCTGGTAGCATGTCCATCAACTCAGGCTGACCTCCAGTGTCCTTTATTCTAAAAAAAAAAGTATGCTTCACATTGTCTGCAAAGTGTGATTGTTTGGACACTGCCTCAAATATGGCAGCTATTTGGAATAATCTTGTGATGTGACCACCTCTTTAAATGGTTGATCATGTGTTGAGTGGGGAGGATTCCTTGTGCCTGGATTGCTTAGTTCTGGTAAACGATTTCAATCCTGCCATCATCTTCTGCGATAATGAAGGCTGTGGTGGTTTCTCCACAAGGTGCGTTTGCCTGTAGTGCTAGCCTAACTGCTCCAAACTATTTTTAGAGCATGAAGAAGTAGAGATGCTTCCTCTGCAAGGTTCTGTACAATGGACCAGTTTGCTGCTGCAGCTGAATCAGATGTGCCTTGGACTAACAGGAACAACACCCTACTGTGCCTGTGCTGCCATGAATCTGGTCTTCTTCTTCTGCTGACATAAGGTCTATGATCTCTTTTGTAACTCTCCTTGAAGTTGTACTCTTGCCTGGTCCGGGAGGACCAAGAATAATATAAAAAGAAATTACAGTTATTATTAGTCACACTGCTTTTACTATACAAAAAAACCTACACACTTTATCATCTGGCTCATGCAATACAGCGTGTTGGAAGCTGAGTTAGTACCCTAGAACTAAGCTAGTAGAAGCAGCAGCACTCTAGCACTGACATACTCAGATAAAAGTAAAGGAATTACAGCGAACAAAGCAAGCCAAGTTGTATACTAATGCATTTAGGATATATATACTAGTGATGTGCTTCAGCACATATGGCGAGTGATAATAGCCATTACAAGATTTGTATACAAAAGTAACAAAAAGACTTACTTTTCCTGAAGTTAAGAAGCTACAAGTAGCTATGTAGTTTCGACAATAAAATTTTTAGTTACATATAAAATATCTTGCTAACCTCAATAGATTGTTTTTTCTTTCCCAAGTAAGGGTAGCTTAAAAGCATTGTGACTATCTAAATGACCTGACTAAAAAACGACCAGTTTTTTTTTATTACACAAGGTAAAGGGATTTCAATGTCATAGTGACCACTCACTGTAAAAATGGACGAGCTATAGGTGATATGCAGCTGAGTCACTGTAGCTTACACAAGATTTCTACATTTAAGATGTGACCCGTTAAGTAACTCACGAATATCATCAATATGAAGTGGTGGGGCATATTAAAATAATTACAGCAGTATTTTGTAGTTAAATGTACAAGCCAATTAGCTATATTGGCTATAAAATTCAATCTCATTGGTTATATAAAATAAAGAGAATATATTGCTGTAGCTATTCATCAGCAAAAAATGACATCAATAGAAAATTATATATTTATAAACTGAGTGTACCTGAAGTAACAAGTATATTTGGTAAAGAACTTCTACAAATTAACAATAATGTTAATAGGCAATTGGTAAGGTGTTAATGGTGAGTAAGTCCCACCTTGAACTTAGCTGTTAATTTCAACATTTCATGGACTGTATACTCTCGTTTGATTGTGTATGTATGTCTTAATTAGGATATGGAGGAACATCATTGCACCAACTACCCCTTCCACCCCACACACATACTGGTTGATGTGCCCCACCATTAATGGCTAGCTATATAATGATATGATGTGGCTAAATAATTCCATTTAACACTTATACAATCACTTGGATTTTGCATGCCATTGAGAAACAGCTGTGTAGGAAGGTGTTTTGGTATAGGTTGGGCTCAAAAGGTATGTGTTTTGTGGTTTTCACATTTCCATGTGAGAAATTACATTTTTAGGTTGTGCCCAAAAAATTATGTGAGGGCTCCAATAACCC
>WLWD01005534.1_pt1 | contig 20692 bp, 17 predicted proteins | sample 6712731 | NCBI WGS metagenome assembly WLWD01 (sample SAMN12718690, study PRJNA576275) | sponge metagenome | isolation source: marine sponge | host: Mycale hentscheli | place: New Zealand: South Island, Marlborough, Capsize Point | collected 2014-11-01
GGCCCGGGCCGTTCACTGGGATGTGTTCATTCAAGACAGTTTGAAGAGCACAACTAGGCAAAAGAGAGGCAAGGGAGTCAGAAGAAGAGTTGCTCCAACCACATCAAACCCACATAACTGGAAGAATATCCTAAGTCTGGATGAGAACAAGTCAGAGTTGTTCAGTTTTTTGGCTCAATGTGTAAGAAGTCTCTCCACAGAAGAAGGCAAATGTGTCTACACAACTCATAGATGCAATGTGTTAAGCTCTGTAGTTGATGCTGATATGACTTGTCTAGCTCCTTGCTCTCATGAAGAAGCTGATACTCGCCTACTTCTACATGCAGCAGATGCAGTACAGAAAGGCTTCAGAAAAGTGTGCATACGCACTGTGGATACAGATGTTGTAATATTGGCAATAGCAATGTTTGATCGTATTGACCCTGAAGAGTTTTGGATAGCATTTGGTACTGGATCTAATTTACCAGTCCACAGCGTGGCTGCTTCAATGAACCCAAAAGCATGTGCTACTCTCCATGTGTTTCATGCATTCACAGGGTGTGACATTACATCATCATTTGCAGGAAGAGGCAAGAAGACAGCATTCAATACATGGAACGTTTTTCCCGAGGTCACAGGAGCTTTTGAAGACTTACTGCACATGCAAGAAAACTTTGAAAGTACTACCATTTCAACTTTGCAACAATTTGTAGTTTTAATGTATGACCGCACTAGTGACATTGCAGAAGTTAATGAAGCCAGAAAGCATCTTTTTACACAAAAGTCAAGAAGCTTAGAAAACCTCCCACCAACACTAGCTTCCCTAGAGCAGCACATCAAAAGGGTTTGCTACCAATCCAACTGCTGGAATCAAGCTTTGATTCCTAAACCTAAACTTCCAAGCCCAGGAAATTTGGGGTGGAAGAAAGAGCAAACTGGATGGGAACCGGTATAAACAACCCTCTCAGAAGCATCATGCTCATGTTCTGAACTTATTCACTGCAGTTGCAAAAAAGGGTGTGCCAGGAGGTGTAAGTGTTACAAGGCAGCCCTCAAGTACACTGCACTATGTTTTTGTTCTGGTGACTGTCATATACATGAACTCTAGCTATAATCAAGTTTCAGTATACATGTACTTTCAATAAAAACTTCCATATATGGTTAAAAAATGTCTAGAGGTCACCAAAGGTCAAATTGGGGGTGGCTCCACTTCCTAAATTATTATTCATGATTCCTAGGAGCCATGTATCAAGTTTCATGCTTTTATCACAAAATGCACAATTTCACTGATATTTAGTGCAAATCCGCTCTACTAACATAGCTATAATTGAAAGATAAGTAAATTATAGGCTTAGCTGCAATATTTTTACCATAATGTTAACATTATAACCTTAGTACATTTCATTTCATGCATTATTTTAATTTTTGTAGGAATAAAACATTAATGAAACACAATATTGATTAAAACAAGACTGGCATGATATAAATTTACTATTGAAATACATAATTGCATTCAAAATTTCATAACCTTTAAATACAATTCTACTATTCATACATATTTTTTATCATTCCTTTCAAATAATTTTGTTTATTACATTTAAGAAGCAACTCTGTCTCTATCATGGGTAGCATCAAGGGCTGTATGATGGCAACATGTACTTTTTAATGTTTATTAATTTTATGTTTATTGCATAGTATTGTTTGTATTTACATTGTTATGACAATAACTAGCAAGTACCGTGCCACACAGTGGCGCTTGATTGCAAAGTAAGAATGCAGTAGCATAAGTTATCTCGCTCAGTTATCATTCTCTGCCATTGGTCATGGTTACATAAGTTTCCCTCTCCTGCTCTCTTTTTCCTAAACTATCTCAGCTTTTCCCATCACTCACCTTTCCTTTTCTTGAGCTTTTTCTACCTCTCCTGTTTCTGAATCACTCCTTAACTCAGAGGGGTAGGAAGATGATTTCAGGTGGGGGTCACCGGTCAATCTTAACTTACCATAACCCTACCCCTTTTCCTATCAGTAGAGCTTGATGCTGCTATTTTCATTGTAGCCTCCCTATGTGTCATGCTTTCTCATGCTCCTGAAAGCGTTGAAGAGCATTTCTCAAGTTTCCAAAACCTTCTTCAACAAATGTGGAACTTTGACACTTGCTAAAGTTTAGTAGATTTTTCTGCTTGGCATGTCGGCATAAAGTACAGAATATTTTGTACTTGGATGTGCAAACACTTATCCAGCGGTGCTTGTCATACCAACTAGGATGTATTTTTCTTGAGTAAGTTTAAGCTTTTCCTCTTCGCGCTCTTTACTCTGATGGACATGACTCACCTTGGAATCAGACACATCCAATGAATAATAACGAGTAGCTACATTCATGCAGCACTGACAATCACAATCAGTAGAAATATCATATGATGCTTCAGAATCTCCTATTGATAAATTCACATCACACTCATCTTCTGAAAACACTTCTTTGGCTACAGATTCAGACTGTGAAGGTTCAGTAGAAGTTTCTCTTGCAGCGAAAAAAGTTAGTCAGCTTTCTTTGAGCCATGATGATATGCATGAATACAACTGTCTATGTGGCTATGAAAGCTAAATCAGCTGATCATGCAATATGTAGCTAATTTTATCTTGATGTATGCTTGCTGAGATGAGTTTTGCAGCTGCATCAAGTGTTAAACAGTAGGACACCACTCACACACAAACACTTAAGCATTGCATCATGCAAAATGTGGGGGGGGGGGGGGCACCAGCACCAGGTGCCCCCTGCTTCTTACCCCTGTAACTATAATGATAGTGGAATTAAGTTTTATGAGACATATGCCTTCTTTTTTTAAACCGACACCACCTTTACTATGGATGTCACCCGCTTTTTAGTTACAATTAGCTTATCACTTGTCCTTTTTCCTAATCTTGTGTTCTGCTTTAAACCTATTCTGCCTTACCTCGGCCAGTTCCAACCACTATTTACAATAAAGTGCCTGTTGCTTTCCTTTTGAAGTCTACACCGTCTTCTTTCTCGTCAACACTATTAGGCATCCACTTTTTACTTACTACATTCAATGGCATATTCAGACTCCCACTTTCCCCTGACTGTTACATAGCTGGTTACGCCAATGATGTAACTTTCTATTCCAGAATCTCTCACAACAACCTTGTTAGTATTGCTGAAGATCTCAGCAAAATGTGTGCATGGGTTACGGACAATGGTTTCAAACTTAACATAGACAAAGTGAGTGCAATGGTCATCTCTAATGCAAAAAGACACATCATCCGTCAAACTTTGTGGCTTGCCTTTAAAGTATGTAAACAGCTTTAGTCTACGGGTAACAGTGACCTGCGACCTTTCATGGAATTTTAATATCTTTTACACCTTGTCAAAAGCAAGAAAGCTGTTAGGCTTCTGTACAGAACATTCCATGGGAGTAGCACAAGTTGTTTGGCTACACTTTACAAGGTCAATTATATTTCCCCATCTGGGCTACTGTAGCCCCTTATGGAATCCCAACCTAAAATATCTTGTTATACACCTAAAAAGAGTCCAGAATTCTGCTGCACATTTAGTGTCCAATGGCTGGTCAAAAGACTACACTTAAAAAAGAACTGAACTGGCAATCACTTCAAGAAAGACATGGTTTTCTGAAGCTCTGTCTCTGCTACAGAATTTTTAAAGGAAACTACATCATCCCTCCTCACTTTTTTCAACCACACCTACCCACAAGAATTCCCATCCCCTTTTTAAATTCTTCTCAAGAACCAATACACATGATCCCTTCAAGGGTAGGTTTTGATAACACCTTAAGATAGTTGACCTTTCCTGTTGCTTACAACAGTTATTAAAAAGGTGACGATGCTTTACCGTTCATGTTGATGATGCTTTACCGTTCATGTTGATGATGCTTTACCAAACTGTTAACCTCATGAATTATTCATGAAAAAACAGATCGTTGGTTGCCAATTGTGGTCATGGTTACTTACATGCAAGCGTATTATTGGCGAGCGAGCGTAGCGAGCGAGTCACTTACAGGGGTAACACAATTGAAAATCGGGGATGTTTATTGGCGAGCGAGCGAAGCGAGCGAGACAGTATTAGGGATGGATAATGCAAATTCGGGTATATGTATGTATGTATGGATGGTACTATGCTCTTTAAACGCGCGCGCGGGGAAATTTTTTCTCCTAAAAACACGGCTATTTAGGCTTCACTCCAGTTTATTCTGAAACTACAGCATTAAGCAAACCTTACTTTATACTTAAGCTCCAAAGTATGAGAAAATTCCTGCTAAAACACTTGTTTTCAAGACACAAAAAGTAGATTGGACAGGTTACTATGGCATTGAAGACCCTTTTCCAGACTTAATTTCAAAACTTCGCCGTTTTATGGGGGGATACGGAGTGCCGGTTGTTGGTAGTCAGAATGCCGTAGTATTAATGCTATGGAAGCTACTACTTCTCGAGGGAAGCTGAGATAAGTACGCAATTCCATATTTGTTAGCTAAATATGCAAAATTAACTCTGGCCTTTCTTTTTTGTAGCTAAGAGCTAGTTAACAGTGACTGGTAAATTCAAATGGTCAGATTGGCTCAAATTTGGTACTACAAAAGTTACCCACTGCTCAAGAAAATGAGGTAAGAAAGTAATTGTGTATTTGTGTGCTAAAATTGATTGTCTTTTGTTTTTGTAGGTGAGAGCTTGTTTGTCAAGAATTCAAGGTAATTCCGATGGTCAAAGTAACTTCAATTTGATACTACAGAAGTTATCAATACTCAAGAATGATGTAAGTAGTAATTCCATATTTTGTTTGCTAAAATTACAAATAATAACACTGGTTTATTTTTTATCGTAGCTGAGAGCTTGTTCAAGAGTTACTGGTGATTGAGATTATCAGAATGGTTGATGTTTGATACTACAAAAGTTACCATTAATAAGGTAAGAGAGTGATTTTGTATTTGTTTGCTGAAATCAAATGTCATAACTGCTATTATAGTGTTTGCATGAAGTAAGCTAAAACATAGTGACATTTTATGTTGCCTAACTATCAGGCTCGCTCGCCATTTGTGCTCAAGCACACCACTAGTTTGTATATATATTTGGACGTACATATGTCATTTTGTACTTTCACCATCGCGTTTTTGTGTTAGTTATGTGGTCGACCCCGTCCCAAATTGCACTAAACAGAATCCTCTGGTTTATCGATCAGTACCCGTATCACCCTAGAAATTGAATTGTTTACCATTTTGAATTCTTTTGCGGGTGCAGTTAAAACTTGAAAACTTAAAGGACTTCCATTTCTATTTGAGTTAGTGGGGGTGGTAAGTCAATGGCTCTTTGTCATGGTTATAAGCCATGTGCAACAGTATTTACTTGAAAATACATTGTCCACTAGACTACCACGAAGGTAAGTCTGTGTAGGTGCATCTCCAGTTGTGTCAAGGCATTGTGTGTTACAACCACTATTTAGCTAAAGAATATCACAAAGAAAACTTTTAAATAATGTGTATTGTTTTGTTGTTGTTTTTTTCCTTCAATTCAAGCAGTTGCAGAAAGTTGTTACTATGGCACTGAAATCCCTTTACCCTGTATGCGAAATAAAAAAACTGGACCTTATTTTCAGTAGCTTCAGTGCTAGAAGTCAAAATCATTCATATAAAAATAGTATAGTCTTTAGGCTCGCTTGCCATTTGTGCTCAAGCACATCACTAGATTAGATATATTATGTATGGACTTATGTATGTCATTTTGTACTTTGACCCTCGCATTGAATTGTTTACCATTTTGAATTCTTTTGCGGGTGCAGTTAAAACTTGAAAACTTAAAGGACTTCCATTTCTATTCGAGTTAGTGGCGGTGGTAAGTCAATGCGCTCTTTGTCATGGTTATAAGCCGTGCGCAACAGTATTTACTTGAAAATACATGGTCCACTAGACTACCGCTGAGGTAAGTCTATGTAGGTGCATGTCCAGTTGTGTCAAAACATTGTGTGTTGTTACAACCACTACTTAGCTAAAGAATATCACAGAGAAAACGTTTAAATAACGTGTATTGTTTTGTTGTTGTTTTTTCCTTCAATTCAAGCAGTTGCAGAGAGTTGTTACTATGGCACTGAAATCCCTTTACTGTGTATGCGGAATTTAAAAACTTGACCTTATTTTCAGTAGCTTCAGTGTTAGAAGTCAAAATCATTGATATAAAAATAGTATAGTCTTTAGGCTCGCTCGCCATTTGTGCTCAAGCACATCACTAGTATATATATAAAATGCTACTTTCAACAAAATCATGTCAAAATTAGAATCTTAACGTATAATATACTTTTTGCTTTTCCTAAGAACGATATATCATGTATCTGGCTTACTCGTTTTTTGTGTAATTAATTGTCTCTTTCTCTGTATATAATAACACGTCAGTGGAACACTTTATATATTTATATAAATCAAAAATGAAATACATACACTAAAATGCTAGTAATTACTGCATATAATTAAGAAATATAAATATGTATATAGTTTAGAATACATAATACACACATCTGTGGTTAGATGTGTGCTCATTTCTTTATATGTAGATTATTTTAATTGAAATAGTACAAAGAATGAAATATTTGAATATCTTGTGCCTATTTGTGTATGAGTGTAACAGCATTTTGCATACATGATTTACATCAATTTCAGCCTCATATAGTTGAGTTGATGTGTCCAGATAAGTGCCATATATTGTAACTTTACTCTGTCTCAGTAAATCTAATTAAATAACATATTCCCAAATGCTAAATAACATTTTTAAAGGATGGTTGAGCTGAACCAACCTATAATACACTTTGGTAGAGATTGTATTCTTATAACTTTTTTTTTCAGCCACATTATCATAATGTGTTTAATGAAAGCATTGAAATATGGACTGATATTGTAGGTGTATACTAAATATCTGTACTCCAATGACCTATCTTCTTTGGCATTATTAAGTGGGTAGGGATATCCTACATCCTTAATTAAGAAAATCTTTTTAAATGAATATATTTAATTGCTTGAATATGCGCACTAGACTTATCTTAGAAGAATAAAAAGACAGTATTTCATCGTTGGAAAGCTAACTTGGGGCTGATTTAAGAATGATCAGAATAAAATAATGATTACAATTAAAAAATTATGTGGTATAATTATATGCATTTAAGAATGAAAGAACACTATTAGTATACACTTCTCACATTCAGTACAACTTATATATGCCATAAAATATAGTGACTATTACCAGTTACTCTCAGTGTAACCTCATCTGCAAAATATTCTCCATCAATGTCTTTGCCATAACAACTGTATATACCATCATGATATAACTGGACATGTTGAATGGTAATCCATGAATCGCCAAAGCTTGGAGGGCAGAACACTTCAATATCTGGTTTTAATCTAATGTTTTCATAGTAAGCCCAATCAAATTCACTTCCTTCTCTACACACAAACTTGACCATATCTCCTACATTACTTATTTGATATCTGGGGTAAATTTTTTTCTTTAATTCTACATTATTAATATTTCATCACAAAAGATAATTATATTTCATACTTGGATGAATAACTATAATACATTTTAATTTGATTTATCAATTATTGCCTGGTCTATAATTAAATATAATTACAAATATTTTCTAGATTATATATATATTATAACAATACACTTGTGTATCAGTAACCAGGATGGCGACCTAGGACGACAACCGATGATGTGTGTATTCCTGTATAATTCATGAGATTCACAGGTCGGTAAAGTGTTGCCTCAAACTGAACAGTATTGTGTACGAAGTGAGTAAATCGTCACAATCATGGGCAGAAGGAAAAAAAGAATTAGAAACAGGAGAAGTCAGCTAACTCAAGCATAAAGAGACGTTGACAGAGACAGGAACTGAGATAGACAAAGGAGGTGAAGAAAGTGAAAGAAGAAAGATAGGAAGCGCTTATGGCTCAGGAAGAAAGACAGCAGGAGAGGGAAAGGGTGCGAATATGAAGAGCTGAGATGGCTCAGGAAAGAAGAGTGCAGGAGAGGGAAAGGGTGAGAATGAGCTGAGATGGTTCAGGAAGGAAGAGAGCAGGAGAGGGAAAGGATGAGAACAAGAAGAACTGGGATGGTGAAGAAGAAAGACAGCACAAGAGGGAAAAAATAAGAACAAAAAGAGATAAGATGGCTGAAGAAGAAAGACAGCACGAGAGGGAAAGAAGAATAAGAACTAAAAGAGCTGATAGGGCTGAAGAAGAAAGACAGCAGGACAATCACTATTCAAGGATATTTTAACTAGCTCCAATAGTAATTCTAGAAAGTTTCAAGAATATATCAAGAAGTATAACAGTGCCTACTCCTCCCTGGCTGAAACCTTCTCATCAGTGCCATTGCTGAACATGCTTGGCAGCAACATCACCCCATAAAACGGGAAGAGGTAAGCCAGTAAGAATCGTGAGTTGTAGATTAAGGAAGCTCTACACATACAAATTACACCTGAAAACAACAAGTTTTACAAAGACATAGGTTTAGAGCTTCCAGGATGCTGGCTGTTCATGCTGCATGCATATCACTCTCCAGAATATAATAAACAGTAAAAGTACTCTCTAGAAATCCCCCAGTTTATATTGTATTGTTATATCACTGTGGAGAGTTCAACCTCAGTTAACCCCTGAAGAGGACTTTGGCAAGAAGTCGAAACATCGTGTTAAGTTATAATATTATTGGCTAGAAAATTTTGCTATTATTATTATAATTACTTCAGCTGAGAATGAAGAAATCATTGATACTATATTTATTTTCACTGATGAGGACTAGCTGAATAGCAGCCGAAACGTTTGATTAATAAAACATTTTATGATTAGTGATTTGAACTTAAATAATCAAGCAGTCATTAATATTCTCTATCAAGAAAAACAGTCATTAATCTAAGTGAAATACTGTGCCAATAAATTCGTACTTCTACCCAATATTGTATTTCCTCATTAGATTCTAGCTAATATATAGATAAAGGGAATGTAACATCTAGCAATCTAGTCATATTGTACTGATGGAATTGGTGCCTCCTCTCTGAAAGTTGTTTTAAGCAATTACTGTATCTATTATTGTCTAGCTACATAGTGTATGCACACCGTCCCATCTCTACCCATCGCTATCAATGATAAATATCTTCATTGCCTTTGTATTACCTGGCTTAACTTTAAAAAATCAGGGCTTTTGTCTCAGCAGCAATTACTATTGTGTGGGGTATTTAATAAATGTCAATACACATTAGTAGCAGTTATTCTTCCATGAATATTATGATAAGTATGAGAGGGGTGGGGGGGTGGGAGGGAATAGCATATAACCCTTCAACTCCCTCCCCTCCCAGTGTCTCCACGGGAATGGCATGACTTATTTTAATTCTGGGGCTCTTCCACTTCACAGGCACAATTTTACGAAATTTCTAAACAATATAATTGATGTCAATCATTGATGTGGTAGAGTCAGCACTAGATCACCATGACAATAACAAATTTCCAAAACCCATAATAATTAAATTTATATTATAATAATAATTACATGACATGAGTCAGAGTGTGATATGGCATAATATCTAATGAGCAGGCTAATTTATTTTTTAGAGCAAGAGGGAGCGAATATAAACCCTGAGAGTGAAATATTTTGCCATATCACTCTGATGAGTGTAATAAGCAGTTATTATACCCTAGATATCTTTACTACTGTAGTTTGTACTAGGACCTTAACTCACATGGTATAAAGTTGGCTGTAGGGGTTCCTCAAACCCCCAGCAGTTATTTTAGCAGCTTCTCTAACCCAGAAGTAGGTAGCTGTAATATCCAGGAAAATTGCTGAACTTTTCACTGGTTGCTATAACTACAAGGGCAACAAGCTTGAGCAATCCAGGTGAACATGAGTTATTTCACAATCAACATACCAAAAAAATATCATTGTGGAGATATCTATGGTATTCGTTTTCAAATTGAATTGACTATATTCACTTGACACTGCCTAAAAAGTGTCCATTGACAACAGAAACAAAATCATAAATTAGTGTATAATGTGTTGATAACTAGTTTCTTAACCTCTACAACCTTGTTAATTTTTTGTTAACTCCAATTATCAAGACAGTTTACTGATTTTTTTATGGTTGTCAATGGACATGAACATGTTGTATACTGGGTAATGGTAGTCTGCCACCAAATAATGGTGGAACAAAATGGGAGAACTTCGAAGGGGATTCTCTGATTGAGGGCCAGCCCCTAAACCTCTCCCACCCAATGCCAAGGGCCAAGAGTTCGCTTGTTCATTAAAAATTAAATGAAACTGACATTTACAACCGCAATTTGACACACACATTCTGCCCCGCGACTTGCCCTCAGCCATAATATATAAGACCTTGGGCAGCACCTCTATAATATTACGTTGGAAGTTTGAGTTGGGTAAATATATACAATTCTGACAAGGTAAAGTGTTAATGAACCGACCTGTACGGGGTGGCAAAGTAAAACGTTCAAAGTTAGTGAGGGGATGACACAGTGTTTGCAGGTCATTCACCACACCTCCCCGGACATAAGGTGACAATGGACGTTTCTCAACGGAGATGGATGATTGAAGAAGTAGAGCATCTTTACATTCAAGGGACGGTCACTCAGGCCATCCCTGTCGTGAGAGCGCATCTGGGAGAACGTTGTCACTACCCTTCCATGTAACAAATCTCGTGTCGAATTCCATTAGCTTGACCGCTCATCGCTACAGTCTCGAATTCAAGCTGGTGAATGAAAGAAGTCCTTTTATGGCTCTGTGGTCTGTAAAGGCCTTAAAGTGACGCCCTATGAGGTATGACTTGAATGAAATGGTCCATCGTCTCCACCAAGGCCAGGCATTGTAGCAAGACCCTTTACCAGACGCTACGCGGGGGAAGGGTCTGGTGGATTGTGCACACCATTCTTGTGTCTACCGAATTCATTTCCTATGTTTATAACATCCCACCAGAATGCGCGTAACTATTTTCGGATGCAACATCATGGAAGCTGTGACTCCTTTTCAATGCAGCGTTGACTTAGCCTTAGAAAAAGTTTCATCTGCTCTAGGCTTCATACTGAAGCCAGAACAGAAGAGAACCTTGCAAAGTTTGCATCTGGAAAGATGTGTTTGTTTCTTTGCCCATTAGTTTTGGAAAATCATTGTGTTATATTTTATTACCAAATTTGTTTGATGTTCTGAGAGGAGTTGATACTTGTGGAAATTCGATTATTTTGGTGGTGTTACCACTTGAAATTGGTTTGGATGAAGCCTACTGCATAAAGAAATGGTATGTTTAATGTCAATAATTACAGCTTGCTCTAATCAGCCCAGTTTTTATTACAAGTATTTTTTAGTTATTTATTTAGCTATGTGTACTATATTTTCAATTAGGGGAGAGAAATTTAGGACAGAATTTTCGCATCTAAACGAATTTCGAAGCATTATACCAGAGACAGTTAGCGTTATGGCATTAACAGCAACAACTTCTACAAGAAACTTTATAATTAATAGTTTAAGTATGCAAATGCCGAAATCATTTATGTTCCTCCAGCTAGAGAAAATATTTTATATGCAGTGATGGAAAAGCCCAGAGGAGATAATGCAATCTGTGAAGTATTTAAATGTATTGTTGAGAAGCTGAAGATAGAAAGAAGAAATATGGGAAGAGTAATAATATTTTGTAAGACATAATAATGTAATTTCGATATAACAGTTTTTTAAACGTAGTTTGGGAGAATATTTCACTGATATGATAGGAGCTCCAAATTAATTATTGAACAATTTACCAAGCAATCATCCTTACGGGTTGTAATTGCTACAATAGCATTTGCTATGGGAATTGACTGTCCCATGTTGACTGTCCTAGTGATGTTGAGATGTATATGCAGGAAAGTGGCCAAGCAGGAAGAGATGGCCTATTATCATGTGCTACAATTTGGAAGACATGCACAAGGTATACCACACAGCACATGATTGACTACTGCATGGAGAAGAACGTACATTGTAGAAGATCGTTTTTGTTTGAGGACTTTCATGACTGCAGCTTTAAGTCTAAAGGGTGCAAGTGTTGTGACATCTGTCAGAGGAACTGTAGCTGTGGAAGTTGTGATGCGAACATTAATTCATTTATCTTTCCCTTTTTCATAACAAAATAGCTTACAAAATCATTTTAATCATAAAAGTAATTAAACAATGATGATCTTAGAACTAGTTGAGAAGTAAAGATTAAAATAAATGTAGCTAGTTGAGAATTTAAAATTAAGTCATAGTATGTTTAGAAAAATTGCAGATAATCCATTTCTTTAGGTCTGTTTGGAGTAAACTTCTTATAATGTTGGGTTTTAAGTTCGAAAATGACTTGTGAGTGCATGATCCATTCTTAAACACATCAGACTCCATCAGTTGTTCTACAATTAGATGCAAGTCCTTCACTACTGACTTTTCAGCGTTGCCACTAATCAAAGACACTCCTGCCTCATCCTCGTATGCAGCCAAAATGTCACTAAGCAACCCCACACTCCTTCCTGCCCTAATGATGGCCTTTTCAGTTTTGTTCGCACCTAATCCAGATATAACAGTTTTTACAACTCTGTTCATATGCTACATATGCAGGTTAGCACTGATGTTACACCCTGAATACCGATGCACATTCACAATCAAAGCGACTCCATTTAAGTTGCTCTGCTAAATTATGTGTGTCCCATCTCCTTACCTGACTGAATCCTTAAAATAATTCTACCACCATCACCCCTATCACTATTCTGTTCGTCATCATCAACTAAAGTGCCATTGCCATCATCACTCGCCTGTGGTTGGTCACAAAATTCTCCAGCTAAGTCAACGTGCTTTTCCACGACAGAAGATGCAATATTCATCAGTGCTGACTTTCTAACTGAGTCGTCCTCCATTCATTAGTCACCGAATATGACAGAATCACTGGGTATATCATTAATATGGGACATACCAAGATGGGACATACCAAGATGTGTCATGACTGCACTGACTATGTACCCAGTCGTTACAACTTCAATAAAGTCTTCGATTGCATTGACGTCACTCTTTATCTCTTTTGTCACATTCCTTCTGTTGATTAAATTTCTAAGTTGATAAAGAGTACCCCTCTCCATTCCTGATTTTGTGTCATACAGCCTCCTCCGCATCACCTAGTAAGACAACATTTTTGGTGGGGGGTGGGGATTTTGAAGCAGTACATAGAATATAGAAAGCGGATGGGGATCATAAGTATCGACAATGCTGAGGAGACAAAGATTAGTGTTTAAGCTGATGCAGGGTACTGACGTGGAATAGCTGTTCCTCCAGCACTCATAGACAAAAGTGGTAATACTTTTCTTACATTGCCTGCTACTTGTTCATGCAATACAACAATCTTCTCTATGAGCCTCATGCAAGGTCTGGAAATGTATCCTCATATTGAACGACAATAAGTTGAATGTGAAAACGTACTCAGGCCACGTATTAGATTATGATGTCGTCTATGTCAAAGAGTTCTCTTGTTCAATTAAAAGTTAAAAGAAACAGACGTTTACAACCACAATTTGACGCACTCACATTCTGACCGGCGACTTGCCCTCAGCCACATTATATAAGACCTTGGGCAGCACCTCTATAATAATTACGATGGAGTCCGGTATATATAATGCTGACAAGGTTAAGTTTAATGATCAGACCTGTACTATATCAGGTCATTCACCATAGGACTCAAATTTTTCTTATAATATTAAGTATTATTATTGCTACTATTACTATTATTATTATTGTTATTATTATTATTATTATTATTATTATTACTTAACACGTATACAACTCCGTTTCCTACAAATTTGCTAAAGTCACTATGAACTCCAGAGCATAAATAATTTCCATTATTATACTTTGATACATTGTGAATCATTAAAATACTTCCTGATATTTTCACATTTGAAGGAATAAATTTACCATCAGCAAAATACCACTGAATATGATAGGCTGAAGGACACTCAAATTGAATTGATTTTCCCTCTTTAACATGATGATACAAAGGATATAGAACACTTGGATCTATACAAAAGTATTTCTTAAACTTTATTTTTCTCATTACCATCATACTAATTTGATGTTATATTTTTAATAATTGTGATTTAGTCATGCTGTCAGATGTAAATTTGAATGGATGCAGGGCTAGTATTATTGATGTCAATCTCCAACAGTGGTCTTAAGTCCACTACTGTTCCGTTAATGTCTAATTATGCAATTATTTAGCTGTACCTATTAGAAAATTGTTATATGTACAAGTATCCAGTAGAATAAACTTTATAATTTCAATAAAGTATGTTCATTTTAACAATAACTCTCTATACATTTAGAGTTAGGCCTGCAGAGTAACCAATAAATTAATCTACTAATTTCAAAACTATATTTTTCAAGTGATACTCCTAACAATAATAAAGTTAATTGAATTAAAAAATTTATGAGCTTGATTATGTAACATTATTTTTATCAAACTATTATTGCAATTGTATGTCAATTATTTAACCATATATTATCACAGTTATGTCATCCATAACTGCTTTCCCTTCATGAGTTAATCCATAACAGTAATATTTTCCCATATTATTATAGTCCACTGATTCCAATGTTAGAGTAGTGTTCCTCCCCACGATATTAACCATTCCACTACCATACCCGTGATCAAGAATAGCTGATGTATCATATCTTCTCAAAAACCACTTTATATTATGCAGTGTGTTACAAGTAAGTTTTGCATTTGTTCCATATTCATGTATTAGGTGCCTAGTGGATATTTTCCTGCCTTCCATAATACGACCTCTCTCAGGATCTATATTGTATATATAAATTTGTGTATCTCATTTTATACATTGATTGTAAAATTTAGGTGGAGCAAATTCTCGTGATTAATTTTATATATGTTTTTGTACATGAAGCTACAGAATTAAAACATTTCTAATACTTGGATAGTTTTCTCATATTATTGTAGGAAACTTCTTGTACATTATAGTTGTATAGGTAGATAAGGGTAAAGACTAATTAATCTTAAAAGTACTATATTTGTCAGTGTGTCCAAGTTGAGTTGGCACGACCGCGAGCGCGATAAACGAGGAATGCACTTAGTGAAAAAACCGGAAGTAATTTAGTCAAGTGAACTATTTTGCAAATTGACCGAGTATATCAACATTCATGAAAACGGGTTGCTACCTAGGTGCCAATATTAATGCAATAACTATTAGAGTCAAAGCGGTGTTGCAGTTAAATGGTTATTTCCTGGCGATGTTCTGTTCAAGGTGCCACCTAAAGAGAAGAACCAGGACGAGTGATTTTACCAGCCAAGAAGACTAAGGCGGCCCAATATAGTAAGTTTTTTGAGAGTATTGAAACATCCACGATGTCTACCTGTGATAATTCTGCTGTAGTTGACACTGTTGTCCTCGTTTGAAATTGTACTTTACTTTAAACTTAATTTTCATTGTCAATTATTTCAATGATCCAGGCTTCACTTATGGTCCGTCTCCTCTATCTAAACTGCACGTTCCTGAGCTGTATTTTCCCGCCTACACGGCGCTGCATTTTGGCGCGAAACTCGCTAAAACTAGATCTTAGGAACGCTCCGGATACTCGTTCTGCAGTAAGTTGATACGGTGACTTCTCGGGCTTATTCCTTCAGATCTAGAGGGCGCCTGTCCTTCAAACTTGGTTAGTATCTATAAAAATAGGTTATCATTCCATATATGCATTAAAAATATTTTGGTAAAAAATTGACAGGAACCATATGTTAATTGTCCAATTTGGTGCTTGCGGCGTTGTGCCCGATTTTCCTGTAGGCGATCACAGATGTGGGCGTGCGTAGAGGGGGAAATTGTGGTTTTTACTATTCCCATAGACTTTTGTATAAAGTTTTGGGATAGCACTTTCCCCCTGGTTTTGGAGTTTACTGAGGAAATATTTTATCCGCTTTGGCGTGAGCTTTCCAATGGTGCAGCAAACCCCAGATGCATATCTGCTTCCATTCTAAAGTTTTCATGCTTTTCTTGCTGCCAACTCAACTTGGACATACTATATTAATACTTAGCACTCTGACTAAATAAGAACATCAAATTATATAACATTACTATTGTTAAAATATTCTAAAGTTGAACCTCAATTAAATATTTCAAGCCAAGAACCCACAAGGATATAGTAGAATTCGTGATATCTCTAGATTATTGAACATATTTATTTGTTTTAAGGTATCTTATTGAAATACATAATGACATAGTAGGACTGTATTACGGAAAACAAAGTATTACTTAAATAATTGGCGAGCGAGTACTGAAGTTCCATTTGTAGTGGCAGTGGTAAGTTAATACATGTATTGTGGGTTACAACTATTACTTAGAATATCAGAAAGAAACAATTTAACTAATGTGACTTGTAATTTGTTGCTTAATTTTTTTTCCGATTCAAATAGTTGTGGGGAGTGGTTAGTATGGCATTGAATGTCTTTACTGTATGTATGCAATTCAAAAACTTGGCTGGCTTTTTTTGGTAGCATGAGTGTTAAAGTTAAAACCAATCGTTTAACAATAATGTACTTTTAGGCTCGCTCACCATCTGTGCTCAAGCACACCACTAGTAGTTTCCCTCTTAAAAAAATCATGAGCCAAGAAATCATAAAATAAAATCATTTCATATACAATATTAAGGGAACAATTTAAATGTGGCTATATATGCCAAAAATACTATCGAAGAATTTATTATTTCAAATTGTAAAACTTATCTTCAAATACATCAAAATTATTGGAAACTTTTATATTATTATATTCAGTTATAATTATATTCATTATTACATTCCAGTGACCCTATAGTGCTGAACAATAGAGACAGCTAACCTCCAATGTAAAGTTTTGTGTAGGTCTTGAATCGCTTCCTGTCGTATGCATCTACTCCTGTGCATCTGTAAATACCCTTATCACTGGGCTTAACTCTTGTTATTGCAATCGTTTCACTGACACCATTATAGGATTTCACAATCTCATAATTGAAGAACCAGATGTTGTTGAAAGAAAACCAGGCAGGTTTTTTATAACTGAAGCAAGTAAATTGAGCTGAAGAACCTAGGTATGCTACCTGTACAGGACTGAGCATGCCATACGAAGTCCAACTTAAATCAATTTCTAACAAATAAAAATTGCAATCCTGTTGAAACAGAATGAGAATTTCATTGCAAGACAATAGCAACAAATTGCAAGACAATAGCAACAAATTTAATCATAATGTATACTTTCAGAACAGTGGTGGAGTTACTAAGTGCTTAACACAAATATTTTCTTATTGGGCATCAAAACAAAGCAAACATTAATGAATTATTTTGTAATATCTCAATACCTCATTGTTTTATAGCCAAAACAACTGATGCAACATGTATGAAGTGTAAGTGGAAACATTTGTATAATAAAAGAATCAATGAATGAAATGTTTCTTTTGTTATATACCTCCAGTCTGAAGGGTTACGTCATGCAGCTACATGTTGACCATTGATACAAAAGTTTGAATGAGTGTATTTACATGCAACTTTTGCATTGTAAAAATAATTGACTTTTAATTTCAGTTACTAATACTATGTAAGTTTTAGTTAGAGAACCAAAATGTGTTTTAATCAGCCTAATACAGTTCTGGGTCAAATATTAATGAATAGTATGTCTTTGAACTGAACACAAGAAATACATGCTCTTTTATATTTTTAGTCTTAAGAAGAAAAAAAGGAAAAGTACCTTCAGTATATTTATACATTCCTGCATCTTCCAAATGTACAGTGCTTAATGATTAAAGCAAAAGTATGTCTATTATAAATGGTATCTGCCAAATCCTCACCAATTGTATAGACTAATACTGAAACAAAAATCAGCAGTTTTGAATACTACAATTCATATAAGCACTATAAAGTAAAGTAAAAATGCTGTATTTGTAGAAAAACTATTTTAAATTTACACCAAGACAATACATACGATTGTTGGTGGGTGTTATAGCTTCATGTGACCATAAATAATATTAGATTGAAAAGTTCTCACTTTAAGGGTCTAAAGATATGCAAGGGTACAATATAAAAAAAAAATTCCCAGCTGTGCCCTGGAATTGCATTAACTCTGAAAGTACAAAAGTAAATAAGATGCAATCACTGGGTTACCAATTGAGAAATTGTAGCTGAAATAGTAGTTGTTAATATTTTTAATACTAAATTATATTAAAAATTTCTCAAATTCCACAGAAAATCCATATAGATATTTTGGTGAGTTTGAAATATAATATTTGGTGGAAATAATTGGAAAATTTTAGCTGACTATTAACTTCGCCGCAGAGATCGCCATTTGATGACGTTAGATGACGTTTATTAAGATTTTATGGTGTGCTTTCTACTTAATCCCTACTTAAAATAATGGGCAGGCCCACTCAAGTCGATTATTGCCAGGCCTCAAAAAAGCGAGTTTAAGTTTAGTTAGCTAGGGTTTAAACAAAACTTGGGAGACCTGGACCAAAAAAATATAGTTCATAATGTTAACTAATACTTAATATTACTGCAACTAATTTTGCTATATGTGCTAGGCTGCACACTGATGTGTGAAACTAAACATTCAACCCTCCTGATTCCACCTTACTCTGACTGGCACTTTTAAGGCTCTTCTGGAATCCCCCTGATATCATTTGTCATAATATTATATTAGCACACATTATATTTTTATCAGCTTTCTTTAGGTGCATTTCAAGAATGAATAAATCTGGGCATGACATTTATGGGTTTGATACAGAGGGGGGAACCCTGGGATTCCCCCCCCCCCCCTACCCCCTACCCTGAGCAGAGTTCCCCCCTATGATTTTCACCTATACTTATTAAAACATACAAAAACTACTTTTTCCTCCCACCTTTTCTTGTAGGTAAGCCTAGATTTGTACAATTTTTTCAGGCTAGCCTTTGAATGCTTTAGGTTGGAGCTTAGTTTGGGATTGCCTCCCCCAATGTTCATCTTTATATTATTACCGCTTGTGGACTGTTCTCCTTGTTGTGCTTCTTCCCTCTGCTGCACTTCTTCTCTCTGCAGCACTCCTTCCCTCTGCTGCACTTCTTCCCTCTGCTGTACTTCTTTCCTCTGCTGCACTTCTTCCCTCTGCTGCCCTTCTTCCCTCTGCTGCCCTTCTTCCCTCTGCTGCACTTCTTTCCTCACCTCTTCTCTCTCCCTCACTTCCTCCCTCTCACCTCCTCACTCTCTCTCTCTGCTGCACTACTGGAATCTGTTCCTTGTGTTCCACCCATTCATAGCTATCACATTTGCTTTTTTTAGGTTGGGATTCACTTCATTTGGAGCCACAAGGTCTCTTTTTCCTAAAATACTTTCTGGTATCCATTAGCTACTACTCAGCAATTTCTACAGTCTGCCAAAGCAACAAATATACCCTTACCAACCAGGCAGCTGCTTCACAATGACCAGTGCTAAAAGCAATAAAGGAAAAGTACCTACAAGCTGGCAAAAATTAATAGGGTAAGTGCAGATCATAATGAATAATTCAACTGGGGTTAAGGTAGCATTAGCATTAGAGTCTATCTGAGAAGTCTGGTTTGAAGTTTCTGAGGAACCTCTTGTTGCTGTGTTTGCAATTTTAAGTGACAAGAAATTTGTACCTATAGTTTTGTGAGATAAAATTGATCATTATTATAGTTTTTCAAAAAGTTTGCTCTTAAGCTAGAAGCACTGTATATTCAAAACATATATGTGACAGTAATTGGGAAAAGGGACCACTTGGGTTGAAAATTGAAAAATGAGTTATTTATACCACTGTGTACAGCACTTCATATAGATACCAAGTTTATAGGCTAGCTTGGTTCATTAAATATACGAGCGGCAATCTAACCTACTTGAGCACAGTTATTTCGAGAAAACTGCAGTTAAGACTTATTCAATTTCTGGCTGAGTTAACGTTGAATTCCCGTAATCTAACCGGAAGTCTGCGTTACGGTTACGTAAGATTTTTACTTGAGCTTGGAGAAAATGGTGGTGCTTGGAAAATGGTGGTGCTCAGCTCAACCACGGTATTAAGTTATAGTTGGGGTCGCTTACTTCTTTGATGGGGGAGGCCTTACTCAGTTCAAACCAATCGTTGTGTAAAGGTACTAGACAGGTATGGCTTTAAGTAGCACTAGATGGTATAGACATAGTTTTGCAGGCCGTTTTGTGCTTTTTTTTCTTTCTGTTTCCAACAGTTTGATATTTACAGTAAGTCATGGTAATTATAATGCAGTCACTCTTTTAGAAATGATCAACTAGTTTGGTTTGTTATTTCACTGGCTAGCTAAGTTTAGGAATATATTTGTCTTAAGTGTGTCAGTCAACTTGTTGCCTGTTTTGGAACAAATGAACAAAGAATAATAATTGGAATCTCTTTCAATCAATGAACAAAAATGATGGACTTTCAAAATTTGTTGCCTTCTCTTGTTTCAGTGTGACTGAAGTCCTCATCATCACTGAAACCTTTGTACAGTCAAAGACTTGCTGATTCTTCCAGTGTCTTCACAATAATAGTCCCAAGAAAGTCTCCAAATCTGGGACTTCCAACTACAAAACCCCATAAATAGCAACATCAACTTATATAGCTTGATTATTCACGTTTATTATTTATATTCTGTTGCTGCCATTCTATAACAAAATAC
>WLWD01001500.1_pt1 | contig 20690 bp, 7 predicted proteins | sample 6712731 | NCBI WGS metagenome assembly WLWD01 (sample SAMN12718690, study PRJNA576275) | sponge metagenome | isolation source: marine sponge | host: Mycale hentscheli | place: New Zealand: South Island, Marlborough, Capsize Point | collected 2014-11-01
CTTGGAAGTCTAGCAACTTGTTCTTCTTGTCAAGCGTTTTCTCATTGGAGAGGAGTCGTTTCAATGCCATCGGTCTTGTCTTGCCTAGTTGATCATCAGAAGATTTCCTCGGAAGTTTCACCATGAATCTGCCGTCCACTCTGGTGTGAGAGGAGAGGAACTCAGAAACAATAGGATTTTTGTTGGAGGTGGGAGGTGACGCAGTGGGAACTTGGTCAAGTTCCCAAAGTCTCCTGAGTTCGTCATCAAGGGAGTCTTGCTCAGCGGCAGTCTGGTTGATGTTCACAGGGGGGAAGCCATAGAGGGGGCCAGCAACAGACCAACCAAACGGAGTGCTGAGGAGTTTGAAGCCATCAATGAGGACTCTACCTTCGTGTAGACATTGCTCCATGTCTAGGTTGCCAAGAATTAGATCCACAGATACACCCAAGTCAGGATCAGCAATTTCCATACCCTTGAGTGTGGGGAGAGATAGAATCTTCTCCTTGTCCTTGGGAGCCGGTACAGGCTTAATGGACGGAAGAATGGCGAAGGTAATCGGTGTAGTCTGGAAGGAACAGTCGGAATTGTGAAGAGGAGTCTTCACACAGGCAGTGCTTCTCCCTGACCCAAAGCTGCCATGAAAGGAGAGCGAGTGAGGAATTTTTCTAAGTCCCAAGGACGTTGCCAAGGGTCTGGAGATGATAGACATGCCTGCGCCAGAGTCAAGTAGTGCTCTGGCCTTGAGTATCTTGCCCTTGGAGGAGATATGGACGATAACTGTGTTGGAGAATGTTGGAGAGGGCGGAGACTCCTCGGTTTCTGGAGTGGTGTTCTGCTGGTTGACAGACAGTGTCCTGTTAGGGGCTTCTGGTGCATCTTTGTGGAGCAGAGTGTGGTGCTTCAGTCCACATGACCGACAAGAAAAGCGAGAGGGGCAGTTCTTGCATCCATGTGCGTCAGAGAAGCAATTGATACACAGTCTCTTGTCTCTAACAAACTTGTTCCGCTTGTCCACATCATAGGTAGTGAAGACTGGGCATCGGATGAGGCCGTGTTTATCCTCGCAGGCAAGACATTTGAAAGCAGACTTGGTCTTGTTCTTGGGTGTATGTGGATGTGAAGTGACGGTTGCTGTTACAGAAGAAGTCGATGGAGTCGAAGTCGTCTGGTTGGAGGGAGCTAATTGATCCAAGCGACTCTCCAGGTAGGTTCTGAAGTTCTTGAACGTCGGTTTAACTTCCTTCTTGGACACAGCATTGTCCCATATCTCCTTGGCTGCAGGAGTTAGGCACATAGTCGTCCGGTAGAGCAGATATGCACAGAGAGAGTCTTCCAAGTAGGGTTGAAGAGCATCGTATCCTTGAAAGATGTGGTTGTGTATTCGTTGGACACCTTCGTAGTCGAAGCCAAATGTCTGTGGTTTGTCTAGGTTTTGGATGAGGAGCGGGACGACAACTTGGGGACGTCCATAACGCCTCTGGAGTCTGTCCATGAGTTGGCTGAGATCTTCCTTCTCCGGGGCATTGGCTATGATGTCTTTACCATCCTTAGGAGTGATGGAATTAGACAGGAGGCACTTCTTATCCAACTCAGAAAACCCTACTGCTCTGGTTTTGATTGCAGCCATAAACATGGACTGAAATCTCCGCCATTGCAGGGGGTCTCCGTGGAACTTGGGCAATTCGACATTGATGGGAGCTGCCCTAGCCATAGGTGGAATGGCTGTACTATCTGAAGAGAAGACAGAAGGAGCAGCTGCCAGAGTAGGAAGAGGTCTGGATCCGATCATGACTCTGATGGAAGAGGCTTTCTTCCATAGTGTCTCAAACAGTGGGACTAGTTCTTCATGGGTGCTGAAATCACTAGCTTGCACTTGGAGGTTGCTTAGCCTGCTAACCAGATCCTTGACTTCTTGACTGGAGTCGCCAATGTGTTCCGTGGGCACTTCTAGAAGTTCGGTCTCCCGCAAGAGTCCCTTAGCTTGTTCGTGGAATAGGAGTAGCTGGCAGAGATCCCTGCATTCTTCAAGGATGGCATCGTTGTGTTCTTCCTTGCTTTGTCTTTCCTCGGCTTCATGACTTTCCAGTTCCACGTTGCCTTCAATCAGTACATCTATCTGGTCCTGGACGTCTTGTGTCTTCTCGATCTCGGTCTTAATTTGATTTTTCAGGTATTCCAAATCAGACTTACGAATCTCGGAGAGGGGCCGATCCTTATAAAGGTTGAGCTTCTTCTGGAGACGAGTCATGCTGGCACGACGAGTACCTCGTTTGCGGCGTAGGATTTCCAGTTGTTTGATCTCTGGGAACAGGTCTTCTTCTAGGCCACCATCGTTTTCTGTCATGATGGTGATCTAAGGGGAAGAAAAGAACACAGTTAGAATTGTTTGTGACACACAGATGTTGATTCGAGCTCAGTCAGGTAAGTTTACCAATGAGCTAGGAGGTCTTGGAGAAACTTAAGCTAGGCCTTTGAAGCTGGATGGAAGCTTTGTCAGGCTTTAGAAGCTGTAAGGGAGCTTTGCTAAGTTTGTGAAGCTAGAAGGAAGCTTTGCTATGCTTGGAAGCTTGGTGGAAGGTTCTGTTGGTAGCTTGGGAGTTGCGTAAGCTGTGTCAAAGCTTAGGAGCTCAGCAAAAAGCTTAGCAGTGTCAATCAAGAGACAGTAGAGAGACAAGAGGCTTCTCTAAGGTCAGTTGAGAGAGTTAGGTGGAGGTTGACTATGGCAGAACTTCAATCGAGCAGCAATGACAGCTAGGAGTGCCAGAGCTGCTATAGAGAGGAGTGGCCTCAGTCAGAAACTTGGGAGAGCAGTTGAGGTAGGAATGGGCCGCCGCAAAGACTTAGTTAGCCTATCCGGCTCGAAGGACCATGAATGGGACTTTCACAAAGCTAGATACAGCCCCACCGATGGCATTCTGTAACCCTCGAAGGACCAGGTACGTCAACTTATCAAGGCGCAAACGAAATACAACAAACGCAGCCGATGGCCCGTAAGAGCTTTCAGCCTTGCCCACTGTTCGCACAAAAGAGCGCACGCCCGCAAGGTATCTTTCACAGTTTGACAGAGGTTACGACGATATTGTAATTACAACACGCATACATTACTAATGTGTACCAACGGACAAAAGTCTGTGGTTATGAAATAATATATTACATCCTCATACCTAAAGGTAAAGGGTGGTCAGTAAGTTAGATTGAGTGATGACTCGAGTGTTGCTTTTCTGTTCAGGTAGTGTCCTGAACAGGGGTTCTATAAATCAAACAAAACATTGTTCAAAGTAATAGCAAATTTTCTTGTTCTAACAGCCAATATCATGTTAATTAAATAACCTGATGTTTCCACACCTTGCCGAAGTCCTCTTCAGGGGTCAACTTTGGCAAGAAGTTGAAATGTCAGGTAACGAGAAAATTTGATATTATTATAATTATTTCAGCCGAGAATGGCTGGATCATTGTTCAAAGTAGGTAACTTCCTATGAATTTTAAACTAAGAATTCCAAAGCAACAACAGATTATATTATAAACATACAATTAGCTTCCTTGCTTACAGGAATTTCTATCTAAACTTTTCTGGTTAGCATACACTCTAAGTTATGATCAAAGACAATGTCCAGTGTCATATCATCCAACATTAATGTAAGCAAACACTGTCTTGGCAAATATAGACCATTAGCTTTGAAGACAGTAAAGTCAACAGCCTAAAGTAAGCCAGAACTTTGAAGTTTGCTTTTAGGGAAGTCGGTATATAGCCACAACTTTTTGTACTCTAAATACACTCAGTATGAAAAATAATGTGTAAGTTTACAGTATGACTTGATGCTAAAAACACTAGCTATATGTGGACAAATATTAATTAGTAATAACAATAATGGGCATTTGTGGTATTCAAGTATCTATTTAGAAATGGCATCTCTAATAATATTTATTACAGTGTATTTAGCATTTTACCTATGATCTAATTAACTCAAAATAACTGTCCCTCTACAGTACTACGCTGGACTTACAATGGAGAAATAGTGACTTCTTCGTTATCCCTCAAGTTCCCTGAGGGTAATAGTTCCCAGGTCATCATGACAGTGGAGAGATTGGAGCCATCGAAGCTAACCACAACCATAGCAACATTTCTGCAAGGAGGAAATTGTAAGGAATGTATCACATTTCATGAACTCTATGCTAATTGCCATTCCATTCCTTCCCTCAGTGATGGAGGACATAGACTTCACACTTGGTGGATCTTTCACCATCTTTCCAAATATGTCGAGTGTGAATATATCAATTTACATTGTTGATGACATAACTACTGAGCCAGATGAGAATATTTCCATCACCCTCATAGCAAATGTTCCTGGACTGCTTCTAAGTAGCAGTCAGCGGATGCGTACGGTAACTGTGACGATATTAGATAATGAAGGTAAGCTTGTAAGTACTTCAATATTCCTACCCTCTATCTAGGTGAACAATAAAACTTTGTGTTCATGGATAATTTTAGACTAGCCACACACTTTACTGGTTTAATAATAAAATATTGAGGATAATAATCATTTAGAGCTATGGAATTGCTGCTAATGCTATAGTTGTACTTATTCAGTACTTAGTAGTTGAAGGACTATGAAGCTATAATTAGCTATTATGGCTTTTTGGTTTGCTAGAGTGTATGTGATTTTTTTTCAATTTTTGATTCTTATTCTCCCAGCTAATACTAGCATGGCCAGTTAATTGACATTAATTATTATCTCAAGATTTAAAAACACTTGCTAGACTTGAAGTGGTAAGTGGTAGAAAATCATAAATTTTGTAGGCTACAAATATTTACTTTCCACACAAAAAAAATCAGTAAGCATTACTTTATAAGCCCATGAGCTGTTTATATCCTAAACTATACACTGATCTGTATTCTATTACTGGTATAATTTCAAGTTTATATATCCTAAAGAATTCTAAATGGGAGACTAAGGTTAATGAGTAATTAAAATTTGGTTACACTTGTGATCGAATTCCGATCTAAATTTAAATTAAAAAAACCATGTTTCACATCTTGTTATTATACTGAATACACTCCATGTTGACTAGGTAAAGTTAAATTAACAATATATATACATAATAATATAGAGATAGATTGATTGATATCTCAACATTAATGGTTATGTGGATAAGAGCATGTAGCATGACTAGACACATTCCCACAAACGGTAAGTACTTGACAGACCAATTCTAATTGCCTAACGAAGCAATTCAATATTTCCGGCCCTTAGCTAATTGCAATATGTGAGACATGAAGAGAATTAACAAATAAAAGTCAATGACCCACAAAGATTTTCTTAACTACAATGTAGAATGCCATGACCAGTGATAATAATTCTTCTAGCAATAAATTTTCAAACTGTGCTTCATTTTTTTGACTTTGTCATTGTAGCTCCTGATGCAGATTCATTCAATGATGTAAGACTGTATGATAGCTGCCCTACAGCAGAAGATAGAGACCATCTTAAAGCAGAAATATTCGGTTTCCTAGGCTCACAGTATGGAGTATCAGTATTGGGCCTCATCCCACAGAATCCTGCAAAATCCTGTGATGCCATACAACAACATAATCCACTATTTCAAACTGGAGTATACTGGATCAGAATGGGGAACACGGCTCGTCAACAAACTTGCACATTTGCATAACTAAAATCATAAAGACACATCACAATAAACTGAGTAGTTAGAAGTGTGGACATAGTAATTCTCCGTAATTTGATCACTTACCTGTGCTTTTGCTGGACATAGTATATACACAAATGTATTTTCTAGTTAACATGTTAAAAAAACGTGTGCATAGAGAACATGATATTTTACCCCCTACTTGTTACGTGTTTTATTTATTTGTAATTGCATTTTTCAGGAATCAATAATTAGATAAACATAATGCAGTTACCAGTAGTCATGACAGTTCAATTTTGTGAGGCATATTAGCTAGCTGTACTAGAGTTCAGCACACTAGAAACTTTGTCATCAATTATGCACATATATAAAGTGCATGTAAGTATGCATCCATGTCTTGTTCAGGCATGTTTCATAAATACCTGAGGGATCACTGCTCAGGTTTACTAGAAAGGAGGTTTCTAAGTAGTAGATTCCACTGTCACCAGGTTCTGGCTGCCCATTGTACTTAAAGATTTCTTACTGGAAGTTCTTAATATAAGTTCAGTTGCCTAAATGTTTGAAAAGCAAGAACAAGGATGAAGTGGAACACTGTACTTTTATAAGCTAGATGAATGTGAACACACTATCTAACAGTTGTGGTATTCTAGTAATGACATTCTAAAAATAGTTAACAACTCCTCCCATTGTCACTCCTCACGGGCCCCGCCCCAGTAAGCTGTATGCGTCCGGAGTGGGGGTTTGCTCATGCAGGGACAGCCCCACAATATCAATAAATAATTATTTTTAAGAGAGTAATAAAGTATACAATATAATTATGTGTAGTACATAATTATATTATGCATAATGCTTAGAAAATGCCACATGTACAAACACATGCATGCACTCATACGTACATACATACATACACTCTGCTCACAGTCATACATAAATCTGCCAACCAATCACTTTGCTAAAGTTTATTTCTACTTCAAGCACCATAGGAAAAATTATGTTAGGATAAATACGTGGGAATAAGTATGAGTGCGGGAGGGAGGGGGGGTGTGGTGTGTGGCTGTGTGGTGTAGTGGTTGTGATCTTGGCTCCAACCACCAGACCACCTTGCTGTGATTGGGTACCTCATATTCGCTGGGGTGCATTATCTCAATCCACTCTTTTGTGCAAAATGACATGACAACTTAATCTCAATATGAAATAAAGTGCACTCTCCAGATAACTCCGCCACACATGTTACTGATTTCATACTCCTCTTTAACAAAGCAATATCTTGTGTATAAATACAAAATACTTGCCTAAAGGCAACATCTACAACTTTTTTGCACAGCTAGTGCATATGTCACTTTAGAATATGCATTATATTCATTTCTCATTCTAGTACCAAATTCATATGTGAGCCACTAATTAGAAGTCCAACAATTTAAATACATTTTTATTCACTAACAAAAATATGAGTATGTTATAATATATTATATTTCTATGCATTTGTACATTTTTTGCATTTAATATTATATATCAAGACAGTAACACACATTGATAGTAATGACTTCTTGATAACAATATTATGTCTTTAATCCAATAAAAAATGATTAAAACAATAAGCAAGCTTAATTACTTCTTGGAGTTACAACTTCATATTCATCTGCAATCTATATCATATATGTAAATTATAACATTGGTAATAAAATTGGTGCTATTTTCATTCAAATGGAGCTCTAACACTTCAATTCATAAAAAGATATATCCAATTTTGATTAAGGGCATTGTCACCTAATGATATATCACCTAACATTGATTTGTGTACACTATAATTAAGTCTAGTTATAATTTCACCTTAATACTAGGCGAATCATTTTTCAATAAAAAAAGTGTGCTATTATTTTGAAAGACCACAGCAGTGGAAAATCGAAATAATGATCTGATTGTTCATGGCGATCTCTTCGCGACCTTGCCGCACTTATTAACCGCTAGGCAATGTCGCGGGGAAACACACTTATTAACCGCTAGGCAATGTCGTGGGGAAACACTATTTAGCAACCATAAAAAAAGTATGAATAATAGCAGAACCGGGATGAAAAGTTTTCTATAATACAAGATTATGATTTTCTTAGCTGCAGAAATAAACTGTTATCTTTGGCTATAGTCATATGATAGCATGGAAAACTGTGGTATTCGGATAAATAGCACTCATGCGGCGAGAAATTTCACTCGGCTTCACCTCGTGATAATTTTCTCACTCCACTCCATACTAATTAATCCCGAATACCACAGTTTTCTGTGCTGTCATATCATCTCCAATAGTTTGCATTTTAATTAAAACGTGTATAGGTTAGGGTTGCTCTGGGAATTGCACAATAAATTATGCAATAAATGTCTCACCTGTGCAGCCAGAGTAGTTGTATTAGCAATTCCAGTAGCTTCAGAATTTCTTTGATCTGAATTTCCTGGAGGGACAAGTCCATAACCTGAACGACATTCCACTATTATTTAAACACCTGGTATATTATTTATAAGAGTATATCCAACAGTATCCAGTACAATATGTTTTGAGAGTAATGTGTAAAAATAATTTATACGTAATGGTAATGTGTAGAAATTACTGAAGAATATTTAAGATGCAATGAATATAAATTTCCTGTAATTCACTTACATTCATTAGGGGATATATCCAGCTGTAAATTCTAAATATATATACATACAATGCAGCAAAAATGCATTAAAAATTTACAACAATACTGTTCCCTTACAACATGCTTCTATTTTTATTTTTGTCCATAATACGTATTAGTATTGCAAAATAATCAGAGAAAGATATTTGGATGATATTGATTAAGCATTTAATTGTAGGGACTTCTCAAACTAAGAACACAATTTAGATGCCACAATGACGAATGTTATTTGGTCATTAATGTACAAGATAATATTTTGAAATGTCAACAAGTGAAAATGAAACTATAATCTATTGTAACCTTAGAGTCTTTATCTTCCTTCTGAGAGTCAGTACTGGTTTTTTTCCTCTTGTCCATTATGATATAGAGCAACAAAATAGCATTTACAATCAGTAATATCACTATGATGGAAGATTCCATTGCTAATAAACAAACACAAAAAAAATAACATGAAATAATTTCAGAAGATCGACTTACTCTTGACAAACAAATGCATGACAGAATGACTTAGTATTAATTGGAATGGGCAACTTCAGCACCATTGGCTTTACCTGAAGTTCGTCTCCCTAGTTAGTTATAACTTAAGATACTCATGCTGTAAAAACTTGAGTCCAAAAGCTTTTAGAATTCATTTGGTGTATATATAAGAGTTAAAGTGTGGGTATTACGGCCAATATTTGCAGATGTAACACTCCTCAGCCACAACACCTGTTGTTCAGTCGCTGCCACCAGGGTTTAGGTTGGCCGCGCCAATGCTCTCAGCAAGTTGAAAGTTTATATAATATATTAAAAGTATAACTAGGTGATGTATGGAGCAATGACTTACAGCACATTTACCAGAACAAGTGAAATGACACACAAACTCAACTTAAATACTTAGCAGTGTTGTGCCAATAACTACCACTTTTGTCAAAATGTCTCCATTTATAAACTTGAGAACATTCAAACAGGTAAAATAGTTCCTATATTGTGCAACAATTCTAGGAAACCTTATTAAGACAGAAGTAGAAGGCATATTCTATTACATCATGTATAATAAATGAAGGTTTAAAATAAAATTTCCTATAGCAATTAATTTAGTCACTAGTAAGGCAATTACCTGTTAAAATCAACTGTAATAAAGCAGTGTGATCTATTATTGATCAAACAGGAAGTTGATCAATATTTATCACATGCCGATTTTATCTAAGACAATGTACATTCAAGTTTTTTTGTTTAGATATTTTATAATTTTTTACAATTCCATTTTCGCATAACAATTCCTTATAGCTCATTAGTATCATTACCCATTAAGTACTCTTACCAGCAGTCATAATGAAATATCTTCTATCACATATCACTACTGACATGTTGCTCATTGAATTCAATGTTGAAATATCTTCTAAAATTTCAGTGTATATCAAGTAATTATTAAAAATGACCCAATAGAAATACCTTTAATGGTAGAGATATCATCGAACACTAGAGGAATTTTATAAATTCTCACATAAGCAGGTCCTAATTTGCCATTGAGTCTATCACCAGTTGATCTCCATACTGGATACACAAACACTAAGTGATTCCCACTCATAGAAACGGTAACAATGACTTCCATTCCTGACTCTGTTGATTCCATATAAGTGGGTGTTGTTTCTCTTTCATTCTGTACGTACACTCTATATCCTCTATATATAGCATTGTCATATTCACATGTGATTCCGATTGTCATGTCACTTGAAGGGTTAGAAGTACAGTTGATGCCTAATTATGAAACAAAAAGGAACCTATAGCTGTAATTTTTTTTATTTAAGATGAAGATGTATTATGTTTGAGATTTTTATTAAAACAAGTTATAAATTTCATAATTTCTTTCTCAGCCTTCATTTACACATTAGATATATTCTCTCTCTTTCACAGGCTGTGTTGTTTTTTTTGACAATACAGAATTACAAATATTTGGTCGCCAACAGGAATTGAACTGGCGACCAAATATTGTTAATTCTGTATTGCCTGTGAAAGAGAGAGAATACATTAAGTTATGAAATATTTTATTGTTCCAAAATTTAATTATTACCAACAATCTCTAATGTAGGCAGGCACTGCATGAAATTTAGAAGATACCATTTTAACTTACCAACTGTTTTATTTTAAGCCTTACTTTTAATAATAGAAGTTATGCAACTATTATGCCGGTTTCCAAGGGAATAATTTAACTGCATGAGGCTATCCTATAGCAACAAAAACATTAAAAAATAAACAAAACATGTTTACCTGTAAATTTAAGTGTGAAATTACTTTGATGTGCTGGCTGGTTACTAGTAATTTCTCCTGTCTCCTCCACATCATATAACAAGGTTGTATAACTCCCAGCCGATAGTCCTGGAATCACATTACTGCCTTCAGCTCCTTGTCTGTCTTGGACAAAATACAGTGAGCGACTAAAGTCAGTCACTCCATTTATCCTGGCTAGAAATGCTAGCAACACTCCTTGAGATTTGGATCCATTAATGAAAGCCACGGAGTAGTTAACTTCATTAATATTAGATACTTGGACTCCTTGTACGTCAAATGTGTCTAAAACAAGTTAAGCTGCATTATTGGTATTTGTTTAAAATCATATGAATTTCTGTGTTAACACAGATATCCAATTAATAAAAACTAACCATATGTTCTAATGATGGTTCTTAATCCCAAATGTTATAAACCGCTGACTTACTACAATGAATTAAGTAAACAATGAAAGAACTAGTGTTGTGCATTCCTAATGTACCTTAATGATGGGTGAGCTACCAAAGCTCTCCTTCTCTTGATCTAAAATGACTTTAGTAGCAATAATCATAGATTAAATGCTCTAATGATGTATACATTAATCAGTCTTGAGCCATCTCTATATAAATACACATTTCTTTATCAGTCATAATATTTACAACTTTTATGCTTACATTAGCAGGCAACATAAGGAGAACATTTTCTTGTCCTTTAGTCCCTAGGTATCTTTGTGTTTTTATAATTCTTTGTGCTTTTCCCCATAAGGAAACTGTGCTTTAATTTAAGCGTAATTTCATATCTGAAAGTTTTATCATAATAAATATGTAATTTGTGTAGCCCACTTTGAAAAAGTTCAATCTTTCAGTAGAAAATAGTTGGTACTTGCCAATAGCACTTAATTCATGTCATAAAAAAGTAAACGTTTTGTGCATAGGTAGGAAAACAGGTGAAATTACAATAAGGCTAGAAAAGATGGAGAGTGAATCACAAAAAGGAAAGATGCAAATTTAGTCATTGATAAACAACTTGTGAGAATACATAAATGTTGCAGACAAAGTGGAATATTATGGAAGTTGAACCGATCAAGATTACTTTTGCAAACAATGTTTCAAGAAAACATCATGTTATAACTCCCAGAATAATACTTCTCTATGGTTAATCATAATAACAATGATATGCTTATCATATTATGTAAACTTGGCAATATTTTTTTCAATAATATCATCAGTTTTACAAACACATAAAGATTATGACACGTAAACTCACTCACTTAATTTATCTTCTTTTAAAGTAAAAGTTCTTGAATTATTAGCAAATATTTGTATAGGAAATATTCTATTTGAATGAACATCCATAGTCATGATTGTTAACATTCCAGCTGTGTTGTGATCACACAGTAGATTTCCTCCTACACTGTTGTCTAGTATGATTGCTCTGCAAGTACACACTATACCAGACTGTATGAAAAAATAATGAATAATGATCACATAGTAATAATATAAAACAGTATGCTTATATATTATTTTTCCAATTCAGGATAAAGTTGCATAAATAATTTTATTGCATTTTGAAGTGTTTTACAAGCACGTTCTAATAAGTATCCTGTGCTTTAATGCAGCCTAATAAATTAACATACCACAGCATATGTAAAAGTATAACTGTTATTTATTAGCTGGGGAATCCGCCAGTCCACAATTATCGGATGATCTATTTTAAAAATTATATAATAATGTCAATAATCCAGTTCAGAATTCATTATCACCGATTATAATTTAAAAAAACAAAAAAACAAACAAATGTATCAAAAAAGACTAAGGAATATAATCTATTTTCTGAACTTATAGTGGTAGTGAAATTTAAAGTGTAATTTGGTCACACATAAATGTAACATCTTAACAATACAAATTAGAATTACAGAAATTGCTATCTTATTCCCATAAATAAAACATGATGTAAAATGTATTATAATACCTGGGAACTCCACTAATCTGGCTGGTCCATCTCCTAATCTATTAAAAGGAATAACTGTAATATCATAATTCACTCCACATGTGACATTACTCAATATAAAACTAGTCATATCTTCAGATCTATTACATCCTCTAGAAATAGTTCCAGTTCCAGTCACAGTTTGAATACAGTAAAATCGTTCTGGTCTTGAGGCTGGTGGAATTGTGATGGCTGGATGAGGTGTCCAGGAGATGTTTATAGATCTGAATACCTCATTATATATATACTATTCACATTATCTACTGCACCAAGAAGACCTGAAAGAATAGAGGATGATTACATTTGTCCCAGTTGTGTCTTTTATAATTTTGTATGACAATTCACTCCATCACAATAAAGGGTGTCAAGCAACAGATGCTAATGCTTCAATTATTGATTTAAAAAAAAGAAGAAGCTAATTTACAGATATTACAACCAATATTATATTTTTTTAATTTGTAGAGATCAAGTTCACCACACTTTCTTCAGACCTAACCATGAAGATATTCTTCAAGTCATCATGATAATTTGGTGTATGATATGGCCCAAACAACAGTAGAGTACACAATCATCATTACTAACCTTGTACTTGTATTGGTAATGGAGGAGAGCATGTGGCCATAGTTCCATCACTAATAGTAGCAGTACAACTAACCATGCGACCATTTAGATCAGCTGAGGCATTAATTATAATCAGATTTACTAACCGTGCATTCAGCACAATAGGATCAATAGTAAGATTTGTCAATTCACTGACTGGTACTCCATCAATAGTCCATGTGATATTAGTTATTGTAGTCCGAATAAGACTGCTAGCTGAAAATCCAATCACACCTCCTGCATATACTGGTGGAGAACTTGAAGAAAATGTTACAGCTACATTAATATACATAAACAACTTCAATTAGTCGTCAAAATAGCAACTACAAACTATCAAAGTATGGTAGAAATTTTTGTAGGGTGGAAAGCTTTGGTAATCACTATTCTGTTGACAATGTTGAAATCGTTTAATCTTCATCACCAGAACTTAGATATTCAAGCATTTTCTTAGCATCAATAATACTTAAGCTACAGTATGTCCACAACAACATAAAAGAAAACAGCAGAACTACACAAACAATGCATGAAATGGAACTGATACTAGGAGCTTGTGAATGACACAACCAAACAATTGAATAAATTAAGAAAATATGAATAATGGCATGGGAACTGATAGATAATGTTACAGTTAGAAACTGTATAACATGAGTACACTATATATATTCAAAATTTTATGAGCTTTATTTTACTTATTCAGAACCATATATGTTTTTGACAAGCCTTTTGTAAATAAAATTGCGGTCTCATAAAAAGCCAACGAGGTTGAACATTTCATGGCTAGTTATAAACATAATGTAAACAACAATAACTGATATGCATGCTCTTTAGTTTCTTCTAGTCGCTTTAGTCTTTTCTAGTCTCTTTAGTCTCTCTTCTAGTCACCTTTGTAGCTTTTTCTCATTAGTATCTTCTAGTCTCTTCTAGTCTCTTTAGTCTCTTCTTGTCTTTATTGTCTTCTAGTCTTTTTAATCTCTTCTAGTCTCTTTAATCTCTTCTAGTTGTTTTGGTCTCTTCCAGTTTCTTTAGTCTTTCTTAGTCTCTATAGTTTCTTCTAGTCTGTTTAATTTCGTCTAGTCTCTTTAGTCTTTCTAGTTTTATTCTTTTCAAGTCTCTCTTGTCTCTTCTTGTCTCTTCAGTCCCTTCTAGTCTTTTTAATCTCTTCTAGTCTCTTTAGTCTCTCCTAATTTCTTTAATGTCTTCTAGTCTCTTTAGTCTCTTCTAGTCTCTTTAGCCACTTCTAGTCTCTTCTAGTTTCTTAGTCTCTTCTAGTCTCTATATTCTTATCTAGGTTCTTTAGTTACTTCTAGTCTCATTAGTATCTTCTACACTCTTTAGTCTCTTTAGCCACTTCTAGTCTCTTCTAGTTTCTTAGTCTCTTCTAGTCTCTATATTCTTATCTAGGTTCTTTAGTTACTTCTAGTCTCTTTAGTATCTTCTACACTCTTTAGTCTCTTTAGTTTCTTCTAGTCTTTTTAGTCTTTCTAGTCTCTTTAGTCTCTTATGGTAGAATGGCTTCTTCCAACTTAGTGCAGATTTATCCATGTAACCCTCCCTAATGCATTTTCATTCATTCACCATAACCTTATTCATGCAATTCCATGCATGTAACCTGAACTTATTCAACCCATACCTATGCACCAAGTTCATCCATGTTCTTAGCTGGTTCGATTTATACTAGCCTGCCTCACTTTTCTGTACAGATTTTACATTATCTCATTACACTAGCCGAAGGCTCTGCCTAACCTTCCTCTCTTAAGAATTAGAACTCTCACTGGGAAGTATCAGGGCTGATTAACACAAGTATAGGAAGGGCTTGCCTCAACTTATGCCGAACCTAAGTTGATACTTGGACTAGGAAACTCCTTGACTGGAGTGTGGTGTATTCGAGAGTAACTTCTCTTGTGGTGGTAGCTACCATTGAGTATCTCTTTAGTACCTTCTAGTCTCTTTAGTTTCTTCTAGTTTCTGTAGTCTCTTTAGTCTCATACAGTCTCTTTAGTCTCTTCTAGACTCTTTAGTCTCTTCTAGCCTATTTTGTCTCTTCTCTCTTAATTATCTTCTAGTCTCTTTAGTTTCTTCTAGTTTCTTAAGTCTCCTTAGTCTTATATCACCTCTTAATACTCTGTTGTCTCATACATAGTCTCGCCTAGTCACTTTAGTCTGTTCTAGTGTCTTTGTGCTTTGGTGTATTTATAGTACAATATATTGATTTTGCTAGTCCTTTGCAGTCTTAACGTGGTTTGTAGTAGGGGGGGGGGGGGGGGGGGAGGGGGTGTTAAGTTGAACCCCTTTTTTGAGTGACCGGAAGTAAATTATTTAGCCACACCTCACATTTAACTAATGGTATGTCGACTTCTGGTCGATCGTGTCTAAATCGCAATGGAATATTCTGCTATTTAGCTATATATATCCCCGGATATACTTCATACTCTATATGTGGACGGCCTAGTCTGATTCCAAGCTTTCAAATAAACATTGAGCTCCTTGACTACAAAACATCGCTCTCGTTATGGCACTGATAAAGCAAGCTACGCTACAACTATTCTCTTTATGGTGTGCCGTAATGTACTTATTTAGATAACTTATAGTACAATGGCCTATTAATGTTTGTGTACAGCTCACGGTAGTGGTTAGAAGCCTGGTTACACGAGAATGATATAGTGTTAGCAGTTTACCGCTTATTGCTGATAGTCTAGTCAGCAGTGTTCAATGAATAGAACACAAGAGCGTCAGACAAATTGTTAATTTTAGCTTAAATACCGTTGCTATATTGTTGTCAGGTGTAATTGGCGAGCGAGCGTAGCGAGCGAGACACTTACAGGGGTAACACAATCGAAAATCGGGGATGTTTGTTTATTGGCGAGCGAGCGTAGCGAGCGAGACACTTACAGGGGTAACACAATCGAAAATCGGGGATGTTTATTTATTTGTATATATGTTTGGACGTACGTATGTCATTTTGTACTTTGACCCTCGCGTTTTTGTGTTAGTTATGTGGTCGATCCCGTCCCAAATTGCACTAAACAGAATCTTCTGGTTTATCGATCAGTACCCGTATCACCCTAGAAATTGAATTGTTTATCGTTTTGAATTCTTTTGCGGGTGCAATTAAAACTTGAAAACTTAAGGGACTTCCATTTCTATTCGAGTTAGTGGCGGTGGTAAGTCAATGCGCTCTTTGTCGTGGTTATAAGCCCTACTCAACAGTATTTACTTAAAAATGCATTGTCCACTAGACGAACCACGAAGGTAAGTCTTGCGTAGGTAAGTCTTGCGTAGGTATGTTCAGTTGTGTGAAAGTATTGTGCGTTACAACTACTATTAAAAATATCACAAAGAAATTTTTAAATAACTTGATTTGATTTTGTTGCTTCTTTTTCAATTCAAACTGTTGCGGGAGTGGTTACTATTACCTTGAAACCCCTTTACCTCATACGTAATTTAAAAACTCGACTTTATTTTAATAGCTTGAGTGTTAGTTGTTAAAATCAAATTAAACAATAGTGTAGTGTAAGGCTCGCTCGCCATTTGTGCTCAAGCACACCACTATTTATTTAGATATATGTTTGGACGTATGTATGTCATTTTGTACTTTGACCCTCCGTATTTTTGTGTTCGCTCGGCGTTCGACCCCGTCCCAAACTTCACTAAACAGAATCCTCTGGTTTAGCGACCATTACCCGTATCACCTTAGAAATTGAATTGTTTACCGCTTTGAATTGTTTTGCGGGTGCAGTTAAAACGCAAAAACTTATGGGAGCTCCATTTCTATTCGAGTTAGTGGCGGTGGTAAGTTAATACGCTATTTGTCACAGCTATATAAGCCCTACTCAACAGCATTTACTTGAAAATTCATTGTCCACTAGACGAACTACGAAGGTAAGTCTTGCGTAGGTATGTTCAGTTGTGTGTATTGTGCGTTACAACTACTATTAGAAAAACACAAAGAAAATTTTAAATAACGTGACTTGATTTTGTTGCTTCTTTTTCAATTCAAACAGTTGCTGGGAGCAGTTACTATGGCATTGAAACCCCTTTACCGCATTAACTTAATTTAAAAACTCAACTTTATTTTAGTAGCTTGAGTGTTAGAAACAATTATTTAACAATAGTGTAGTTTAAGGCTCGCTCGCCATTTGTGCTCAAGCACACCACTAGTAACTTGGCAAGTGTGCAATAACACTTGCCCGGTATTTAAACTAGTTAAAGCATGAGCGCTTAGTGCCTAGTACATTTATCGCACTCAGTCCTCGGGCCTACGGCCCTCGGGCTGTCGTGCAATAAATCGACTAGAAACTAAGCGCTCATGCTTTAACTATAACATATTTCCCCCCTTCTTTTTCGCTTTTTAAAGAATAAACGAAGAAAACAAAAGTAGGTGTGGCTTTCTTGAGTTTCTATGAAATCCGAACCCCCCTGTGCAAACTCCTGGCTACAGGCCTGGACAACTACAAGTGAACTTATCCTTACACACATAAATTAATTCCAAATCATGTACATTTATATTATTTTAATAACTTTCGTATGTTTTGACCTATTCGAAATTGTGCTCTTGCACAATCTTAGTAATATCTTCTAATAACTATTGAAGCTGAGCCTTATACAGAAAGGACTTGTATGGGGTCTGGTTGCCCAGACTAGGGCTTCCAGGGACTGAAGCTCCTCCTAAAATTATGGAGCACAATCAACAGAGCGCGTAATAACACCTTAAACCACAAATCGCATGTCCTTGAAGCTCCTCCATTTCCACCAGCTACAGAACCAACCTACCACAGTAGCTAAGCTAATAATAAATTACGACAGCAGATAAACTGCTACGATCTCAGAATCTTACTATTACAAAACGCTGGAGTGAGGAAAACAGTAGTAAGTAACTCAAACACTGTGACTGTTACCAACTGCATCACTTGAAATGGAGGAGTGCTGCAAGTGATGAGTGTAGACGCGCCCGAATGCTTAACACGGACGATCCATCGAACCGGCGCTCAGAACGTCAATTTCACAATCTAAATGTCGGTGGTGTCACCGGTCGAGGCATTGCTGATCGAGACATTAATCAAGACATCCATCCAATAATCAAAACATTGGCATCTATTCACAGGCATCAATTTTGTCCACTACAACACTCCATATGAAATAACTCAGGATATTTCGCGCAAGCTCATTACCCCAGTAGTTACAGCAATTGGCTAAGCTCACCACTTTTCCCAGAGTTTTACAGCTACCTTCCATTAGTGTAGCCTACTCAACCTGGTTAGAGCCGCTGATCAGGCAATTTGGGTATTGTAGCAGAAAATTAACTGTAAAATAAATAAACTAATCAAAAATGAAATTCATAATTAATTACATTCTTATTTTTGTATAGTATTAAAATTATTAGCTAAGAGTAAAACTTGTGTCTTAAACTTGGAAATTCACCAATAAGGTAGAAACTATTGCTCCTCTTTTTCACCTTCTAAAGTGGAGCACGCTTTTTTTTTTTAGTTTTTCTATACACAAAGCTTGATGAATAGTTGATTATAAAATACAGGCAACATATTGAAGTCCTTTAATAGCTTACAAACTTATGAAACCCAGGAAAATAGTTAAAGATATAAAAAACTAGATACCCAGCTGATTTTTTTTTTTTGAGGAGTAGAATGAAAGACACTTACTGTTACAAAATGTAGAGGGAAAGACAGTGATAAGTAACTGAAACACAGAGACGACGGCCAACCACATACTCAAATACTGTTATTCAGAGACACCCCACCCTCATTCACTCGCTTGTTATTGAGTCGTCATACTAGCTAACAGCTGTTATGACGTTGTTACAGATAAACTTCTTTCCTAATAAGTGCATTGTTATTGATTCCACATTCTATTTGTCTGATGACAGAAAGTTTTTATAACTGTTATTAGCTATAACATAGCTATTCTCATTGAGTGGATGCTAGGAGTGTGTACTCCTTCACTAGTGTCTGCTGTAGTTGACTAGTAAGCAGTATTTACTGCATTAGTACCTGAACTTTGAAACCGCTCGAGTTTAAAAACCACCAATCTTTCACACCCTTCATACTATTTAGTTTGAAATAATACACTATTAACTGTCTTATATGAACAGTTGTGTGCGTGTTCTACAGAACTGAGCTAAATTTACATGTTCAACAATCTGATTGGTAGCTACCCGTGCTGTGTTTATTAACTTATTCATAGTGTTTAAGCATTGATTATGGTGAAGAAGAAAATATAAAGCTAACCTGGCAAATAATTGGAACCCTTACCCAACTTGCTACACACAAAAAAGCATGTCAATCTGTTTTTGTATGGCTTCTTGATTTTTGTTTATAATTTACCAACAATTCATAGAAAATACCTTTGATCAACTAAAAGAAAAGCATAATACACTTCTTATTCAATATTGATAAATATAACTTAAACTTGAAGCTTGATGACATTGTAAAAAATCAGTTGTATGCATGTATGTATTTGTATATGACCTGTGATGATTAAATTTACGTCTTGGCAAGAATGGTAGGTTTTGACCATATTTTGTAAAAACCAAAATAAAAGCAATCTGATGTTACCTCTAACCTTACTTGATAATTACATTGTTTCAAAAATAAAATAATTTAAAAGTAGCTAATGGATACGTGGTACAATTATTTAATGCATTTGTGTTTACATATAATGTACTTACAATAAAAACAAAAATATTATCAATATAGAAATAAAAAAGTATTTTTCCACTATGAACATCTTTTGTGGTATTAGCTAATATTGGTCAGTAATCATTATTGAAAAAAGTATAAAAAATAGGTGAAGTTGTAAATCACCAAATTTTGAAAACGTATCCACAGCATGATTAGTTAGAAAGTACTTCTTAAACATAAACAAACTAAAATCATATACATGCTAGCAATGGTACGTAGAGGAAAGTTACTCCAGTATTACCATGATGAAAATTACATAAAGGATAAGTCTACAACCTAAAACAACAGAACAATACTTGAGACAATGATGACAAAAGATACTACCCGCATTCTATGTACCAATTATTTCATAAGAATTATGCTAATTACATTATCTTAATTTTAATTTTGTAATTATAAAGGTGTATGTTGATTGCACTGAATGATATATCAAATTATTTCCTTAACTTATATTCATTGGCAAATAATTCTAACCAAATTTCAGTTTTAACTATTAGCTACAATTCAGAAACGTTTAGCTAACACCAATAAACATGACATCACGTAGCTTACTGCTATTTATATTGAACTATTAAATAATCCTTTGATAAGCTTAAAGTGCAATTGCTTAAAAATGTTGCTATTCCAAACTGAAGAGCTATACAGAGCAAGCAAAAATATAATAATGGTGGGATTGAATGCTTATTTAAGGTTAGTTCAACCATATGATAGTCGCACATTTACTTAAGTCAACATAAGTGTGCAGCTCTTTCTGTCTATATGGTCACACTTGCACCACAATTATCCACTGACTATACCAGAACTTAATAATACTGCGCAGTAGCTTGCTAAAATTAACTAGCTTATTGAATGGACACTTTTGGCCCTGAGT
>WLWD01004918.1_pt1 | contig 20687 bp, 13 predicted proteins | sample 6712731 | NCBI WGS metagenome assembly WLWD01 (sample SAMN12718690, study PRJNA576275) | sponge metagenome | isolation source: marine sponge | host: Mycale hentscheli | place: New Zealand: South Island, Marlborough, Capsize Point | collected 2014-11-01
ATACAGTAGGATGGTCTAGTTAGTGATACATTAGGATGGTCTGGTTAGTGATACAGTAGGATGGTCTAGTTAGTGATACAGTAGGTTGGTCTAGTTAGCGATACAGTAGGATGGTCTAGTTAGTGATACAGTAGGATGGTCTAGTTAGTGATACAGTAGGATGGTCTAGTTAGTGATACAGTAGGATGGTCTAGTTAGTGATACAGTAGGATGGTCGAGTTAGTGATACAGTAGGATGGTCTAGTTAGTGATACAGTAGGATTGGCTAGTTAGTGATATAGTAGGATGGTCTAGTTAGTGATACAGTAGGATGGTCTAGTTAGTGATACAGTAGGATGGTCTAGTTAGTGATACAGTAGGATGGCCTAGTTAGTGATACAGTAGGATGGTCTAGTTAGTGATACAGTAGGGTGGTCTAGTTAGTGATACAGTAGGAAGGTCTAGTTAGTGATACAGTAGGATGGCCTAGTTAGTGATACAGTAGGATAGTCTAGTTAGTGATACAGTAGGATGGTCTAGTGATACAGTAGGATGGTCTAGTTAGTGATATAGTAGGATGGTCTAGTTAGTGATACAGTAGGATGGTCTAGTTAGTGATACAGTAGGATGGTCGAGTTAGTGATACAGTAGGATGGTCTAGTTAGTGATACAGTAGGATGGTCTAGTTAGTAATACAGTAAGATGGTCTAGTGATACAGTAGGATGGTCTAGTTAGTGATACAGTAGGATTGTCTTGTTAGTGATACAGTAGGATGGTCTAGTTAGTGATACATTAGGATGGTCTAGTTAGTGATACAGTAGGATGGTCTAGTTAGTGATACAGTAGGATGGTCTAGTTAGTGATACAGTAGGATGGTCTAGTTAGTGATACATTAGGATGGTCTAGTTAGTGATACAGTAAGATGGTCTAGTTAGTGATACAGTAGGATGGTCTAGTTAGTGATACAGTAGGATGGTCTAGTTAGTGATACAGTAGGATGGTCTAGTTAGTGATACAGTAGGATTGTCTAGTTAGTTAGTGATGTGTTTTTGTTGTATTTATTTCCAGGCTACTCCTCAGACTCTAGCTAGTGCTGTGTTGGCTGAAGTTCCGAGTCAACTGACTGACTATATGAGAAGGAATAACATAGTTCCTCGTAGACTTTGACATCTGATGTAGCTGTAGACTCTGTAATGTTTTAAGAGTTTTATCAAAAGATTTTTATGTCATTTTGTAAGTTTTTTAATAACAATTTTTTAAAGATTAGAAGTGTTAATAGATATGAGGTGCTTGAGCAGTAAATAATTCAGAGGAATAGATCGCGATCTGGGGCTTTATCTAGCTGGAATGTTCCAGGTATTTTTATGCTGTTTCTTTTAAGTTTGTTATCTTAAAGTAACACTTTTTCCGATTATTTAAAATGGTTCTTTAAAGAGAAGCTCCTGCCAATGCAAGTTCATCTTTGCAGGAGATTCACATGTTGTGGGATGAGGTGTGGATCTGCAGGTCAGCAGAGAGTTATCAATTCTGAAGTTTAATGATAAATTGTCACTCTCACTGGCCGGCAAGGCTACTTTAAATGACCTCACAAACTTTCAGCCAATCCTTCTTGATCTTGCTAAACCCAGACTGATGTTTTATTCCCTCCCACTTGAAATTCTCTCATTTGTTTATTTGTCATCTTGAGGGTTTTTTTTTTTGACTAGTTTATCTATTGTCACCTTGTGTTACACTCATAGTCTAATTAACATCCTCCAAACAAAATAAGAAAAAGAAAAAAAAAAGCAAGATAGAGCCATAATTGAGGATTTAATTTCCAATTTTATTTTTTTAATTCTTCCAATTTGACATAACTGTGATGCTAAATTACTGCATTAGTTATCTCTCTTTCCTGTGTTTAGCGATGTTGAAAGCAATTTCAAACCTGGACCTATTATATATGCTATTTACTAGTAATCATGTACCAGAGAGGAACCTTTTTCCAAGAGTTTGTCAAGGAAGATTTTCAGTAAAGCAGGTGACAGTAGCCACAGAGAAAAACAAACAGATATGTACCAAGTGATAATCTCTAACCACCTTTAGTTGATGTGGCCAAGTGGTACTGACACTTGTGGTTTTTATCACTTATGAATATCATTATGTATCACCTTATAAGTTGTGCAATTGAGAAGTATAGTGTGTGATTGTTGTATTGAATGCAAAAACTCTGAATGATCTACCACTTGCCTGTGTTCTCCACCATTTCACTAATTCTACAACAGAAACTTTGTGATTACACCACCTACAAATGCTACACTGAAGAAATGCTATTCCATAATGCCCTACTCTCTCTGGGCTTTCCAGCTACAGGAATTGACTGGTTAAAGTTGATTTTCTTCTAACTGGCTTTAGGGAAGTCTCACTGCTCTGTACCTTTTGCCTTCTTATGTTGCTATAGCTTGTGGTCCACTGACATGCTCAGATCACCTGTTCAAGATAACACAAACTAAACTGTCATTGTAGCTTCCATGCCTATTATAATATTCAGGGTATAATTCTTCTCGCTCCCACGCAGGCGCAATAAGAAATAACTGTGAATTTTGAAGGCTGAAACTAGACTGTGCGAGTGTATTTTGGGTGTGGTCCAGTGAGGAAAGAGAGAAACTGCCACACCCAGAGCGACTAGTCGGGATACGCCCGTCTACGTACAGAGAGGGGACCCCACTGTGTAACAGCATTTTTTTTTTCAGGTTAGCAAGTTATGGCGGAAAGTCAGCCTCAAGCCGCTCTTACTGAGGTGAGTGCTTATCTACTTTCAGTGTGAAGCTTAGCTCTAGCAGATGTCTAGATCTGGTGTTTGTTTTTTAGGTGATTACCAGCTAGATCCAGTGTTGTTGTTTTCTAGCAGCTTACTAGATCCATTTTTCTAGCTGAATAGCTAGAGATCCAGTGTTTTAAATTCTTAGCTGATTACTAGATCTCGTGTTTGACTTGTATCAGTGAAAGGAAATTCGACTAAACCACAAGTTGTTTTAGAGAGGGTATGGTTCCCAGGCCAACAATTAGTCTGACTAAAAGAGTTTTTTTTATTGAGTTTTGTGCATATTTTGCTCTCCCCCCCCTCCCCCCACACGCACACACGCACATGCACACGCACACACCAAAGAGTGACAGAATAGTTTTGGCATTGACTCTAGTACAGACTTTATAAGGGTAAGGTATGTTAGTGTTATTCCATGGTATGCATAAGTTAGTTATTGTTAGCCTCCATTTTACCTGGATTATGAACTAATAACAGACGCTTCAATTAATGTATGTAGATGTGTGTTTCTCCTTATGAGCATGCTCAGAAATGACTTTCCCTCTTCTTTTTTTTACTTCAAATTGCTGGTGCCTTATTTTGAGCATGCTCAGACATAACTTTCCCTCTCTCTTTTTTTTTTTTTTTTTTTTTTAAGTTCCTGTTGCTTGTTTTTGTTTTTGAGCATGCTCAGAAATGACTTTCCCTCTCTTTTTCTTTCAAGTTGCTGGTGCCTTTTTTTTGGAGCATGCTCAGATTTGTTTCCCTCTCTTTTTTTGCAGTGTTAGTGTGTTTTTTTGTGAGAGGATACTCAGACATGAGTTTCCCTCTCTTTGTCTCTATAGTTGGTAGTTGTTTTACTCTCGCTATCATTGAAGTCTAGTTTGTTCCAGAAATATAGTAAGTTGTGTGTTATACTCTTCTGTAATATTGTTATGTTATGGTTGTTTTTATTGTTGTGATTTTTATTGTTTGTTTATTGTTTGGTTTGTCTTTTCTTACTATGTGTAAAGCATTTGTATGTTTGTGCCATTTTATGAATAAATTTGATTTATCTTTCATTGAATGTATGTTTGTGTGTGTGTGTATTTTATATGGCACAGTAGCCATCTTAAAAAGCTTCTAAAATGTGTCGCGTAGAACTGAAGTAAACAATCTTTTTTCAACATTTTGTTACTGTTTCTATTAATTTCAGTACTGCTAACATAAAATGCTAATAAAAATAGTCGAGCTTTTCTGTGTATTTAGTGCTAAAAGTTAGAAACTCTTCTAGTGCTATATCAGTAAGCTGAGACCTTGTACTGCCTATTAAACACTATGGAGGTCGTCCAAAAAGATTTGTTGAAAAAAAAACTGACTAGCTTTTAATAAACGGGCAGGCTAAAGTTACAACAGACTCAACACTCTAACCAGGTCCTCATTTTGTAGGTCTTCTTCCAGTTTAATCTCTAGCTGTAAAAAATATCTAAACCAGCAATGGTGCTGAGTCCTAGAAAGTATTGGTAGCGTAGGACAGCCGTACCACAATTCTGCAAGATAAATGCAAAAGCAACATCTCTTGAATGTTTAAATACAATTTTGGAAAACAATTTCTATATTTCTAGAAGTGAGGCATAAGATAAATAGGAAAGATTAAAAAAAAAAAAACAACTTTAAAACATAGTTTAACAGAAGTATAACCGTATTTGTGACCATCTACAGGAAAATCGGGCACAACGCGGCACCCTTCGAAAAATTTTTTTTTTGCACTTACGGATTTGCCGGTGTCCAGATATTGAGCTCTCCAAGTTTTATCGCCGTAGCTTAAGTCGTTCCCGCTATAATAGACCTAACCTCCTTTCCCTTCCGTGGGCTTGAAACAATACATTTTTAAGAAATTGATCGATCTTTTCTCGATATTTACGCACGCTGCGTTGTGCCTGGTTTTCTCGTAGACGGTCACATTTTATGAATCGCCATACTGTTTGCACCTCCTTTTGTTATACCTGCTTCCACTGTCCGTTCTACTGGATGAAGTTCAAACCATTTTCTGGTGCCTTTTAATACAGGAAGAAGCATCATATTTCTTAATGTGTATTTGTATGTTCGAATATGTGACTTGCTCTGACAAAACTGACATTGTGAAATGTTTAAAAAAAAATCAGTTTTATGTGGTAATCCTGTAGTTCTATAAGTCAATAGCACTAACCATTCATTCTTCAGCTAGGAGCGTCTATGTGGGCTGTATAAACACTCAGAAAGCCACACGGTTAGCTTCAGAACAAAAATTAAAGTGAAGAGAAAATCGTGTTTAAATGGGTATTGTAAGATTTTCCCCTGCAAAGGGTGACCTCGTGTCCAGAGTTTTTGTACAGAGTTTTTCTTAGTGCTTGTCCAAGACTTCTTGAAAAAAGTTGGTAAGCTTTTAGGCTTTAGTACTACTAGTCATACGGAGTAAGCTAGAGTTTGTGTTGTAAGCTATTCTTCCTGTGGCCATTTTTTACTTTAGCTTCCACGGGTATCGTCATAGAAACAGCGACTTGCTTTCTCCAATTTCAACTGGTGCTATTAGTACGGTAGATCTCCATTACTAAAACCCTATTTTGAAGCTTTAGCTCAAATCAGCCAAAATTTTAACCTTCAGTAGTTTGCTAGTAATGTTGCAGAAAACGCCAGAAACATATTTTTTAATAAATATTACGTAAATTGACTTTATTGTGTGTTTAAGCGATTTTAATTGATTGTAAAAACGGTCGATTTTCTCATAGCCGGTCATATATGATGTTAGTGTTTTAAGTTTGTGTGTTTGTATGTTGTATTTAGTCAACATTGTGTATAATTAGTATGTACGTGTGTTTGTTTACATTATTTATTGTTGTTAACAATATTGTTATTTTGTATTGTTTTATTTCCGGTTGTATTAATTATGAAGTGTTTATATAGCACGTGCAATGCTTGTATAAGAAAAGATTGTTTGTGTGTCAGCATATTTCGTACATTGGTGCATGTAATGTCTGGTATAAATTAGTTTGTGTGTTAGTTTTTAAATTCTTGCATTAAAACAATTAATGTAATGTTTGTTTGTTTGTCATTATTTTCTTTTTTATTTATATATTTTGTTTATTTGTATTTAGAGAAATCTCCTTCATCCTTTAGCCTCACTTCACTGGGAACACTGCCATACATGGAGGGAGGGAGTCTGGCCTCTACAATGTGCAGTACTACAGAATAAAGTACTGCTACTAGGTTATGATGGCAGGCTTCACATCTCTACTGACCTACACTCATGGACTACTACTCGTGCACCATATGTAGCCTCGTCCCTAACTACCTACCAGTCTAAGTTTGTATTGGTTGGTGGACGTCATCCCTCCACTCATGTAGTCACTAACTCTCTGTTGACTAGTACTACTGGTCTAGACTGGAAGCCATCGCTACGTGCCATGCCTACTCCTCGCTCCTGGCCATCATCAGTTAGTGGAGGATCACCAGAGGTCCTGGTCGTGGCTGGTGGGTGTGGCTCACATGACGAGAACTTGGACATAGTGGAAGTTCTACTCAACGACCATTGGACGACTGCAGACTCACTTCCTTCTTCATGCAGTGACATGCGATCAACATTCCATGAAGGCAACTTCTACTTCACAGGAGGAGAAGACAAGGAGGAGATTCTATTTATTTGCAGTTTAGAGTCTGTCATGGCATTTGCTAGTAATGGCAGGACAACTCCACTAACAATATGGAGGACAGTAACCATACCTATTGCCATCTTCGCTATGGCCTCATATTTATCAAATCTAATCGTCATCGATAAATATTCTACAGTTAGCAGTTACTCCAACAGAACAGAGAAGTGGATTGAGACTACTAGTGAGGGAGATGGACCAGCTAAGAAGGTTGATGTATGGATAGCTACTGCAGTATTAACAACTGGACAGTTAGTAATGGCCAACTATGATGGAGTGTATAGAGGAACTCTGTCAGGTTAGTGTATTCAAATAGCAGCTCCCTCTAGAAGCCTCCCTGACTGAACTCTGTCAGGTTAGTGTATTCAAATAGCAGCTCCCTCTAGAAGCCTCCCTGACTGAACTCTGTCAAGTTAGTGTATTCAAATAGCAGCTCCCTCTAGAAGCCTCCCTGACAGAACTCTGTCAGGTTAGTGTATTCAAATAGCAGCTCCCTCGAGAAGCCTCCCTGACTGAACTCTGTCAGGTTAGTGTATTCAAATAGCAGCTCCCTCTAGAAGCCTCCCTGACTGAACTCTGTCAGGTTAGTGTATTCAAATAGCAGCTCCCTCTAGAAGCCTCCCTGACAGAACTCTGTCAGGTTAGTGTATTCAAATAGCAGCTCCCTCTAGAAGCCTCCCTGACAGAACTCTGTCAGGTTAGTGTATTCAAATAGCAGCTCCTTCTAGAAGCCTCCCTGACTGAACTCTGTCAGGTTAGTGTATTCAAATAGCAGCTCCCTCTAGAAGCCTCCCTGACTGAACTCTGTCAGGTTAGTGTATTCAAATAGCAGCTCCCTCTAGAAGCCTCCCTGACTGAACTCTGTCAGGTTAGTGTATTCAAATAGTAACTCCCTCTAGAAGCCTCCCTGACTGAACTCTGTCAGGTTAGTGTGTTCAAATAGCAGCTCCCTCTAGAAGCATCCCTGACTGAACTCAGTCAGGTTAGTGTTTTCAAATAGCAGCTCTTTCTAGAAGCCTCCCTGACTGAACTCTGTCAGGTTAGTGTATTCAAATAGCAGCTCCCTCTAGAAGCCTCCCTGACTGAACTCTGTCAGGTTAGTGTATTCAAAGCAGCTCCCTCTAGAAGCCTCCCTGACTGAACTCTGTCAGGTTAGTGTATTCAAAATACTCTACCCTGCAGTAATATTGGTTTCTTTTCAGCAGGTTCATATTAATATAGCCTCTTTCAAGTACATTTATAGATTATTGTTATTGATATGGAGATTGTTAAAAAAAAGTATGTTATTGTTATTTGGTAAATTATGTTTTAACAAAATAATTTATTATTAACATGTTAATAATTATGAATGTTAGGTATTTACTAGTCTTTACAACATATCTAAATTGCAGGTGATACTGGCAGCTGCTTCTACTGGCAGCTGTTTTATTTCAGCTGCTTTTGCTGGCTTAGTTCCAGCACTCTGCCTGCCCTCAATCTATAAAAAAATATGTAGCTATGTAGTTGTGTGTATAGTATACAACAAGTCTGACTGTAATACCTGTGATTATAATAACCCACTACTATCATCTCCTTTTTTTTCTTTCTTTTTTTTGCATCTCCTTTCCCTTCCTAACTCTCCCTGTCTCCAATTCTTCCTTCTTAGTCCATCTCCCTCCTCCTCTCTATTTTTTATGTACAAATGATAAACAAATATTTATAATGTTGTTGTTGTTGTTGTTGTTATTGTGTAGTGATATCCTATTCCCCAGACAACCAGTTCATATCCAATGTCCTGTCCAGACTAGAGGCAGTGATGGGCATTGACATTGAGTCTGTCCTGGCCAACAGTCACTCTCAACTAGCACAATCTACTGGAGTAGAACTACCAGACCTTGACCCACAGACTGATCCTATGGATTATGTAGAACAAGTTATTGTCACATGGCGTAGACTACATCATCCAACATGGCAACAACTACTGGATGTCTTACAAGATATTGGACTAGCAGAGCTGAGTCAGCAAATTGACGCATTCATGAGAGGTAAGAGTCATTTTTGAAATAGTGTATGTGTATTAGTATTTTGTGTCATGTACATTTTAATGATGTTTATGAATGCAATACTATTTTTACACTGTATAATGAAGTCTAATTAAGGTGCTGATAGATATGTTATAAATATGATTGTTGACATCAGTATTTGTATTTGTTGGATCAATTTTATAGTCCAAATTATGTTTTTATTTGCTGTGATAGGTTACTACAAGATTGAAGATGCGTACAAGCACTTCATTGTTTCCAAGGATGTGCTGGAGCTTCTGTCTTTAAAGTTGATGTTTGTTGGTCCTCCACGACAAGGCAAGAGTACAACTCGCCGTCGAGTTAGGAAAGAGATCATAGATCTTCTGTCAGCAGGAGAAGAGGAGCAGATTCATGGCAGCACAGGCACAGTGGAGTGTTCCAATATGCTAGTCCAAGGCTCGTCTGATCCAACTACAGCAGAAAGGAAGGCAAACTGGGCCATTGTACAGAATCTCACTGAGGAAGCATCCGTACTCTTTCGCAGTATCAAGAGTAGTTTTGAGACCAAATCCACTTCTGAGGGTACAAGTGATTCCCATAAAAATAGAGAAACCACAAAAAGTGTCCATCAGGATGGCAGTAGTTCAGAGCAGTCTGTGGAAGAATCGCCACAATCTACTTTACTTGGATTTATCAAAAGTGAGCCATCAAGACAGAAGGAATCTTCTCCTGTCTCACCAACAAATGTCCAACTCTCTGATGAGGTGGCAACATCACAAGATTATTCCGAAATAGCAGCCGTATTCAAGAAAGTGTCCCAACAACCAGAGTTTGTTGAAGATTTGAGGCATTCTTTCAGAGCTTTCTTGAGGATGGAAGATACTGGAGGTCAGCCTGAGCTGATGGACATGCTACCAGCACTCACCATAGGACCTGGCCTCTACATGCTGTTCTTTAACTACATGTTCCAATTAAATGAGGAGTATCGGGTCTTTTATCAGAGAGCTTCAGGAGAGACAAGTGCACCAGAGAAATCTGAGTTTACTCTGCAAGAGATGCTTTTGCGGACTCTGGCCAGTATATCTTGTTTCAGTTCCTCTTCCCATCTTCAACCTCTACCAGGAACAGACAACCCAGCCATTGGTGAGATACTGGAGTCCTCCAAGTCAGTAGTGTATATAGTGGGTACTCACAAAGACAAGGTTTCTGAGGAAGACATCGCTACAGTCGACTCACAGCTTCAAAAAGTGATTGGACACACTGACTTCTACAGGAAGGGCATAGTTCAGTTCTGCTCACAAGACAAGCTTGTAGTTTCTCTGGACAACATGGGAGGCGGAGTAGAAGAGATCGATCACTTGCATCAGCTACTGGAGAATGCCATGGAGAAACACTTTAAGAAGCTCAAAATTCCAGCCGTGTGGCTCCTGTTCAGCTTGTGTCTTCGCATGAGAGAAGTGAGGACAGCCAGCCTGGAGACCTGCTTGGCCTTGTCCCATGCCTTCAATATGACACCCTATGAGACCAAAGCAGCTCTGTGGTTTCTTCACCACCATGCCGGTGTTGTGATGCACTTCCCCAGTGTGCCTGGTTTGGAAGACCTGGTCATCATAGACATCCAGGTAGTGTATGACAGTATCACTGGTGTCATTCTGAAAGCCATGAGCTTTGATAGCGTAGGTCAGGCCACATCCGAGCGATTCAGGAAGACAGGTCGATTCACTATGACAGATTTGATATCAGCTACAGCTGACATTTCAGAAGATCTGGTTCCACCAGAGCAACTGGTAGCTTTGCTAGCATATCTTCACATTGTAGCTGAGATTGTGTCAGTCAATTCTTCTGATACTAACGCGGTCTTAGAAGAGAAAGAATACATTATGCCTTGCGTGTTAGAAAACACTAGTGCAAAGGAACTTGACCTATTCCACAAAGAATCCTGTAGATCATGTTTGGTGGAGCCTCTCTTGATGTACTTCAGTAGTGGGTTTACTCCTATGGGACTCTTTTCTGCTTCAATGGCTTGTTTCATATCTAACAAGTTTTTCTCTTTCATTAGAGAAGGTGTCAAGAAAAACATGGTGCACTTTATGTACGGATCTAAACGAATTCGTGTAGCATTCATATCTCGATGCAACTATTTTGAAGTCGTAGTTTCGTGTGATCCTACATTCCAAGACTCCATTCACCACGAATGTACTGCTCTAAAACAAGAAATAGAGGCCACTCTAAAGAAGGCCAGTTCCAGAATGAACTACAACAGCTACATGGACTACCAGTTTGCCTTTGACTGTCGTTCACATGAAGGAGGGAATCATCTCGGGTTAGTTCATGAAGCAGAGTCCATTCCTTCGGTCATGACATGCGTCATCAATTCACAAGGAATTGCACTTCAGCACAGACACCTCGTTTGGTATGGGCAGGTATGCAGGAATAGACTATGTACTCTAACTTGTAATAACTAACTGTTGTTCATTTGGTATTAGAAATATGAGAAGAAAGATCCTGTGGTAGAGATCTCTGAAAGTAAGTCAAGTTCTGTTTGTATTTATAATAATTGAAAGTGTTTTATTATTAGGTGACAATAACTTGAGTATATTTCTGAGTGTGTATCCTGACTTGGTCCTCTCAGTGACGCCTTGTGTCAGGACAGTAGCTGATCACTGCTACGGTATTGAACTCATATCACAATATACCTATGACCAACTCATCCAGCGAGTGGACTGGGTAGACACAGACAAGGCCAGAGTTCTTCTGAGTAGTATTCGTACAGTCTTGCTGTCTACACCCGGTGTTCTGACAGAGTTTGTTACAATATTGTCTAGAGTGGTTGGTTGTAAACTAATGCCAGATAAACTACAGCGGCTGCTCTAGTAAGTATGTTGCTATCACTTTAGTATTATTATTATTATTGTATTGTTTGTGTTACAGTCCTGAGCAAGATGAAGAGAAGATGAGTGGATTAGAGTAGACTGAGAATTCAAGTGAACAGATTTTTCTATCACTGTAGTATTATTATTATTATTATTGTATTGTTTGTGTAATAGAATTGTGGATTGAATTCTGTCAACACTACATGGACTTACATTTGAAAACACTCATTGTAGCTATTGTATTGTATTCTTTATATGTCACAAATGATAATCTTTCCCATATTGTTTCAAATTTAAATTGGACATGGAATCGAGTGTTGTTCAAGTGTAATTTTTTTTAGCTAGCCACAGGAAAGGTTAACTAGCTAAGAACTATTAGAAGAGAGTGAGTGAAATGAACAAAGTTTTGAGGCTGAAACTCTATGAGACACACAAATTTAAATGATTCAACCATCTTTCGAAAATATGTGACTTTTATAAATGACAGATTGATCCAGTGAGGCTATGATTTAGGTAAAGGGTCGATTTGTTGAGCTGTACTGCTTGCGCTGTAGCTATTGATGTTTTTGTCTCGCTAACCAGAGGCAGGAACCAGGTCTGGCTACGCCTGAAAGTTTGCAGAGCATTGTTAAAGATGAGTTGGGGACCGTGCGGCAGCGCGTATTCTCGTGTTCCTTGTTCCAAAGTGTCTTTGAGCATCTCTTGCTCTAATCTTCAAGACTAAGCTGTCTTCTCCAAATCAGACCCAATTGTCGTTGTCTACCTGAAGGAAGCAGGTAACAATGATTCTTATGACAAATATCATCACTTAGTAATATTGACTAGAATAGCTTATGTATAGTACAGTATGTAGATTTAGTATAACTGCAAGATGAAGATGATGACTATGATAATGATCATCATTAATTAAAATATTTACTTAAGAGCATTGCTAGAGAAAATGTGTGTCATTTCAGCATACATCATCATCTTCACTCTTGAAGGCAGATCATTAAAGCTCGCAACGAAAAATGTACAGAATAAGAACTTGTACTTTGAAGGCTCAACTAGCAACCCTTTACCATGTGGGTGTCTCTCTTTGTAGTATGGTCGCACAGAATGGCTGAAGAACACATTGAACCCAGAGTTTGCCACGACCATAGAGATGGACTACTTCTGTGAGGAAGTGCAGGAGCTGAAGTTGATGGTGTACGATCTGGACAACGCCACCAGTTCTCTGGAAGATGATGACTATCTGGGAGGACTTGAGTGTTGTTTGGGAGAGGTGAGGTCTTCTTCCTTTAGTGCCCACAAACTGTGAGGATGTTGGCATGTTATGACCAGATTGTCAGTTCCGCTCCGTTCCAGTGTAATCTAGAAGGAGGTAAAGGGAAGAAATCACAAGAGACGAAGGGAACAATAACAGTGAGTGGTGGGGGAGGGAGGGAGGGAGGCATTCTATAGCTTGTCACATTTTACATATTCTCTATACATGTCACATGATAGTCACATGATAGTCACATGATAGTCACATGATAGTCACATGTAGATGATCCGACTACATGATAGCATACACACACTTACATACAGGCATGTATACATACATACACACACATACAGTGAGAGACTGTTTGTTGTTTGTGTGAGAGTGAGAGAATGTGTGAGGGTGTAACTGATCATTCCTGTCAGTTCCTATGAACAGCTGGACACACACTGTATAGACTCTGAAGTGGATTAGAAGTGCATTTTACTCTTAATAAACAGGTCCTGGATCAACACTTTTTTAAGGTTATCATCTGACATAGTTACTTTGTAAACTTCAATAAAAATGGAAGAAAAAAAAAGAGGAGAAAGTGGAATAACATTATTAGTGACTTCAACTGAAGAAGTAACCAGAATACTTGGACAGCCTTCTTGAGCTGAATTGTGTTTACATGTTTGAAATTACTTACTTGTATTAGTGTGTGTGTGTGTGTGTGTGTGTGTGTGTGTATGTGTGTATGTGGTATGTGTGTTGACCAGGTGAGAACAGAAGAGGTGTCTCAGAACTCCTCCATGTTGGAACTTCAGTTTGCAGGTAGGAGAGGACTTGGACAAAAAGGTGGGTGTTGGTCGTGGTCATGGGTGTGGTCACAAACAAGGGATTGTAGTTGACAGAGATTGATCAATAAGGAACCTGTTTGATGCATGTGAGGCTGTTGCTAGGTGATGTAATGAGATAGTGAGGATGTGTGTTGTAGGACTTCCTCGGCAAGTCGGATCCATATCTTCAGTTCTCCAAGAAGAACCCAGACGACTCATTCACACTTGTTCATAAGACTGAGGTGAGGGTCTGGTAAGGTGTCGACAAGCTAATATTGTTAGGTAAGGTGAGTAATAAGTTGATGATTTGATCAGGATAAGTGAGGCTGGTTAGTAGATTTGACATTAATTGATGGAGTCATTCGATGATAAAGTGTGGCTGATTGAATGGAATTTAGATGTGTTTGGGTGTGGCTGTCAGATGTGTGTGTGTACGTGTGTGCGTGTAGGTAAAGGTGGGTGTTTGATGTGTGTGTTTGATGTGTGTGTACATGTAGGTAAAGGTGGGTGTTTGATGTGTGTGTACGTGTAGGTAGAGGTGGGTGTTTGATGTGTGTGTGTACGTGTGTGCGTGTAGGTAGAGGTGGGTGTTTGATGTGTGTGTGTACGTGTGTGCGTGTAGGTAAAGGTGGGTGTTTGATGTGCATACTCTTATCGGACGAAATGCTTTCTTCATGATTTCATCAATTGATAAACTTTTGTGGCTTTTTTGTTGTCCAGGGGCGTGAAAGATTATTTGGAATAGGGAGCCACTGCACTTGAGTTAGACAGGAAAGTACTTTGCTTCCCTTTGCTCCCCTCCTCCCATCATCCACATATGCACACACACACACACATACACACACACACACATCCCAGATATTAGTTTGACTTTCGTGGAGAAATTTGCCCCAATTTTTCATAAAGTTTTGTGGTAGTTAATATAAATATAATATAATATGGAAGGTGTAAATTTTAACAACTTCTACTGTACTAAACTAGCCTGTTTAATGTCTACATGTGTTGGAATTACAAGCACGAAACACAAATCTGAGAATCTTGAATTATGTTGAGCTAGTTTTACTTGAGACATACACTTTAAATGTAGGAGTGTGAAGTGGCAGGTGTAATAGTGCAGTGACTACTCCACTGGTGTACACGTGATGACTCCTGGACTTCAAAACTAGAGGTGAGGAACTCTAGAATGACTTCTTAACTCCACTAACAAGAAAGAGGCCTTGTGAAATTACTTTTTTATTTACTATATTTATTACTCATTTTAATTGACTTGTGGATATTTCCATTTAATGCACACTTAGACAACCTGAAATATATAGGGAGCGACTTAGAGTCTGAACTTTTAGAACTCTTGTCACTTCATTTGCTAACAGAATAATCCTTTGAAACCATTTGTATGTGTGGCCGGGGACACACACACACACACACACACACACACATTATATTGATTCAATTCTTCATTTGTAAAGTATTGAATTCAAATGAAAGGTGAAGAGTTCCCAGATCATTTGGTCAATGACCTGACGATAGCCATGCACAATCACCTGGTCTCACACATGCACACACATAGCTACAGTAATGAAATAAATGAAAGTGAAAGAAGAAAAGTAATGGTACACATGATAGTTAGTCATTTGTTACCAGGGGCTGGAGTCAAGTATTTCTATGGTCCTGTGATTTCCAGATAATGTAAGATTCATTAACCCTTTCACCGCCAAGTTTATGACGACCAGTTTGGTAACATGAAAATGTAACTAGTGATGTGCTTGAGCACAAATGGAAAGCGAGCCTAATACTACACTGGAGTGTTAGACGTTGGGTTTTAACTTCTAATATTCAAGCTACTAAAAAAAGTGGAGTTTTTTAATTATGTATTATACAACGGTAAAGGCATTCAATGCCATAGTAACCACTCCCCGAAACTATTTGAATTGAAACAAAAAACAAGTCACGTTCTTTAAACTTTTTCTTTGGGATATTTTTGTAACGCACAATACTTTCACTTAACTGAACATACGTACGCAAGACTTACCTTCGTGGTAAGTCTAGTTGACAATAAATATTCAAGTAAATACTGTTGCGTAGGGCTTATAACTATGACAAATAGCGTATTAACTTACCACCGCAACTAACTCGATAGAAATGGAACTCCAGTAAGTTTCAAAGTGTCAGTAAACAATTAAGATGATACGGGTAATGATCGTTAAACCGGAGGATACTGTTTAGTGATGTTTGGGATGGGGCCGAATGCTGAGTTAACTCGAAAATACGAGAGGGTCAAAGTACAAAATGACATACGTACGTCCAACATATAAACAAACAAACATCCCCGATTTTCAATTGTGTTACGCCTGAGAGTGTCTCGCTCGCTCCGCTCGCCAATAATTTTTTTTTCCTGCTGATGCAAAAAAAAATAGTCTATTAGTCCACACAACAAATAGCTACAAATTTGGACTTACTGTTACCAACCGTACTAACTGAAATTCAATTTCTGAATGTCTCAGAGCTGCTATGTGGTTCAAACAGAGTACACGCTTATTCATCTTCTATTTGATGGATTCTGAGCTTCTCAACCTCGTACTATTAAATATTTTTGGGAGGACAAACAACTCAACGGTTAGCGTTCCAGCAGCCATATTTTTTTAACTGTAAAAAAACAACAACAACTAAATACCTGTACTATCATTTCGATTTTATTACAGGAAGTACTACATCACAGCAATGTATAAACATTTAATGGGAGCGTTATATTGGAGAATTGATTTTTTTTTTTTTAAATAAGGAAAACAGCCGGCCAAATGCAAAATGCCACGTGGCATCTATGGCGGTGAAAGGGTTAAGAAGACCTGAACCCTGCAGTACGTAGCTACATTTTCATCAATGCCATTGGAGGGACATTGTAAACTCAAAGCGGGGTCACTATCTAATTGTGTCTTTCTCTGGAATGACCTGGGACCTAAAAAACTACACCAGTTATAAAACTGTGCAGTGATATAGGTAGTTAGTAAACTGGGTGTGGCACCAGTGGTATTAATTGTGGCGAACTTGTACATTTTACACAAGAATGTTTGATTGCAACTCAAGTGCTCCAAAGGAGACACTACAAAATTTTTGTCTAAAAAATTGATGAGGAAATTCAATGCCTACTGTGCTGGTGTATATTTCCAAGTGAAATAGCTTACAGGAGGACATATGAAATGGTATACAGTAGAATGTCAGTTATCTGGATAAGTTGCGACTGAGAGGTGTTCTGATAACTTAAATGTTCAGAGAACTGAACAAAACAGAAAACGTATTATAATTATGTAATATAGTATTATGTATTCTTGTTTGTACATGCTATTATTAGATTTATGGTGTTCGGTTAACTGAAGTGTTTGGATAATGACATTCTACAGTATTACCAAGTAGCATCAATTTTTTGGCAATTGCAGAATTAATTTCAGGTACAAAGCCACACCTCCAAACCACAAGCAAAACATTTTAAAGTCACTGACTTAAAACACACAGAGTGGGAGGAGAGAATTTTGTTTTTTAAAAAGAAAGTCTTATCAGGTCCAAAGGTTGAATGTGTCAGAAAACATGCTGTGTCTAGTAAGTACTCATCCTGAGCAAGCTCCACCTCTTTACTCCCCAAACTAACACTGATAGAAATGCTATGCCTGTGATAACTATCATACTTGACTGCAGCCATTCGTGTCATTCACCAGCCGTATATGTCTTGGTTTTATTGTTGTTGGTGGGGCGTAAATCCACCACAGGGAAGGTCAAATAATAAAAAATAAAGAGAAAATAATGAAGTTAATAATAAAGTTCTCGAAGGACCAGAATTCTTATAATGGCATCTAATTAATTCCATTTGGTTTTTTCTTCCTCTGTCTCCCACCAGCCCCACCAGTCAACCCAGCTGTGATTGGATGCCTGGCATTTGCTGGGGTGCAAATTCAAGGTAATGAAACAGTGTTGGTGCCCTCATCACTAGTTTATTTGTTACAATAAAATTAACTACTACCAGACTCCCCCAAATTTATACCTGAATTTCCCTATAAATACATAAAAAAATGTTTACTTGGAAACTCTGGTATGTACAGGTGCTTATGTATGTGAGGCTGGACACATTGTACATACATGAGTGTTTGTGTGGTCCCTCATCTGAAATTACATGGGTGAGATCAACCAAGATGTAGTTGTGGTTATGTTAATGTTTGTTGTGTGTTCATGATTGCCTTGGTTGGCAGTCATCAGCTATTCTTGGTGAGGGACTATTGCCTCAAAGCAGTCACTCTTGTGTTTTTATTTAGTTGTTCAGTGGGTTTTTTGTGGGGTCATTCTAAACTTGTAGATTTACTTGATTTCAATTGTGAAATTCTGAAAAAATATTCAGTAAATTTGTATTGGTATTTTTGCACTTGAATAGGGAAAAAAAAAGAAGTACAGGAAACTTTTTATAGTATTGAGAACAATTCAAAAACCAACTATTCCAAGTTGGAAATGGAGCTCAAATAGTTTGTCCATCTGCAGTAGAGAAGTAGCTGTTGAAGCCGCTGCATGAAAACTAACTTATGATCATTAATACTAATTTACATTTGAACTAGTTCACGCCTTCATTCACTCACTAGTAATTTCTGTCTCTCACACTAATTACTGTTAGAATTACTTTCTTATACTGATTGTTTTCTCTTCCTTGTTCAGTTGTTGGTTCTCTCTCTAAACTTTGTGATTTGGACTTTTCTCTCTGTCTTATTTTTGGTACCATCTTTGGAAGGTTACTACCTCTACTAGTTCGTTTTGCGCTCACCGACTGCCTTTGATGTTGTTCTTGTAATTTACTATTAATAATATTTACTCGTAAATTGTATACACTTGAACTAATTCTGAAGGCTGGAATTTACAACCCAGTCAAAGGTAGCTTTCATCAGTTTATTTAGCCATGGTGGGGTCAAGTCTGTGGTCTAATTCAGTAGCAGTGATGCACCACAACAACCAAAGCAGCGTGTAATGCTGCCATTGTGTGTGTGTGTGTGTGTGTGTGTGTGTGTGTGTGTGTGTGTGTGTGTGTGTGTGTGTGTGTGTGTGTGTGTGCCTCCTACCAGCCCCAGTCCACCCAGCTGTGATTGGGTACCTGGCATTTGCTGGGGTGCAAATTCAAAGCCTTTTCTCATGAACAGCAATGGTCCAGGTGGGACTTCGGGTGCCCACACCACTTGCTGTGAGGAAAGGCCTGTTCTCCTGCGAGTTCCTAGCCCGGCTCCAGGAGCTTTGCTTGCAAGGCTCACAGTGCCTGCTTAGTGCACAGGCATCCTGGCTCTGCCAGGTGCGCGTGACTGGCTAGCGGCAGCAAGAGAATTTGCATTTGTATTTTGCGTGTGTGTGTGTGTGTGTGTGCGTGCATGCGTGCGTGTGTGTGTGTGCGTGCGTGTGTGTATGTGTGGCACGAGGCAGACAAGATGTGCTGCGTTTGTGTGTATGCTGGAAACAGTATGGTTAATACAAACTGGAAATTGTGTTGGTATTATTCATTTCAAGAACTCATTGTGGAGACACGTGAATGTGTGTAAACATTGCATTATGACAGCTATTGTTGTTGTTGGCGATGATCTGCTGGTGCACTCTCATCTTCATGTCATCAGTGTACACATCTTAGACTGAGGTGGGTACACGGATACATGGATGATTTCATCTTAGAGATGTTAACTAAAAGAGGTTACACTTTGTGTAAATTTCACTACAGTATCCGAACACCACATGCAATTACTCATTTGTTTTAACGAGGACACTACTACAAAGTTACTACCAGTGCTAATTTTATGAAAATTTCTGAAATTTATAACTACTTCTGTAAGTTATTTGTGAGTAAGCAAAAAATACTCTCAATTGACACATGTAAAAAGGACTTGATTACTTTTTGTTGGAATGTAGCTATGGGTATTTGTAGATACCACTTGTGGGTAGTGATGGTGGATAGAAAGAGATAAGTGGGGAGAATAGTAATTTATTGTTGATTAATAGTGGTGGTCTCTCTCTCTTTTTTTTTTTTTGTGTGTGTGTGTGTGTGTGTTTGAACTAAATTGCAGCATCACCCATGACACAAAAAGTTTTTTTTTAAATGCAGCTGTTAGTTGTAGTATAAGGGCATCAGCTGTATTATTCACATGTACATTTATTAACCACTTTCATAATTCTACATCTTATATTTATTTTGATGACTTTGCAAATGAATGGGCAGCATAGCAGTGAACATCATTTCCTGGTATCATTAATTCACCATGGAGTCAGAGAGTGTGTAGAGCACTTGGGCATGTCCTATACTTTTAGTATAACAAGGCATCATTATGTGTCCACCTTCACCATGAAATATCTTACTATAAGTAATACTATATCTTGTGCCTAATGAATATAACATCATGGATCAATGAAATGAAAACAATAGCACTGTCTAAATTCCTGGTAATTATGTTTATGTGTTATACCTGAAGGCGTTATATCATCATCTATCTAGCACAAGATACTATAGTGTTGTAAAACCCAATAATACTTCATTAATTTATAGATTACATGCTCGGATAAGGAGCAGGATAGCCAATTAAAAAATTAAATAAATGGGTCTATCCAATTGTCTTGAAATTGCACTAAAAGAGTACATAATAACTCTCTGGACACCGGGACGCAAAGTGTGTGGGTTACTGAAGTTTTGGTAAGTCCAAAGCTGAAAATTATGATTTTTTTTTGTGTGCAAATTTTCATGCCTTTTTCATCACATATTGCATTCTTAATTGTTAAGATATTCTATAGCTACTGTTAAATCTGCAATTGTATGGAGGAAGTGTGTATATTCATTGTTCTATTTAATGTTATAGAACTTGCAGTTGAAGCACAGTCAGATGTCATCCCTTTGCACTGTAAGTCTTAATATAAAAGCAACAGTAATCAAATTGTGAGATACAATTTTGTGTGGAGTGCGAGGGACGTGTGTGGGTGGAGTGTTGAGGGACGTGTGTGTGGGTGTGGAGTGTGAGGGACGTGTGTGGGTGGAGTTGAGGGATGTGTGTGGTGTGGAGTGTGAAGGACATGTGTGTGGGTGTGGAGTGTGAAGGACATGTGTGTGGGCGTGGAGTGTGAAGGACATGTGTGTGGGCGTGGAGTGTGAAGGACATGTGTGTGGGCGTGGAGTGTGAAGGACATGTGTGTGGACGTGGAGTGTGAAGGACATGTGTGTGGGCGTGGAGTGTGAAGGACATGTGTGTGGGCGTGGAGTGTGAAGGACATGTGTGTGGACGTGGAGTGTGAAGGACATGTGTGTGGGTAGAGTGTTGAGAGACATGTGTGTGG
>WLWD01004911.1_pt1 | contig 20672 bp, 11 predicted proteins | sample 6712731 | NCBI WGS metagenome assembly WLWD01 (sample SAMN12718690, study PRJNA576275) | sponge metagenome | isolation source: marine sponge | host: Mycale hentscheli | place: New Zealand: South Island, Marlborough, Capsize Point | collected 2014-11-01
TGTGATGTCTAGATGTTAGTGAGATGTCTAGACGCTGAGTGTGATGTCTAGATGTTAGTGAGATGTCTAGACGCTGAGTGTGATGTCTAGATGTGAGTGAGATGTCTAGACGCGAGTGTGATGTCTAGACGCGAGTGTGATGTCTAGACGCTGAGTGTGATGTCTAGATGTGAGTGTGATGTCTAGATGTGAGTGTGATGTCTAGATGTGAGTGTGATGTCTAGACGCGAGTGTGATGTCTAGACGCGAGTGTGATGTCTAGACGCTGAGTGTGATGTCTAGATGTGAGTGTGATGTCTAGATGTGAGTGTGATGTCTAGATGTGAGTGTGATGTCTAGATGTGAGTGTGATGTCTAGACGCGAGTGTGATGTCTAGATGTGAGTGTGATGTCTAGATGTGAGTGATGTCTAGATGTGAGTGTGATGTCTAGACGCAAATATGATGTATAGAGTGTGATGTCTAGATGTTAGTGAGATGTCTAGACGCTGAGTGTGATGTCTAGATGTTAGTGAGATGTCTAGACGCTGAGTGTGATGTCTAGATGTGAGTGAGATGTCTAGACGCGAGTGTGATGTCTAGACGCGAGTGTGATGTCTAGACGCTGAGTGTGATGTCTAGATGTGAGTGTGATGTCTAGATGTGAGTGTGATGTCTAGATGTGAGTGTGATGTCTAGACGCTGAGTGTGATGTCTAGATGTGAGTGTGATGTCTAGATGTGAGTGTGATGTCTAGATGTGAGTGTGATGTCTAGATGTGAGTGTGATGTCTAGATGTGAGTGTGATGTCTAGATGTGAGTGTGATGTCTAGATGTGAGTGTGATGTCTAGATGTGAGTGTGATGTCTAGATGTTAGTGAGATGTCTAGATGTGAGTGTGATGTCTAGATGTGAGTGTGATGTCTAGATGTGAGTGTGATGTCTAGATGTGAGTGTGATGTCTAGATGTGAGTGTGATGTCTAGACGCTGAGTGTGATGTCTAGATGTGAGTGTGATGTCTAGATGTGAGTGTGATGTCTAGACGCGAGTGTGATGTCTAGATGCAAATGTGATATCTAGATGCAAATGTAGTGTCTAGACGTGAATGTGGTAAATGTGATGTCTAGATGTGAATGTGATGTCTAGACAGGAGTGAGGTACTTGCATGTATGAAATTGTATGATGGTCTCTTCTGTTAGCATGTATTATTAACTAGTTATAACTTGTTTCCTTTTCAGCATCAGCTCTAGACACAGTATCCACACAACTTCTGTGAACTCAGGGAGTAAAGTGAATCATCAATCCAGTTTGTCATGGAATAGTTCACCAATAGTTGTGCCTCCTCCATCAGAGAAGCCTATCTTGTTGGAGACCTCACCAGTTATCATATCAGCTTCATGCAACAACACCTCACCAATAGATACCTCTGACGTTCCACTTGTAGCTAATGTATTGTCTGGACAGAACGTGTCAAGAAGAAAGGATTTAGACAGCCTATCAAGTTGGATTCAGGAGATACAGGAAGAGCATAAGGTAAGGGAATTAGAATCTGTCACGTCTTCATACAAATAGCTAGAGTGAATGAACTTTCTCTCATTTATTCTCATCATGTGTGCATGCAATGGTTTGAGTTCTCACTTTGTCACTCTGTCATTCAACGTCTCAGACGAGGACCTCAATTATTGAAAGAGACATCAAACTGTGGTGCTGGACAATTTAAGTTTCTTGAGCCCAGAATTATTGGGTTTCAAACAAAAAAAAAGTGAGCTAGCCATTAGTTTGGTCATTTGATTGTGTGTTTTTCCTTGTCACAGTGCACTGCTATTTCTTTCTTTAAAAAAAACGTAATGAATATTTTGTTTTCAGGGTCAAGGTCTACCTATGCATAAATGTTGAAGTCATTCCTAGGGGTAGGGAATACTTTTTGAGAAGTAGCAAAAGCCCACACGGTCTTTTGGCAAACTTTATTGATTGTGTCCTATAATTGCATCCACAACCTAATCAATCTATTGGCTTGGGAAAGTATGTCCAGGAGCTCTTGCAGTACCTATTAGCTAACCAGTTATCTGATCACCTCCCTCTACCGTAACCGCATACATGTGGGTGAGAACAGGTCTGCATTCCCTGAATTAAAAAAAAAAAAATCTATTTTAGATTAAACCAACATTTTTTTGTTATACATAAAGTAGGCATTGTACTTCCTTTTAAAAATATATTGAACCTGTACGGGCAGGTTATGTATTTTTTTAATTGTCTGAAAACCGAAACGCTCAGAATAGAAAGTATGAAGCGTATAGAGAGTTCCTCAGCATTTTAGAAGAATAAGGATAAAGTTTTTCCTACCGGACATCGAGAGCAATCAATTGGATTAATTTCTTGGAGTCTCTTTGAAACCTGCTGTAAGATGGACTGGTTCCGGCCAGTTCATTTTCAGGCTTTTAGAAGTTTATTTTGCTTGTTATAAGGCTATAGCTACCTACTTTATCTGCCTGGCTGGTTGTTTGTGGATTTTTGCGGTAGAAATTCAAAAATCAAATTCTAATTCTAAAAGATGCCCGAAGTGTTGAAGAAAGTCGGCATGGAAACGGTTAAGAGGTTGGTCTTTTATCACAAGTATTGCTGGTTTCCTGGAGCACAAGCGTCTCTATATGTCACAGCATCCTTAGTGACACCAATGAGGCAAAGCCTGAGACTTTCTTGTTTCCACACTTTTTAGAGCTTTGCTTGTTTCCATACTTTTGAGCAACCGAAGCCACATTTTTAAGGATTTTATTACTATAGTATGTCCAAGTTGAGTAGGCCACAAGAAAAACTTGAATAACTTTAGAATGGAAGCTGCTATGCATCCGGGGTCACCGTTGGAAAGCTCGCATCAAAGCGGTTCAAAATATTCCCTCATAGTCTGGTGGCTTAGTGAAATTACTGGGGGGGTTTGGCGGGAAAAAGCATCAAATTTTTGCATGAATTTTTCTTTCAACTTCATAAAAATTATTAGCCTAGGAGCCCCACCCATATTTTTAATTAAGCCCACTAATTAAAAATGGCGGCCAGGGCATTTATTGTTATTTTTTATTTATATATTGTTTTTAGGAGCAATATTATTATGCAAGAATTATTGTATAGCTAGTTAACATGTTAAATTTCAAGTTTAAAACATGGATTAATAATAATTAAATATTTATTATGGTTGCATTTGCAACTACACACTGGTGAGCAGCATATATTAACTTTGGCACAATTATATCCACTATAATCTCCTTTGAAGGCACACTTAAAAACTTCTAGTATGGTAAGCCAGACCAGTTCCCAACACCGTGCAGCAGCAGTTTTTGACCAAATTCACTTGGATTTGAAATTACTTGGTGGGGTCGAGTGCAAGAGGTCCATATTCCAGCCTGGTATTTACTCGCTTACTGTGTCAATGTTTAGGCTCTCAGCTTGAACAGTGGAGTTCCAGCACTAACGGCTTTCTCAATGTAGCTAACAAACTCCACAAATACTATGGAAAGGTTTATATTATTTTTCCCAGTGTGGACCTTCTCTTCTCTGATCTTTTTTTCCTAAAAGTGACTTCTGTAATGGTTTCTCAAACCCGTAAGGCACTTAAAGTGATATTTAGTTACCTTTGCTATAAGGTCTCCACCACCAGTATGAACCAGAAGCTTGGAGTCCTGCAACGCTAATCATTCTCCATTAAGTATCTGCAGCAAAAATTGAAACTTGTGGAGATTACTTTCTTCAGGACCTTTTTCACAAACAATGCAGTTGGTAACTTTTTACTCTTGCTGGGTGGTCTCTCTTGCTGGGTCCGTCTCTCTTGCTGGGTGGTCTCTCTTAGTTGTAGTCATCTATACTCTTGCTGGGTGGTCTCTCTTCCTTGTAGTCATCTATACTCTTGCTGGGTGGTCTCTCTTCGGTGTAGTCATCTATACTCTTGCTGGGTGGTCTCTCTTCGGTGTAGTCATCTATACTCTTGGATTTATGTTTCCTTGCTTTGTTCTGTTTGGAACTATTAAACTTTGATAAGATTTGTGCCAAGATGCACCTGACAACAAAATCTAATACACTTGTACTGCCACTAAAAGAAATACTTGCAGGAAGGACATCAGGTCCCTCAACTCAGCTATGTTCCCTAAAAATGATCTTTTCCTCACAGCTAATTGTAGGACCACATTGGTCATCGTCATGTGTCATTTATCCTGCCGACAAATGACACATCGTTTCCAATCTAACTCCATGTAACAAAGCACAGTTGCATGAACCTAGCCCGACACCAAAGGATGGCTATGTAATGGCTTAGTTTTTACTACTTCACACTTTAATTGTGAGTGGTTTCCCTATAATTGACAATTTTTCACACTTGTTATTACTTTAATTCACCAAACTCCAAACAGTTGTCTGGTATTATCTTTAATTGGCAGCCATCTTGCTTTACGAACGTGTTTCATGAGGGCTCCTGGGCTAAAATTCTTTAGTAGGCTCTAAGGAACAACCATACAAAATTTTATGCTTTTGTCCAATGAAAACTGGTAATCTTGCATAATGGCCCTAAGCCACCTGACTATCAGTCGGAGGGAAAGTGTTATTCCAGAACTCCATACAAATGTCTATGGGAATAGGAAGAAAAAACCCACAGCTTTCCCACTCTATACGTGCCCGAATTTGTCACACGGTTCAGTGCAATCGATCACGTATAAAGTTTTCAATGAGTGTAAACAACGAACTTATCCCTTCTCCAGTAAGTACTTTCTAGCTACTAGTGTAAGCTATGAGCGCCAAAGGGTCTTCAGTTGTTGCGTCCAGGATACAGGTAAGTCTGAAATGCAGGTAGGATTAATGTTTATATGTTAACAACTAATGCTGAGCTTTAAATAGAAATAATGCCAACATTTAGCTAGCAGAGTGTAATATAGCTGTAATGTCAGTAATAAGCTATTGTAAATCGAGCATATACCAATTGTGTGATTGCTAGATCTGTTTTTATGCAGGTTTCTTACCCTTCCACTAATGTTTTTTTGTTTTGTTTTTTCTAGATTTATTATGGCAATTCTGAGTAACTCCACTTTCACTTCAGGGTTAGCTACTACAGAAGCTTTTCATTATCATTCTTATTTCTGTACTATTGTTCTGTAAATATTAATGGTTGTGATAATTTAATTGTAACATTGTGATCAGTGAATATATATATATATAATACTTATTACATGAGTCAGAGTGTGATATGGCGAAATATTTCATGAGCAGGCTAATTTATTTTTCACGAGCCAGAGGTGAGTGAAAATAAAGCCTGAAAGTGAAATATCTTGCCATAACACTCTGACAAGTGTAATAAGTGGTTTATTCCACACTAGATATCTTCACTACTGTAGTTAGTACTAGAGGAAGGGTAACTGACAGCCTAAAGTTGGTTGTAGGGGCTACCCACACCCCCAGCTGATATTTTAGCAGCTGCTCTAACCCTGTTGAGTAGGGTAAAGAGCAGGGTACACCAGAGGAAGGTAGCTGTAAAACCTAAAAAATTGAAAAGTTTGGCAGTTGCTATAACTACAAGGGTGAAATAACAGCATGAAATATCCTGAGTTATTCACGGGTCATGTACCTAAAGATATCATTGTGAAGATATCTATGGTGGAATAAATAAATATATATATATATATATATATATATACATGTATATATATATATGAATGGAAGTAATTGACAAAAATAAAAGCTTTAACAATAGTACACATTTCCAACAAGGACCTTCTTTCTAGGTATATACCTATGAACAGAACACACTCCTTCAGGTTCTTTCTAGGTACGTACCTATGAACAGAACACACTCCTTCAGGTTCTTCTTTCTAGGTATGTACCTATGAACAGAACACACTCCTTCAGGTTCTTCTTTCTAGGTATGTACCTATGAACCGAACACACTCCTTCAGGTTCTTCTTTCTAGGTATGTACCTATGAACAGAACACACTCCTTCAGGTTCTTCTTTCTAGGTATGTACCTATGAACAGAACACACTCCTTCAGGTTCTTCTTTCTAGGTACGTACCTATGAACAGAACACACTCCTTCAGGTTCTTCTTTCTAGGTACGTACCTATGAACAGAACACACTCCTTCAGGTTCTTCTTTCTAGGTACGTACCTATGAACAGAACACACTCCTTCAGGTTCTTCTTTCTAGGTATGTACCTATGAACAGAACACACTCCTTCAGGTTCTTCTTTCTAGGTACGTACCTACCTATGAACAGAACACACTCCTTCAGGTTCTTCTTTCTAGGTACGTACCTATGAACAGAACACACTCCTTCAGGTTCTTCTTTCTAGGTATGTACCTATGACCAGAACACACTCCTTCAGGTTCTTCTTTCTAGGTACGTACCTATGAACAGAACACACTCCTTCAGGTTCTTCTTTCTAGGTATGTACTATGAAACAGAACACCACTCCTTAGGTTCTTCTTTCTAGGTACGTACATACCTATGAAACAGAACCCAATCCTTCAGGTTTTATTTCGTAGGTAGACCTAGAACCGAACACACTCCTTCAGGTCTTCTTCTAGGTATGTACCTATGACCAGAAACCCACTCCTCAGGTTCTTTCTTTCTAGGACGTACCTATGAACAGAAACACTCCTCAGGTTCTTCTTTCTAGGGTACGTACCTATGAACAGAACCCACGCCTTCAGGTTTTCTTGCTAGGTACGTACTATGAACAGAACACACTCCTTCAGGTTCTCTTTCTAGGTAGTACCTATAAACGAACACACTCTTCAGGTTCTTGTATAGGTATGTACCTATGAAAACGACAAACACTCCTTCAGGTTCTTCTTCTAGGTATTACCTACCTATGGAACAGAACACACTCTTCAGGTTCTTCTTTCTACGGTACGTACTATGAACAGAAAACACACTCTTCGGTCTTCTTTTAGGTATGTACCTATGACCAGAACAACTCCTTCAGGTTTTCTTTTAGGTACGTACTAGGAACAGAAACACACTCCTTCAGGTTCTTCTTTCTAGGTATGTACCTATGACCAGAACACACTCCTTCAGGTTCTTCTTTCTAGGTACGTACCTATGAACAGAACACACTCCTTCAGGTTCTTCTTCTTTCTAGGTACGTACCTATGAACAGAACACACTCCTTCAGGTTCTTCTTTCTAGGTATGTACCTATGACCAGAACACACTCCTTCAGGTTCTTCTTTCTAGGTACGTACCTATGAACAGAACACACTCCTTCAGGTTCTTCTTTCTAGGTACGTACCTATGAACATGACACACTCCTTCAGGTTCTTCTTTCTAGGTACGTACCTATGAACAGAACACACTCCTTCAGGTTCTTCTTTCTAGGTACGTACCTATGAACAGAACACACTCCTTCAGGTTCTTCTTTCTAGGTACGTACCTATGAACAGAACACACTCCTTCAGGTTCTTCTTTCTAGGTACGTACCTAAGAACAGAACACACTCCTTCAGGTTCTTCTTTCTAGGTACGTACCTATGAACAGAACACACTCCTTCAGGTTCTTCTTTCTAGGTACGTACCTATGAACAGAACACACTCCTTCAGGTTCTTCTTTCTAGGTACGTACCTATGAACAGAACACACTCCTTCAGGTTCTTCTTTCTAGGTATGTACCTATGACCAGAACACACTCCTTCAGGTTCTTCTTTCTAGGTACGTACCTATGAACAGAACACACTCCTTCAGGTTCTTCTTTCTAGGTACGTACCTATGAACATGACACACTCCTTCAGGTTCTTCTTTCTAGGTACGTACCTATGAACAGAACACACTCCTTCAGGTTCTTCTTTCTAGGTACGTACCTATGAACAGAACACACTCCTTCAGGTTCTTCTTTCTAGGTACGTACCTATGGAACAGAACACACTCCTTCAGGTTCTTCTTTCTGGGTACGTACCTATGAACAGAACAGCGCCAGGAAATGACTGCAAGATAGCCTTGACTAAGCTCTATCTAAAATTACTGCATTAATAATGCACACCCGAGTAGCTGCCCCTTTTCACGTGAATGTAGATTTACTCATGTGTCAATTGTAATTAGTTCACATGACTAAATTGCTTCCGGTTTGTTTGGATTTTTACCAAATGCATTGCTTGTTTACCGTGCTTGCAGTTGTGCCAGCTCAACTTGGACATAGTTTCATCTTTCTTTATTTTTATGTAGACTTGCCTTGAAACTAACTGTTTTAATCACTAGACTCAAACAGAGACACAGAAATTATCTTCACTAATTTACAAAGTCATTGCCAATGAATTAAATTTAGTGTTGTCTTTCCTGATGCATAATCTGAAGTAGCTAAGCTATCTTCCAGTGAACATCAACAGTATATAAACTTATTTTAGTAAGAATTCTTGTCAAGATTTTTAGAAGTTCTATTTGTTGCACAACGTCCAGAATGCATTTTTTTGACGGGTAATTGCCGTTTCACCTAATGTTTGATTGGCATAAGAAAACCTAGATTATGGCGGCGATGTAGACATTGGAGAGACGGTTTTGATTGGACAGTTCTTTAGTGTTCAAGTGCAGTAAATAAAAAAACTGAATGGTCGTGGGCTTAGTATGAATACCGTGCAGCAGTATTTTCTATTTTTAGCCCAGTAAGTGCTATCAAGTTTGCTCTGATGAACATGTGGCATGTCCACAGTGCGTGGTGTGGATTGTGTATGAACACGGCCAGTAGGCAGAGTCCTGCTTCTCACAGCATGACAGAGAGCACTCAGCTTCTCTTACAAGGTGTGCAGACTGAAGCTTCTCAGGGGCTAGAGCTGAACTGATCGCTGCCACCAGAATCTTCTTTCTCCAGTACCCCTAAGTTGTCAAGCCTAACTCAGAATTGTTGAGGTTAGGGAGTAATGCAGACTGCCTCAGGCACAGCAAAACAGCCAGAGATATGTGAAACTGCTCAGCTGTACCTCAAGGAAACATGAATAGAATAAAACATAACTTGAAATGTGAGTGAGGTGTTGGTAAGGTAAGGGTTGATAAGGTAGGTGAATATGATGAATGTCCTGATAAATGTTCATATACTAATTGTTCTGGGCGGGGGTTCCCCCCCCCCCCCCCCCCCCCAGGTGCCATGTAGGAGGGAAATACCACAAACATTATTATACAAAGTAAATTATCATTTTTTGAAAGTTTATGTTACTTTGTTGTATAAAATTTCTGGCTTAGAAATTTCATAAGGAGCTTCATTGGAGTTGTAAGAACAAAGCCAGCATATTTGGAAGATAACTAACTGTATCTTGAAAGCTGAAATCTTTAGGGTTTGTTTTAACTAGAAATCAAAATAAGAAAGGTCAACTCTAACTAGAGAGTGCTACACACTCTGATAATAATAATGACAACAATAACAACAACAAATTCAAATTATGATGTTGTACTTACAATAGACTCCTAGTGAGGTTTAGAATCAATTCTCAGTCCTGAAGAACACGTCACATGACCAGAACTTAGCAACTTGAGACGCGTTTAATTATCTTTCACATTATTCCCAAGGTGTAAATCTTTAATTCTTAAATAATACATAATTCATGGCAACAGGCAACCTTCCACTATAAGGTTTGATCCTCTTGGTGTCAATTAGCAGGTCTAAATTAAAGTGCAAGAAAGTGAATATTGTAAATAACACTATTACTAGTACTACTATTACTACTACTACTATATTTGTGTTTCATTTGTTAGCATTCTCAAGCAGAACGTCAGATGCTGTTAGAGTTGGCTCATACTAAACTCTCGCTGTGCCAGAAGGAGAGACAAACCGTAGAAGATGACATGATGAGTCGTCTCAGACTTAATCTGCAGGAGTCTCACATCCAGGAAACTCTGGATGACACTCCCCCGGCATTGGCACTGCGAGGTTATCACATGAACCAAGTAAACGCAGTCTTGAGTGGATCCAATATGGCGGAGTGCTTGTCAGAACGATATAGAATAAGAATATGTCGGAGTGACCTTTGCACTCTAGAACCAACTGCTTGGCTTAATGATGAAGTAAGGCAAGCTTTATTTAAATAAACTCATTCATGTGTGTGTGTGTGTGTACATGTGCAGGTCATGAACTTTTATTTTAATATGGTGCAGGAGTGCTGTAATGAATCTGGAAAAATTAAAATACACATATTTAATTCTTTTTTCTATTTAAAGCTCACTCAGGCTGGCTATTCCGGTGTACGAAGGTGGACAAAGAAGGTATAGATATGCATAAGCATATACTGTAGTATTACTAGTATCTATAGTAATTAATAGCTACATATACTCTAGTATCACTAGCATCTATAGTAATTAATAGCTATTAGCATACACTACGAAATATTCCTGTGATTATAGGTGTACTAATACTTTCTTTTTAGATCCAAATCACTAGTCTTAAATAATTTAATAAACAAATAGATGTTCAACCATTCTACAGTGGTCATCATCAATTGAATGGTGCTAAATCTAGACTAATCAACATGAACATGTTTCATAGTTTCTTAGCAATTAGACCCTATAGTCATTGTTCAAATTTTCGTACCATTCAAGTGATGATGATGGCCACGTAGTAGTTGAAACATCTATTTGCTTATTAAATTATTTAGGACTAGTGATTTGGACTCAAGAGGAAAGTGTTAGCATATACTGTAGTATCATTAATGGTACATTGACCTCTGACTGTATTAAGCTAACTGCAATATTTATTAGCTATTATTCACATTAGCTTACCGTAGTTAGAGCGATATAACCAATTACTATTAACCCTTAGCGGATGAAAGTTGACAGGCTAATTTATTTATAATATACGCATGCGGAGACGACATTATCAGTGGAGTGCGCTGCATGGAGTAAGAATAAAGGTGAGTGCTGATATAGTTTTATGCCTCTAGCATTATTCCTGTAGGCTAGTAGCTATGGTAAAGTGTTAGTAATTCTTTCTAGCATGAGTCTAGGCAAGAATTTAGCGTGCGTTTAATCCTCGGGCTTGTGTCTCGAACAGCAACATTAATGCAAGTTTCATGAGTGCATGACTATCCTACCCACTTAACCTAGATCCATTCTGGTGTTTAGGTTATTGGGGGAGCCTCTCTCTCTTTCTGTGGCTTGGTCTTGGCTGGGGCGGGGTCGTGTCTCCATTGGCGGAATTAAAGGGCTCTGTCCCGCCCCTTAATTAGGCCCCAGTCAGCCCAAGCTGATCGGGGGAGGGGTTTCCGGCCCCTGCCTATGCCAACACACTCAGCTAATAGGGCTGCGTATAGCAATTCAGCGAATAATGACATGACCCACAAGGTGAAGAAAACAGTTGCACATAGATGGTCACATCAGCACAAGCGTGTAGTATACGAGGCCAGTTGCGACCTTGGTATCTTGACGTATTCCAAATACGCGAGGCTCTTCCACCGCCCCAAGGTCTTAATCATGGAGTCCTCCACTCCTCTAGCTGCCGCCGTCGTGGCTGCCCCAATCCTGAAACTGTGACCGTTGTATTTTCCCGGTGGTACACCGGCTTCTTCCAATGCGTCCTTCACCGCCGCTACTAAGCGCTGCCTGGTAAGCAGCCTCCCATCCTTTAACCTGAAGAAGGGGCCCGGAGTGGCACCCCTCCTCACTATATAGGCGAGCAAGGCCCCCACAGGGCAGATGTCTGATGCCACCTTACCGAGGAACACTGAGATACCCTGTCGAAAATGGTCCGTCTTCGATGCCTTGATTCGCACCTCAACGCGTGACGGGTTGACCACGCTATCCACTCTAACATCACCCCAGGTGGACAGAAGCGTCAAATGCCTCATCAGTCGGGATCGTGAACTCCCCGACCCTCAGGAAACCGAAATAAGCCAGGCAACAAGCTGCCCACAACATCAAGATGTTGTGCTCCCCTGCCAGAGGGTTCCACACCCCTCTAATCTTGCGGAGGAGGTCCGGCGTGATGGGCCTTCTCTCCCTCACAGGGCCTACCTTCGAGGCCTCTGCCTTCCTGATACCTCTCAAGACGTAGTGGAGTCTGGGCAAGCCTGACATGAAAATGTCATTGGTGCCCTCAGAAATATGGAGGTGGCGGACCCCAGCCAGGTATGACTTGATTGTTCTATGCTGCAGTCCCTCATCCGCCAACACCGACGTGAATGCACACAATGTGGATTCATCCGCAGGCAGAGGAGTGAGGCCCAGACTCAAGCACACCTTTACGAACCTCTTCACCCCTGTTCTATACACCTTGTGGGTCGACTCCGCCAACCCCATCACAAAGTAGCGCCGAATGCGGAGACCCAGTCCACTTTTGTCCAGTCCGGCATTGCAGAGACTAGACAATCCACCAGCGTCGCTGGGATAGGGGTTGCCTCCTGTGCCGCCCCTGGCACCAACTGCTGGAACACAGAGAGAGAATCACGTGATAAGGCATCGACAGCAGTATTTTCCACGCCGGGTATGTGCTCGCATACCAGAGTCACATTCCACCTCGCCGCAAAAAAGGACAAGCACCTCATGAGGTGCATTGCCCGTTCCAACTTACTCCTGCCAGAGTTGACTATGGCCACCACCGCCATGTTATCGCATCTACATGTCACAGACTTCCCTGCCAATAGCGACCCCATAGTGCGGTTGCCAACACAATCGGTAGCAGCTCCTTTGCAGTGTCGCAGCTGGAACCACCGGCCTGTGGATGTGTATGCACCACAGCCCCATGACCCTGAGGCGTCTGACGTGAGCACCACCCTCGACTCTCCCTTCACAACACTGGACATCGGACACGTCCCATTCCAAATCGGTAGGAAACAGTCCCACCACTTCAGGTCTGACCTGAAGCCAGCATTCAGGCGCACCCTATGATGCAATGCCCGAGCACACATAGACAGGTCGATCATGCGCCTCAGGAAAGCCCGGCCAGGGCGAATTACCCGGCACGCATGCTGTAAAAAGCCAATGAGGGACAGCAATTCCCTCTTGGTGCATGACTTCTTTACTGTCCACTCCCTGATCCGGCTACGCAGCCTCATGAGCTTATCCCTCGGCAAGCTTGTGGTCATCGACACAGAATCCAACTCAATGCCGAGGAACACCAAACGAGTGGCCGGGCCCTCAGTCTTAGCCGGCACCACCGGGACCCTGAGAGAACAATATCGAGCCATGGCTCTCTCAAGAGATTCCCCGCACCGGGATGAGCCTGGCTCGCCAAACAAAAGAAAATCGTCCAGGTAATGAATGCCCGTCACCAGGTCCCTCTCCGAAAGGATCCACAACAACCCATCGGCCACAGCATTATAGACCTTGGGCGCCGATCTGAGGCCAAATGGGAGCACTTTGTCAACATAAGTGCGATCTCTCCACCTCATTCCCAACAACCAATCGTCTGGGTGGACAGGCACCGTCCGGAATTCCCCAGCCACATCAAACTTGGCCAACTGCGTCGCAGGTCCCCAATCCAGCACCCGCCGGCAGGCAGCATCCACAGATGTGTACCGCAAACTGCACAACTCAGACTCAATGCCATCATTCACACTGCTGCCCTCCGGGAAGGATAAGTCCACGATCAGACGCCACTTACCAGGGACGTGCCTTTTAGGGACCAGACCAAAACGGTTGATGTGTATGCCGCTGGTCCGATCTGGTTCTACTGGTCCAAGTACCCGACCAGCCTCTGTCTCCGAGGCCAAGAACTCCTCTATCACACTCGGCCTCTCACTAGCTGAGGCCATGTTGGACACTGCACTCGTGCACTTGGCCAAACCATAGTCAAACCCAATCCGGAAACCACTTCGCATACCCTCCAGGAATGCCCTGAACCTCTCGTCCGGGTGTGATGCCAGCTTCCTGGACCGACATGGGCGTAACGATCTGGTCCCACCCCAAAATGGCTGGACACACCGGCAAGAGAGAGAGTCACCAGGTCCCACATGTATCCGTACACACCACTCTTCACCCCTGCATTAGGTAAAGACGGGCGTCAACCTGGACCTCCACTCAGGCCACATCCCTGCCCAACGCAGATCACATGCAAATGTGGGGGGGGGGGGGGGGGGCGCCCTCCACAGCAGTATTTTACCCCTACCATGTGTTGATACTTTACCCGTACCGCCACATATACCCTGATAGCAATCAATCAAGTGCCCAAACAATATGCCTTGATTCTATTACCAAATTGTTGTGCCCACACCTAAAGCAAATACTTTAATTCTCTTATATGTACATACACACCCTTCATAATCAGTCGTTCATATATATACACGCACACATATACACACGCACACATATACACACACACACATATATATGTACACATACCTACATATATACCCTTTTTTTTTTTCTCCTTTTTTTTTTGCAATGATTGGCGCATGATTAGATGAACTCGATGACAGTTGGGTACAATAAAATGTGACACAGTTCCAGTCAGTTAGGTCCGCGGCTGCCATCACTCCACCCCGGAGCTGAGGCCTCCGCCGTGTGGCAAAACCTCCTGGTGTGGTCACCACCACACCTACTGCATACATGGGAGAATCGACATTGCAGCGAAACACAAGGTCTGCTGTCGTTCCATGCGTAGCAGGCCAGTCACCTCTTCTTCTTTGCTCCCACAGGTGCCGCCACGGCAGGCGATCGGGCATTGCTACGACGCTGGGAGCCTGTGGTCATGGCCTTAATATACATAACCTCGTTCGCACCGAACGAGGCAGTCTCCAAAGAAGAAAAGGCATGCCGCACAGATTCATCGTAGATCTTCCACCACCCACTGGTTGACCTGTCCTTGCACGACATCACCACCCGCATGTGAGACAGCAACGCAGGTGCCTTCTCGGGGTAGCGGCGGCACACCACGCCAGCGTACTCTAGGAAGGCCTCAATCCAAGCGTTTTGGTCCGCGATGACCCAGCGCTTCTTCGATTTCGACCTCGACTCGTCGCCACCATCCGGCCCTTCAGAGCCTGACTGGAGGGCCTCCTCCGTCAGCTCCCCCATTGGGATGAATTCTCCCGACAAGATTCTCTTCACCATCTTGGCCGGCACTATCGGCATGGGGGTTCCATGCGTGAAATGAGGTGTGTCTGTCTCCACGGCCTTCTCCTTCTCCTTCCCTCCGGGTGGAGCACCATCTTTTTCACTAGGGCCAACTTCCTGGCCCTCACCAATCTCAGGGATGACAGCTGACTTCAATTTACGGCTGTCCACAACACTCAGCCCTACAGGCCGACACACAGGAGAGAGCAAGTCAACACTGCCTCCCCCCCCCCCCCCCCCCCTCACTCTCCAGGTTGAGAGCCACAACAAAATTGGAAGGGGACCCTAGTCCTCTCCACGCCGCTAACACATGGTGGGTGCAGCACCACCAGACTCGACAACACACACCCAGGGGCGCAATCCCCTCCCCTTCACAAGCCAGGGGACACTAACTCCTCCCCTGCACGAGGGAATAACTTACAACACTCCCCGGTCCCTGCCACATGCGGGGAATGACACTCGCAAGTCATACACAAATGCACACACGCACACACCAAATAGCCGCTCACGAGTCACACACACAGTAGTGAGCCCTTCACCCGAGCTTTCGCCAGAAGCTCAACAACCGGCCGCCAATAATGGGGGCCCGATCTCATCAAAGTCTGGGGCACAAACCCCACACTACCCTGGCACCAGGAAAAACACATTATCCCGCCCATACCCCCTGGGACACGAACCCGAAAATCACCTCACATGAAGAGCTCATCTCAACATCACCCACACCATAGGTTGCCACCCGCAACCCGACTAGGTCGCCCTAGAGCATATGCCCCAGGTACCACCAACTGCCACCCAACTTTAAGAGTGGCGGCCACCCATAGCTACAGCCCACACGCTAGCTTATAATGATCACTCACCAGAGCTCGTGCCCTCCTCCTCGGAGCTGCCACTGCCGCTGCCGGACTTCCCCCCAGAAGGGTTGACACCCGGTAAACTGGCCTTTAGTCCCTCCAGGACAGACAAGAGCTGAGTCGACAGCCTAGACTCCAGGCCCTTCACCGCCTCGTCGAGGTAAGCCTTCACGCCGTCTTCGACGTCTCTTCCGGCATCGCCGCCACAGGACCCAGGACGAACTGCCGCCTTCTCGCCAACCACTCTCCTCTTTTTCGGCTCTGGTTCCGTCATGATTGACAGAAAGATCAGCTCTCGCTTGCTAAGACTATCTTTGGTCACTTTTGCTCGGTGAAAGGCACTCCAACTAATGCTCGCCCCACGTGTGGCTCGATACGCATGCCCGTGTCAGCCCCACCCTCCATGGAAAATACCCGTGCTGGAGAGGCGGGGTTGAACGCCATCGCCACCCTGCCCATGATTAACGTCGGCTAACCCATTAACCGGCCTTTTATTTGACCAGTTTAGTTTTGCTATCTATTCTTGTGATTATAATATTTACCGAGGCAATAGCTAATCTAGGTTTGTTTTCAAAGTTTAGATAGTGTGTGCATTGTGGCAAAGCTCTGATCATTAGTTTGGTCCTACTATACTGTTTTTTGTTTGTTCTTTTACATCATATTCTAGTGATACTCATTGGCCTGCATGCTCCACTCCCCCTGTTCTACCTCTGCCTTCATCACAGCTGTTGTGTTGCTCTTCAACTGCTCTGGTCCACTACTCTGGCTGGATGGGATCTATTTTGAGAGTCTTAGCCACACCCATTTCCTGGACTGCCTATACTTACTGGAATGCACCCCTCACACTCTAGCATGATTTTTTTTTTCACTGCTAGTTGTAGTCACTATTCATTGAAATGATTCACTGTTGTTGTGAACTTTGAATCCAATCCTCAAACATTACTACAGTTCTCTGCAGATAAGTACACATCAATCTTGCTCCTAGTGGAAGCTACTGACATTGTGTGCGCGCTACACGAACAGTTAGTAGAGAGATAGAGCTTGAACAAGCCCATCACTAGTTCATGACAACCATATTCAGATTTGTGACTCCCGTACACGCAGTACGTAATGCCTATCACAAATTCGTGACTACTATCCGTTAAGGGTTAATAAATATGTATTAACCACTAGGAAGGGTTTCTTGCAGTATAAGCTCACTTTTGTTAATTTTTTATATTCTCATGCTTATGTGTTATATTTACTATAATTTTGCAATGTTTATGATGTTTTAGGTGGATCTTTTCAGCTGTGATATAGTGTTGTTGCCAGTTCATCTTGGCATGCATTGGTGTTTGGCTATAGTAGACATGAAATCAAAGGAACTCATTTATTATGATTCTTTACTGGGCAACAATGTTACCTGTCTACAGAGACTAAGGTAAGAGCTAGCTGGTGACAGTGGGTCACTGCCTATGGAGACTATGTAACAGCTAGCTGGTGGCAGTGGGTTACTGCCTATAGAGACTAAGGTAAAAGCTAGCTGGTGGCAGAGGGTCACTGCCTACAGAGACTATGGTAAGAGCTAGCTGGTGGAAGTGGGTCATTGCCTATAGAGACTATGTAACAGCTAGCTGGTGGCAGTGGGTCATTGCCTATAGAGACTATGGTAAGAGCTAGCTGGTGGCAGTGGGTCACTGCCTACAGAGACTATGGTAAGAGCTAGCTGGTGGAAGTGGGTCATTGCCTATAGAGACTATGTAACAGCTAGCTGGTGGCAGTGGGTCATTGCCTATAGAGACTATGTAACAGCTAGCTGGTGGCAGTGGTTCGCTGCCTATAGAGACTATGGTAAGAGCTAGCTGGTGGCAGTGGGTCACTGCCTATAGAGACTATGTAACAGCTAGCTGGTGGCAGTGGGTCACTGCCTATAGAGACTATGTAACAGCTTAGCTGGTGGCAGTGGGTCATTGCCTATAGAGACTATGTAACAGCTAGCTGGTGGAAGTGGGTCATTGCCTATACTATGGTAAAGAGCTAGCTGGTGGCAGTGGGTCATTGCCTATAGAGACTATGTAACTGGTGGCAGTGGGTCATTGCCTATAGAGACTATGTAACAGCTAGCTGGTGGCAGTGGGTATGTTCAGAGATTGCTTGTAAGAAGAGAGGAATACTGGTGAAACTGATTGGTCAAGAGGATGTAACATCAGAATCGTGTAAACTCAACTATCTGAAATTTCTGGTTTTGTTGCAAGTGGTGGTGCATTTTGATGCTGTATAAATGTATGTCTGAATATGTTTATATTCTGTGTACTTGGTTCTTGAGTAAGACTGAATGTTTGCATTATTCTGTGTACTTGGTTCTTGAGCAAGACTGAATGTTTGCATTATTCTGTGTACTTAGTTCTTGAGTAGTGTGAATGTTTATTTTGTTTCTGTGCTGTAGCAATACTAACGTATTAGAAATTTGATCAATTTTAATATTTGAGAGACTTGTTTGGAGATATTTCTTTTGCAATGATATTTAACCCTCAATACGCATGCACTAGAGAGTTATCGTAGTTTCCTGTCTGTTTGCCGTCTATCACGCTCTGATTTTGGAGATTACTGATAATAGCACTGGTTTTGGTACTCAGAATGATTTAAGACTTAATACTACTTTTTCAATTTCGGGCTGATTTTTTGAAAAAACGAGAAGCTATCAGCTCCATATAGGTACTAGCTTTTGTTTTAATGTCCCCTATCATTACGTCGTAATAACATGAGCAAATAATGCTTGGAAGTTAACTGAGTGCTAGAAGTGGCGTTTCACATTGAAAAAATATACTGGTGAATGTCTCTTGCATGTTCAGCTTCTTCTCTTGTAAACACAGCATTTAAGATCTACCGTTTTCATTGTTCAAGCTATATTGATACTATTATGAATAGCCAACATATTATTCTTTATGTCTGAGATGATTTAGTATTAGCTAGCTAGTGTATAGTAGCGCTGAAGGTTTGCCCTTTAGTGTTTCATTAAATTTTTGTTGTTGTTGTGGAGATTTTGATTTGTTTCTGTGTTTTAGAAATTTTTCCCCACACCACCCACCCCCCCAACCCCCCCCCCCCCCCCCCCCCACCCCCCCCCCCCACCACCCACCCACCCCACAGCCCCCCACCACCCCCCCCCCACCCCCCCCAACCCACCCCCCCCCCCCGCCACAAAACCACCCCAACCACCCCCCAACCCACCCCCAAACCCCCCCCGCCCCCCCCCCACCCACCCCCCCCCACCACCCCCCCCCCCCCCACCCCCCCCCCCCACCCCCCACCCCCCACCCCCCCCCCACCCCTCCCACCCCTCCCCTCTCCCCCACCCGCCCCCCCCCCGCCCCCCCCCACCCCCCACCCCCCCCCCCCCCAACGCCCCCCAACCCCCAACCCACACCCCCAACCACCCTCCCCCATCCACCCCCCCCTCACCCCCCCCCCCCCACCCCCCCCCCCCACCCCCCCCACCCCCCCCCCCCGCCTCCCACACCTCCGCCCCCCCAAGCACCCCCCCCGGCACCCCTCCCCCGACCACCCCCGAGAACCCCCCCCCGCCGCCCCCCACCCCCCCCCCCCCCCCACCCCCACCCCCCCCCACCAAGAAGCTTTATTTATTTGTGATATGAATATATTTCTGGTGATAATTGAGTTAAATTGTGATATGAGTTTTTTATCACCACTTAAATCACTTGCTTTTGTTCTTTAGAGATTATCTGATTAGTGAAAGTTTTATAAAAAAATGATTCCCTCCCTTGATTGTCGGCTGGACTGATGTCCTCCTAATATAGTCCCTCGCCAGGAAAACAGCTGGGATTGTGGGGTGTTTACATGTATGGTAAGAATTGCCAGTTTTCTGTAGAGCAGTGTATGCATTGTTCTCTTCGTATTAATTACACAGTATGCTCGTTTTAAGGCCCTGGGTCAACCTTTTACTTTTAGTCAGGTAAGAAGTTTTTAGAAGTATAATTGATTTTAAAATATCTTTTGTGTATTTTTACCAGAGTGATATGCCCAACATACGCAAACTAATGATGTTTGAAATTATTCAGCAGAAGTTACTTCTCCAGTAACTGGACTTCACTGACAATGAACTATTTGTTTTTGTTCTTGTTATTGCTCTTTCTTTCTTGTTGTTCTACAATTGCCTCTAATAAAACAATACCACACTCTTTTCTAAGTTGTAATGAATCAGGTTATGTGTGACTACTCTTCAGTCATCCTGCACCTAACAGTGCAATACAGTAAACTCATTAATCAGGTTATGTGTGACTACTCTTCAGTCATCCTGCACCTAACAGTGCAATACAGTAAACTCATTAATCAGGTTATGTGTGACTACTCTTCAGTCATCCTGCACCTAACAGTGCAATACAGTAAACTCATTAATCAGGTTATGTGTGACTACTCTTCAGTCATCCTGCACCTAACAGTGCAATACAGTAAACTCATTAATCAGGTTATGTGTGACTACTCTTCAGTCATCCTGTCCCCTAACAGTGCAATACAGTAAACTCATTAATCAGGTATGTTTGTTGACTACTCTTCAGGTCATTCCTGCACTCACGCATGCTACAGTAACTCATATCAGTAGTGTGACTACTCTTCAGTCAGCCTTCACCTAACATGCAATACTGAAACTCTTAATCAGGTTATGTTGACTACGACTCTCAGTCATCCCTGCACCTAACAGTGCAATACAGTAAACTCATTAATCAGGTTATGTGTGACTACTCTTCAGTCATCCTGCACCTAACAGTGCAATACAGTAAACTCATTAATCAGGTTATGTGTGACTACTCTTCAGTCATCCTGCACCTAACAGTGCAATACAGTAAACTC
>WLWD01001174.1_pt1 | contig 20664 bp, 8 predicted proteins | sample 6712731 | NCBI WGS metagenome assembly WLWD01 (sample SAMN12718690, study PRJNA576275) | sponge metagenome | isolation source: marine sponge | host: Mycale hentscheli | place: New Zealand: South Island, Marlborough, Capsize Point | collected 2014-11-01
CTAGCCCTAGCCCTAGCCCTAGCCCTAGCCCTAGCCCTAGCCCTCGCCCTAGCCCTAGCCCTAGCCCTAGCCCTAGCCCTAGCCCTAGCCCTAGCCCTAGCCCTAGCCCTAGCCCTAGCCCTAGCCCTAGCCCTAGCCCTAGCCCTAGCCCTAGCCCTAGCCCTAGCCCTAACCCGAGCCCCAGCCATAGCCCCAGCCCCAGATTAGGACGAAGGGAGCCATGGATCACGCCGGAGCCTATCAAGATTCGGATTTCGTCAATTTGAGGAAGCAGTGGAAGCGTCGGAGCCATGTCCAGGGTGCTGCCAAGATTCACCTCGACTTCTTAATGGAGTGCGGCAGACAACACATCACCCCCAAGGGACTACGGCTCAACACAAGATGCGCCGCCCTCGCAGCTGGTAGAACGGACGTAAGTGCGAAGTTCAAACACATCATAACACACGCACAAGATGGACTGAGAGAAGCACTCATACACCACTACATAGCAGTACTTGAGTCATCTGCCGACGACCTGAGAAAGACCGAAGCTGATCTCGAAGCAGCTGCCACTCGCACTTCTCCAGCTACCCTAGCGAGACACACCAAGGTACTCAACGCTACGAAAAGGAACCTGGTCAGGAGAATGAAAGCGAGAAGGCAAACAACGAACAACAAGCTGGACAAGCTATGCATGGATACAAATGGACACAGACGAAGAAGAGAGGACATCATCGCCATCGAGGACAACGACCCTGTGATTGATGTGGTGAGTGTGGACGTTGGGATGGACCATACATTAGATATAGTCACTGGCAGTTCGCTAAATGCACACATCGCTAGTATACAGGACACGCCCACAACACAGGAGACATCGCACACCTCAGCACATGTAAGACAGGATGCAGTACATAGGACACAGAGGTCTACTCGCACAACTAGGAGGACAGTGCATACAACACAGAGAGTATCACAGGACACCGCACATACTTCACAAGAGGCCACACGTACTACACCAGCAGCTGCACGTACCACACCAGCAGCTGCACATACTACACCAGCAGCTGCACGTACCACACCAGGAGCTGCACATACTACACCAGCAGCTACACGTCTTGCACAGACCACACCGAAGGCAGCACAGACTACACAGGCTGCAAGGAGAGTCCAACATTCGGTTGGGCAGGTGCCTGAGGCAAGCCACGCCTCTCAGAAGGCACATGGCAGACGCAAGCAGACATCACCACACCGCCGCGTAGGTGCTGTGTTAGAGGCTACTGTGGTTGCAGTCGGTGACCGTAAGCAGGGACCAGCTTCTGCCAAAATCACACGTGGTGATACTCACATCAGGTCTACCGGACTGACTAAAGCTCCCCAACGCAGTACACAGGTCCAACGCTCAGAGGATATTTCCACATCTCCAACTAGCGGGACAACGTACCAGCGTGACAGAGATGTTACCAACTCCCAGGTCAGGCCAGATTATGCCACCATAACCAAAACACCAATTCGAAGCCTACTTCCCTCACCCTCTGCACTTCCTAGCAGGCAGGCTGCAACCCTGGCCCCGATTCTGGCTAACAGGGGCGAACGTGCTGTAGTGGTCTCTCGCTCCAAAAAGGTGTGTGCACAAACACCCCCAACTACACCCATGGACCAAGCCACTTGCTCAGTTGACACTCCTGGGACGGGTAATGCATCTAGCAAGCCATCGCATAGACCTACTGGGGGCACCCAAAGCTCCAAGGACACCACTGCTGTGGGGGTTACGCCAGACTCTGGAATATCGTCACTGGTTCCAACAGAATCATCGCCGACCCGACTCACTCTCCTTCGCAGACAACCCCAGCCCTCCAGGACAAGGACCACCCAACCAAGGCAACCTATTTTGGATGAACCTGTTACTCCTGCTCCAACTGTAGGCACTTCACACCAGCAAGCCCAGCCGAGCGAACGTCGCGCAGCCCAACAGAAAACACTGTTCTCTTACGGCACCAAAGTTCCTTGGCAAGGAACTGTGCTGAGATCACGCATACCAGTCAGAAGGGACTCACACTCCTCGCGTAAACCAAGCCCCACCCCCAACCAGGATTTTCACAACTAGGGGTGCCCTCGGCCCCAGGAGAAACAACCATTCTCAATCTCTCCTCAAAAAAGCTGGATCAAGATCATATGCACGTTCTCATCAAAGGCCTCAATTTTGTTCCGACCCCATCTCCTAGAATCAACTCTCAGCTAGACTTGTACTGGCCACACCTCCTTCGCCAATGCAGAAAATCCTATCACAACATCCTTCAAGGCAACATCAGCACCTACACTTTAAGGAACCAAGGCAACATCTTATCCAGGAAACAAGCCTCCGTCCAGGACGTTCCAACTTGTCCCTTACCTGTGGAACAAATCCTGATTAGATCCAAGTATCTCGTCTCTTCCTTACAGCCAGCAAGATACCCAGACAACATGTCTGATCGTGAAAGAGAAGCTCTTAAGGATCTCGTACATGACGGTGACATAGTCATCAAGGAAGCAGATAAGGGCATGTGCATCACGATCGTTGACAAGTCCCAATACATCCAGGAAGGCTACGAACACCTCGACGACACCACCACCTACGAACGAATCGACACGGACTACACCAAGCTTCTTACGGGCAAAATCAACTCATTCCTGAAGGATCTTCTAACAGCAAAAGACATCACGGAAGACCTCTACCTAGCCCTCAGGAAGAACCCAGATGAAGTACGATCGCAGATGATCTACTTCCTTAGGAAGATCCACAAATCGCCTCATCAAGTAAGGCCGATAGTGTCGGGAGTGAACGGACCAACAGAACTTGTCTCAGCCCTGGTGGACTCGGTCCTCAAACCTTACGTACAACTTTGCCCTCATGTGGTTCAAAACACTACACAAGTCATCAATACCCTAGAGAACCTCATAGTCTCCAAATCGTGCCTACTAGCAACATCAGACGTCAAGAGCCTGTACCTGAGAATACCTCAGGAGGAGGCAACCCAGTTAGTACTGGATCGGGTCTACGGCCACCCCTATCCACCGCATTTCTCACGTCAGTCAATGACAACACTCCTGAGATTCATCTTGAGGGATAACATCTTCACCTTCAATGGGAGAGTTTACAGACAGACCTGTGGGGTGGCCATGGGCACTAGATGCGCTCCGTCACTGGCCAACTTGTTTATGGCCTGCGTGGAGGAAGACTTCCTCAGACGGAGAATGGACCAGGAACTGACCGTGCCAACTGCTTGGTTGAGATACCTGGATGACCTGCTGATCATCTGGGAAGGCCCTCTGTCTGATCTCAGGAGCTTCGCACATCAGTTGGACTCGTTCCACCCCAATATCAGATTCACCACACATATACGACAGTCCTCAGTAGAATTCCTTGACATAAAGATCTTCAAGGGCGCCAGGTTCGCCCAGACGCAGGTTCTTGATGTGGCTCCATACGCGAAACCCTGCAATACCTTCCAGTACCTCCATTTCACGTCATCGCACCCTCGTCGCACATTTCGTGCCATAGTAAGGGGAGAAGCCATCAGATGCCTCCGTAACAGCTCCAGCCCAGAAATCTATGGCCAGGAACTACAGCAAACCTTCTCTAGGTTCAGTCGTAGAGGCTACCCCTATCGCCTGCTCAGAATGTGGACGGAGGATATCATCTTTGCCAAAAGAAACTCTCACCTGACAGCAAGGCACAGAAGACCCTACACGATGTCTACATATGATGTCAGATTCAAGCTTCCCTTTCATCCTGGTCTCTCGAAGAGACAAGTAATCTCCTCTTTGTCTAGCGAGAACCTCCCCTTCCACTTCTCAACAGTGGAAATCCCCAGGAGAAGCGTCAAAAAGCAAGTTGTCCGAGCCAGACTTACTGATGACTAACGTGCAAGCAGGGACCTCTCCACTTATCTCTCTACTCATCTCTCAACCATCAACACCTACTGATGTAGCAGCAAACAGCAAGTCGTCCAAGCAAGAGAACCGATAACATCATTCGGTATGATACCATTTTTGTTTGTCTCAATGTATACATGCACATCTTCCAACAGTACACATACCCACCTTATATCATTAGCTCGTTCACCGGAAAGTCACTGCACATGCCTGGAACCATTGGTTCCGGACTGGGCATCTTAATGACATTCATTCACAATGACTCAGCACTTTTCAGCCTATATAAGGCCAGGTTTTTCTCAGTTTTGTTCAGTCTGAAGAAGTCACCATTAGAACGAAAGCTCAAAAAGACCAGTGAACATTACTTAGGTCTTAGGTTTAGTAGCTACACTCTCAGGTTCTCCAGCTCGGGCCGGCGCAGCGACCACTCCCACCCACCCACGACGACCCGATCTTCATTCTAGTTGGCGTAAGAGGATCCATACCCCAAGTCAACGCCGGAGGGATCTGACTTGTGTTGCACGAGCCCAGACCCTAACCCGAGCCCCAGCCATAGCCCCAGCCCTAGCCCTAGCCCTAGCCCTAGCCCTAGCCCTAGCCCTTAGCCCTAGCCCTAGCCCTAGCCCTAGCCCTAGCCCTAGCCCTAGCCCTAGCCCTAGCCCTAGCCCTAGCCCTAGCCCTAGCCCTAGCCCTAGCCTAGCCCTAGCCCTAGCCCTAGCCCTAGCCCTAGCCCTAGCCCTAGCCCTAGCCCTAGCCCTAGCCCTAGCCCTAGCCCTAGCCCTAGCCCTAGCCCTAGCCCTAGCCCTAGCCCTAGCCCTAGCCCTAGCCCTAGCCCTAGCCCTAGCCCCAGCCCTAGCCCCTAGCCCTAGCCCTAGCCCTAGCCCTAGCCCTAGCCCTAGCCCTAGCCCTAGCCCTAGCCCTAGCCCTAGCCCTAGCCCTAGCCCTAGCCCTAGCCCTAGCCCTAGCCCTAGCCCTAGCCCTAGCCCTAGCCCTAGCCCTAACCCCCCCCCCCCCCCCCTGCCTCTGAAAAAAACTAGGACGCTAAGAAATAAGTTAGTCAGAGCCAAACTCAAGAACTGCATTGACCCCCCCACATCAGATACACAGATTATCATACCTATCACACCAAACCTAGACGGACATTCAGCTGGTTGCGCCATTCCAGGCTGCAAATGCTGTGCTGTCATGTCTAGAAAAGTCAGAATCACCTCTACTCACAATTACAAATCATTCTTCATTTCCAAACATACTAACTGTTCTACCAAAAATGTAATATACCTTTTGGAATGCACCAAGTGTACCAAAGGAAATCAATATGTAGGCCAAACTAGCAGGCAACTATCTCAGAGAATAGCTGGCCACAGAGCAGCCAGCAGAATCAAGACTAATTTACCTATTTATAAACACTTTGCAAACCTACCTGACCACTCCTTCCACAGAGACATCAAAGTCACCATACTAGAGAAGACCTGTGATACTCAGCTAGATGCCAGGGAGAAACACTGGATAAATACACTGGAAACTGTGTTCCCCAAAGGCCTAAACAGCAGATATGAAGATTAAAAGCCACTACAAACACTAATCATCAATTTACCGACACACCCGCGAAGCCACACCCCCTAGACGGCAAAGGAAGTAATAACTTACCACAACCTCGGAGAATCAATCCAAAGATCGACGAAAAGAACTACATCATCTCTCACCTTGAACTACCAATCAAATCAAACTCGCTCACCATTTAAAGTCACCACCACGTGTTTTATATCATTTCACCCTTGAGAAAGGCTCATAAGAGGCCGAAACGTTGGGCAATAATTTTATATTATTAAAAGTAGTGAAAGAGAGATGAATACCCGAAAGGGAAAACAGTATAGCCAGCCTGCTGGCAGAAGCGTAGCGCCAGTTAGGGGGAAGGACAGAGACCAGAGAAAGACTGATCACTCCAGTAGCCCTGCCCAACCCCCAGCCCCAGCTCTAGCCCTAGCCCTAGCCCTAGCCCTAGCCCTAGCCCTAGCCCTAGCCCTAGCCCTATTATCACGCATGCTCATTCAACGGACCAATAGAATCACCCCAACATTCATATTTAAATCACCACGCTATCATTTTTATGTCACTTACCATGATTAAGACTTGTCAATAAAGTCGAAACGTCGGTAGTTTTAAAATTAAAATTTAATATAGATTTAAGTGACAATGTCCGTTGAAAATAAGCCTCCTAAGAAGACCTACAAGGATCTAAAAGAGCTACTACCTACACACAAGCCGTCTTACAAAGATGCAGCCACAGGCGTGGGGCCAACCCGCAAGGGCATGGAGACTAGAATGAGTACTCGAGAAGGCACTCCAGCCATAGCCCCAACCCCAGCACTAGCCCTAGCCCTAGCCCTAGCCCTAGCCCTAGCCCTAGCCCTAGCCCTAGCCCTAGCCCTTAGCCCTAGCCCTAGCCCTAGCCCTAGCCCTAGTCCTAATCCGAGTACTTTGTACTGTGTCATTGTGAGTTGTTTGTGTGATAGGTTTGTTACGTATGTCGTGCTGTCGACGTGGTTGTTTGTTGTTTTCCTGAGTGACTTTAAGAATCTTCTTCTGTGACTGTCACTTACATGCACATTAATCTTATTTCTGTATCTGTTCTTTCTCTTGTGTCTTCCTATGTTGTCATTTGCGTTTTGTTGTTTCACATGTTGTTGAAAGTCAATTAAAATTTTATTATTCTGAATCCCATTATGGGGGTAATGGTCATGGGAAGAGACACAAGATGGTGATACAAGATTGTTTGTGACATAGTTAGGAGGGGAATGGGAATCAATTGTTCCGCCGTGGTTCCTATGAGGTTCGGTTCCTTCTCGGACTGCATTGGATGCCTGTCCAAATTTCAAAAACCCTGTTGGTACCGACCAGACAGCGGTGATGGCTGCCTAGCTAGTACACTAACTGTAGGAGCAAACAGCTGTGGTTGCTGTCGCCCTACAGCACAGGGACCCTGTTGGCACTGACCAGACAGCGGTGGTGGCTGCCCGGCCAGTACACTAACTGCAGGAGCAAACAGCTGTGGTTGCTGTTGCCCTGCAGCACAGGGGGAATGGGTCAGCAGTGTAGGTTGCTGCTGGACCGCAGGATCGGTGGTGATAAGCTTCTGTATGAGATTGGCTAGAGTGGCCATGTCTGAGGAATTGGAGTGTGGAGTCTGATAGGGAGTACTGGTTTTATTCTTTGGGTTTGTTGAGTTACTTTGTTTCTGTTGGTTGCGTTTGTGGTATGGTGTTTGTGTTTGTCTTTGGTAATTTCTACCGTTGGACCACTTACGCATTTGTTCTCCTTGTCTGCTCCTCTTCTCAGGTGGATGGAGTAGTCCTTCTAGCTTTCTCTTTTTGGTTTCGTTCAATCTTTGCTGTTGCTTCTTGATGTTGTCTACTGTCTTTTTCATCATATCTTCGTGTGTTTTTGCTTCTTCTTGTGTTGAGTTCTCTAATTCTAGTGTGATGTTGTGTTCTATTTTAACTATTTTCTGGCTGAGCTTCTCCTGCGTTTGTATGTAATGTTCCTTTAGTGATTCTGTGAATTGTGCTTCTGCCAACTGTTTTGTGTCTTTGAACTTGGCCTCTACAGCGGTGAGGTCCTTGAGTAGGGCATTGCACTTGACTCTTATTTTGAGTCCATTAGGTGTCTTTGACTCCTCAGTGCAAGCAGTGATGAAGTCCAGGTGACTGCACACCTTGTTAAAGTTACACACGGTCTTCTTGTAGAGCTGTCTCAATCTTAGCAAGTCCACCTTTTCGGTGGCTGGCTGGGCAGTGTCCATTAGGACTATATCCTCGTCCAGTATGTCTGGTTCTGGGATTAATGGTTGCTTTGAGGTGGAGGCGGACTCTAAGGTCTTGGCGCCGGCTCTGATACTGGCTAGTGCTAGGGTTGGGGCTTGGGCTTGGGATAGAGGCAAAGGGGCCTGCCTTCTCTCTCCCTTCCTGGCTGGCACCACGCCTTCTTTTGACTGTCTTGTATTGCTTCTTCTGGTTACTGGCATACTTCTAAGTGCTTCTTTTCTCAATAATTACTTTTTTTCAAAAAAAAAAAAAAAAAACTTTAAAAAATATTATTCACCAACGTTTCGACAATGTGAGTGTCTTTATCAAGGTGAGAGGGTGATATGAGGAGCGTGTGGTGCTTTTATACTACTAGGAAGGTTCATAATTGATTATTGAGAAGGATGTGCTTGATTCTTGGCGGTAGAGATGCTTGGACATGAGTGCGCAGTGTGCGCATTAGGCTTGTTGAATTCATTATTAGTGTTGCCATGGAGCTGGGTGTGGCTTCGGATCCAGGCGGAAGTAATCAGGTTTGTTTATCGTGTGCGTTATTTGGAGTTCGTCCACGTTTTGAAATTGATTTCTTTATTCGTAGCGGCTGTTGAGGCCTTTCGGGTAGACTGTTTGAAGAGCGCCTATCCAGTGTCTTTCTCTGTCATCGAGTTGTTCTGAGGTCGTCTTCTCAAGGATGGAGAGCTTGATGTCTCTTCCGAAGACGTGACCCGGTGAGTTAATGAAATGTTTGTAGATCGGGAGGCGTGTCTTTACTTTGTAGGCAGCTCTGTGTCCCGCAAGTCTTTGCGACAGAGATCTCTTTGTTTGTCCTACATATTGGTTGCCTTTGGAGCATTTCTTGCATTCCATCAAGTAGATTACATTGCGAGTGCTACAGTTTGAGTGTTTAGCAGTACCGTAAGACTTGTGATTGTAACTTGATTGTATTTTTATCTTTCTAGACATGACAGGACAGCATTTGCAGCCTGGGATGGCGCAACCTGCTGAGTGTCCGTCCAGGTTAGCAGTCAATGGTATTCTAATAGGGTCAGTAGATTGTTGAGGATCTGTGCAGTCTTTAAGTTTAGCTCTCACTAAATGTTTGGCAATGCTTTTTGTCTTTGTCAGACTTAGGCAAGGTTTAGGTACAGTTTCAGATTCTGTCTCTGTTAGTTTAAGGTTAGATTTGATAGTCTTTAGGTCCAGATCCGTGGTGTAAGGTAGTACTAGGAATGTATCATAGGGACTAGGTTCCTTGTCTTTTTGTGATAGGATGTCTTGTCTACAGTTGTAAGGTACTGATTGTATAGTGTCCCTTAGTATTCTAGAAGGGTAATTTCTGTCACTGAATACTGTAGTTAGTTTGTGTACTATGTTATTGTAGGTGTCTTCGTCCGAACAGGCTCTAAGGAGGCGTGTCAATTCACCTTTGACTAGGCTGCGAAATGTCTTTTTGGGATGAGCAGACGTGTAATGTAAGTACTGAAATTTGTTAGTCTTTTTAAAGAACGGTTTGATGTCTAGTAGTCCAGTACTGTGGTATCTGTCGCCTTTGTATACAGTAAGGTCTAGGAAGTCAACTGTGTGAGGGGAGGATTCATATGTGAACTTGATGGTGGGGTGAGAGGCGTTAATGTAGTCAATGAACTCTTTAAGGTTGTCTTGGTCTCCCGGCCAAATACAGAATATGTCATCTATGTAACGTTTCCATATGACCGGTTGGGTGTGGTAGTTTTGTAATAGACTTTCCTCTAGTTCAGCCATGAATATATTGGCATAGGCTGGTGCCATCTTAGTCCCCATTGCCGTACCCTGTACTTGGTGGTACATTTGGTCGGCAAACTGAAAGTAGTTTTTAGTTAGAACTATGTTGAGTAGGTCTGTCATCGTACCAGGTGGTATATCTACCAGGTTGGAGTCTGGGTTGTTGTGGTACAGTCTGTTGAGTACAGCCTTGATTCCGTCTTTGTGAGGTATATTCAGGTAGAGTGATTTGACGTCAATGGTAGCTATTGTGCAGTTGTCTGGTATAGGTGTCGATTCCAGTATGTTGATCATATGTCCACTGTCTTTGACGTAGGATTTAATGGCAGGGACAAAGGGTTGTAGGTGCATATCAACTAGTTTAGATATTTTCTCTGTTGGGCCAGCACAGCCACTAACTATGGGTCTTTCTGAGATTGGATTCTTATGAATCTTTTTTAGAAAGTATAGTTGCTGGGTCCTGGGTGGAGTGTCTGTTGGGAAGATGAGAAAGTCTTTTGTGATGTTGTCTATGATACCTCTGTTGTGTATTGATTTGACAAAAGTATTGATAGCAAGGCCTAGTTGTGGTGTAGGGTCGGACTGTATCTTTTCATAAATGGTCTGGTCCGATAGATGGTTAGTGCCTGCTTGTATGTATTTGTCTCTATCTTCTACTACAATGCCTGATCCTTTATCTGCACTTTTTATGACTAATGATTGGTCTGAGGCTAGTTCATTGAGGGTTTTTCTCTCTAAATGAGTTAGGTTCGATCTAGACACATTGGGTATGTGATTATCTATTGTACTTCTAACTCTTTTTAGGTATGATTCGATTTCTGGGGAGGCCACAGGGGGTTCCCACGTGCTCTTAGGGCGGAAGGGATGGGGCTCTCTCTGTGGCTGGTTCCTAAAGAAGTGTTTTATTCTGTTGGATCTCTCGAATCTGGAAATGGACTCTGATAGGGATTCTCTGTTAGTCATTCTACTGGGGACGAACGTAAGTCCTAATCCGAGTACTTTGTACTGTGTCATTGTGAGTTGTTTGTGTGATAGGTTTGTTACGTATGTCGTGCTGTCGACGTGGTTGTTTGTTGTTTTCCTGAGTGACTTTAAGAATCTTCTTCTGTGACTGTCACTTACATGCACATTAATCTTATTTCTGTATCTGTTCTTTCTCTTGTGTCTTCCTATGTTGTCATTTGCGTTTTGTTGTTTCACATGTTGTTGAAAGTCAATTAAAATTTTATTATTCTGAATCCCATTATGGGGGTAATGGTCATGGGAAGAGACACAAGATGGTGATACAAGATTGTTTGTGACATAGTTAGGAGGGGAATGGGAATCAATTGTTCCGCCGTGGTTCCTATGAGGTTCGGTTCCTTCTCGGACTGCATTGGATGCCTGTCCAAATTTCAAAAACCCTGTTGGTACCGACCAGTCAGCGGTGATGGCTGCCTAGCTAGTACACTAACTGTAGGAGCAAACAGCTGAGGTTGCTGTCGCCCTACAGCACAGGGACCCTGTTGGCACTGACCAGACAGCGGTGGTGGCTGCCCGGCCAGTACACTAACTGCAGGAGCAAACAGCTGTGGTTGCTGTTGCCCTGCAGCACAGGGGGAATGGGTCAGCAGTGTAGGTTGCTGCTGGACCGCAGGATTGGTGGTGATAAGCTTCTGTATGAGATTGGCTAGAGTGGCCATGTCTGAGGAATTGGAGTGTGGAGTCTGATAGGGAGTACTGGTTTTATTCTTTGGGTTTGTTGAGTTACTTTGTTTCTGTTGGTTGCGTTTGTGGTATGGTGTTTGTGTTTGTCTTTGGTAATTTCTACCGTTGGACCACTTACGCATTTGTTCTCCTTGTCTGCTCCTCTTCTCAGGTGGATGGAGTAGTTCTTCTAGCTTTCTCTTTTTGGTTTCGTTCAATCTTTGCTGTTGCTTCTTGATGTTGTCTACTGTCTTTTTCATCATATCTTCGTGTGTTTTTGCTTCTTCTTGTGTTGAGTTCTCTAATTCTAGTGTGATGTTGTGTTCTATTTTAACTATTTTCTGGCTGAGCTTCTCCTGCGTTTGTATGTAATGTTCTTTTAGTGATTCTGTGAATTGTGCTTCTGCCAACTGTTTTGTGTCTTTGAACTTGGCCTCTACAGTGGTGAGGTCCTTGAGTAGGGCATTGCACTTAACTCTTATTTTGAGTCCATTAGGTGTCTTTGACTCCTCAGTGCAAGCAGTGATGAAGTCCAGGTGACTGCACACCTTGTTAAAGTTACACACGGTCTTCTTGTAGAGCTGTCTCAATCTTAGCAAGTCCACCTTTTCGGTGGCTGGCTGGGCAGTGTCCATTAGGACTGTATCCTCGTCCAGTATGTCTGGTTCTGGGATTAATGGTTGCTTTGAGGTGGAGGCGGACTCTAAGGTCTTGGCGCCGGTCCTGGTACTGGCTAGTGCTAGGGTTGGGGCTTGGGCTTGGGGTAGAGGCAAAGGGTCCTGCCTTCTCTCTCCCTTCCTGACTGGCACCACGCCTTCTTTCTGCTGTCTTGTATTGCTTCTTCTGGTTACTGGCATACTTCTAAGTGCTTCTTTTCTCAATAATTACTTTTTTTTTAAAAAAAAAAAAAACTTTAAAAAATATTATTCACCAACGTTTCGACAATGTGAGTGTCTTTATCAAGGTGAGAGGGTGATATGAGGAGCGTGTGGTGCTTTTATACTAGGAAGGTTCATAATTGATTATTGAGAAGGATGTGCTTGATTCTTGGCGGTAGAGATGCTTGGACATGAGTGCGCAGTGTGCGCATTAGGCTTGTTGAATTCATTATTAGTGTTGCCATGGAGCTGGGTGTGGCTTCGGATCCAGGCGGAAGTAATCAGGTTTGTTTATCGTGTGCGTTATTTGGAGTTCGTCCACGTTTTGAAATTGATTTCTTTATTCGTAGCGGCTGTTGAGGCCTTTCGGGTAGACGGTTTGAAGAGCGCCTATCCAGTGTCTTTCTCTGTCATCGAGTTGTTCTGGGGTCGTCTTCTCAAGGATGGAGAGCTTGATGTCTCTTCCGAAGACGTGACCCGGTGAGTTAATGAAATGTTTGTAGATCGGAAGGCGTGTCTTTACTTTGTAGGCAGCTCTGTGTCCCGCAAGTCTTTGCGACAGAGATCTCTTTGTTTGTCCTACATATTGGTTGCCTTTGGAGCATTTCTTGCATTCCATCAAGTAGATTACATTGCGAGTGCTACAGTTTGAGTGTTTAGCAGTACCGTAAGACTTGTGATTGTAACTTGATTGTATTTTTATCTTTCTAGACATGACAGGACAGCATTTGCAGCCTGGGATGGCGCAACCTGCTGAGTGTCCGTCCAGGTTAGCAGTCAATGGTATTCTAATAGGGTCAGTAGATTGTTGAGGATCTGTGCAGTCTTTAAGTTTAGCTCTCACTAAATGTTTGGCAATGCTTTTTGTCTTTGTCAGACTTAGGCAAGGTTTAGGTACAGTTTCAGATTCTGTCTCTGTTAGTTTAAGGTTAGATTTGATAGTCTTTAGGTCCAGATCCGTAGTGTAAGGTAGTACTAGGAATGTATCATAGGGACTAGGTTCCTTGTCTTTTTGTGATAGGATGTCTTGTCTACAGTTGTAAGGTACTGATTGTATAGTGTCCCTTAGTATTCTAGAAGGGTAATTTCTGTCACTGAATACTGTAGTTAGTTTGTGTACTATGTTATTGTAGGTGTCTTCGTCCGAACAGGCTCTAAGAAGGCGTGTCAATTCACCTTTGACTAGGCTGCGAAATGTCTTTTTGGGATGAGCAGACGTGTAATGTAAGTACTGAAATTTGTTAGTCTTTTTAAAGAACGGTTTGATGTCTAGTAGTCCAGTACTGTGGTATCTGTCGCCATTTGTATACATTAAGGCTAGGAAGTCAACTGTTGAGGGGAGGATTCATATGTGAACGTGATGTGGGGTGATAGCCGTTAATGTAGTCCAATAACTCTTTAAGGTTGTCTTGGTCTCCCGGCCAATACATAATATTGTCACTCATTAACGTATTCCCTATGACCGGTTGGGTGTGGTAGTTGTGTATAACTTTTCCTCTTAGTTCAGCCCAGAATATATTGGCATAGCTTGGCCATCTTAGTCCCCATTTGCCGTCCCTGGACTTTGTGGTCCATTTGGTCGGGCAACTGAAAGTAGTTTTTAGTTAGAACTATGTTGAGGGTAGGTCTTCATCGTACCAGGTGGTATATCTCCGAGTTGGAGTCTGGGTGTTGTGGTACAAGCCTGTTTAGTACAGCCTTGATTCCGTCTTTGTGAGTAATAATTCAGTAGAGTGATTGAGTCAATGGTACTATTGTGCAGGTGTCTGGTATACGGTGTCGATTCCAGTATGTTGATCAATATGTCCACCTGTCTTTGACGTAGGCTTTATGGCAGGGACAAAGGGTTTTAGGTGCATATCAAACTAGTTTAGATATGTTTTTCTCTGTTGGGCCAGCACAGCCACTTACTATTGGTCTTTCTTAGATTGGATTCTTATTTCTTTTTAGAAGTATAGTTGCCGGGTGCCTGTGGAGTGTCTGTTGGGGAATATGGAAGTCTTTGTAAAATGATGGGTTGTTATTGTTTTCCTATGATACCTCTGTTGTGTATTGATTTGACAAAAGTATTGATAGCAAGGCCTAGTTGTGGTGTAGGGTCGGACTGTATCTTTTCATAAATGGTCTGGTCCGATAGATGGTTAGTGCCTGCTTGTATGTATTTGTCTCTATCTTCTACTACAATGCCTGATCCTTTATCTGCACTTTTTATGACTAATGATTGGTCTGAGGCTAGTTCATTGAGGGTTTTTCTCTCTAAATGAGTTAGGTTCGATCTAGACACATTGGGTATGTGATTATCTATTGTACTTCTAACTCTTTTTAGGTATGATTCGATTTCTGGGGAGGCCACAGGAGGTTCCCATGTGCTCTTAGGGCGGAAGGGATGGGGCTCTCTCTGTGGCTGGTTCCTAAAGAAGTGTTTTATTCTGTTGGATCTCTCGAATCTGGAAATGGACTCTGATAGGGATTCTCTGTTAGTCATGCTGAGTGTCCGTCCAGGTTAGCAGTCAATGGTATTCTAATAGGGTCAGTAGATTGTTGAGGATCTGTGCAGTCTTTAAGTTTAGCTCTCACTAAATGTTTGGCAATGCTTTTTGTCTTTGTCAGACTTAGGCAAGGTTTAGGTACAGTTTCAGATTCTGTCTCTGTTAGTTTAAGGTTAGATTTGATAGTCTTTAGGTCCAGATCCGTGGTGTAAGGTAGTACTAGGAATGTATCATAGGGACTAGGTTCCTTGTCTTTTTGTGATAGGATGTCTTGTCTACAGTTGTAAGGTACTGATTGTATAGTGTCCCTTAGTATTCTAGAAGGGTAATTTCTGTCACTGAATACTGTAGTTAGTTTGTGTACTATGTTATTGTAGGTGTCTTCGTCCGAACAGGCTCTAAGGAGGCGTGTCAATTCACCTTTGACTAGGCTGCGAAATGTCTTTTTGGGATGAGCAGACGTGTAATGTAAGTACTGAAATTTGTTAGTCTTTTTAAAGAACGGTTTGATGTCTAGTAGTCCAGTACTGTGGTATCTGTCGCCTTTGTATACAGTAAGGTCTAGGAAGTCAACTGTGTGAGGGGAGGATTCATATGTGAACTTGATGGTGGGGTGAGAGGCGTTAATGTAGTCAATGAACTCTTTAAGGTTGTCTTGGTCTCCCGGCCAAATACAGAATATGTCATCTATGTAACGTTTCCATATGACCGGTTGGGTGTGGTAGTTTTGTAATAGACTTTCCTCTAGTTCAGCCATGAATATATTGGCATAGGCTGGTGCCATCTTAGTCCCCATTGCCGTACCCTGTACTTGGTGGTACATTTGGTCGGCAAACTGAAAGTAGTTTTTAGTTAGAACTATGTTGAGTAGGTCTGTCATCGTACCAGGTGGTATATCTACCAGGTTGGAGTCTGGGTTGTTGTGGTACAGTCTGTTGAGTACAGCCTTGATTCCGTCTTTGTGAGGTATATTCAGGTAGAGTGATTTGACGTCAATGGTAGCTATTGTGCAGTTGTCTGGTATAGGTGTCGATTCCAGTATGTTGATCATATGTCCACTGTCTTTGACGTAGGATTTAATGGCAGGGACAAAGGGTTGTAGGTGCATATCAACTAGTTTAGATATTTTCTCTGTTGGGCCAGCACAGCCACTAACTATGGGTCTTTCTGAGATTGGATTCTTATGAATCTTTTTTAGAAAGTATAGTTGCTGGGTCCTGGGGGGAGTGTCTGTTGGGAAGATGAGAAAGTCTTTTGTGATGTTGTCTATGATACCTCTGTTGTGTATTGATTTGACAAAAGTATTGATAGCAAGGCCTAGTTGTGGTGTAGGGTCGGACTGTATCTTTTCATAAATGGTCTGGTCCGATAGATGGTTAGTGCCTGCTTGTATGTATTTGTCTCTATCTTCTACTACAATGCCTGATCCTTTATCTGCACTTTTTATGACTAATGATTGGTCTGAGGCTAGTTCATTGAGGGTTTTTCTCTCTAAATGAGTTAGGTTCGATCTAGACACATTGGGTATGTGATTATCTATTGTACTTCTAACTCTTTTTAGGTATGATTCGATTTCTGGGGAGGCCACAGGAGGTTCCCATGTGCTCTTAGGGCGGAAGGGATGGGGCTCTCTCTGTGGCTGGTTCCTAAAGAAGTGTTTTATTCTGTTGGATCTCTCGAATCTGGAAATGGACTCTGATAGGGATTCTCTGTTAGTCATTCTACTGGGGACGAACGTAAGTCCTAATCCGAGTACTTTGTACTGTGTCATTGTGAGTTGTTTGTGTGATAGGTTTGTTACGTATGTCGTGCTGTCGACGTGGTTGTTTGTTGTTTTCCTGAGTGACTTTAAGAATCTTCTTCTGTGACTGTCACTTACATGCACATTAATCTTATTTCTGTATCTGTTCTTTCTCTTGTGTCTTCCTATGTTGTCATTTGCGTTTTGTTGTTTCACATGTTGTTGAAAGTCAATTAAAATTTTATTATTCTGAATCCCATTATGGGGGTAATGGTCATGGGAAGAGACACAAGATGGTGATACAAGATTGTTTGTGACATAGTTAGGAGGGGAATGGGAATCAATTGTTCCGCCGTGGTTCCTATGAGGTTCGGTTCCTTCTCGGACTGCATTGGATGCCTGTCCAAATTTCAAAAACCCTGTTGGTACCGACCAGTCAGCGGTGATGGCTGCCTAGCTAGTACACTAACTGTAGGAGCAAACAGCTGAGGTTGCTGTCGCCCTACAGCACAGGGACCCTGTTGGCACTGACCAGACAGCGGTGGTGGCTGCCCGGCCAGTACACTAACTGCAGGAGCAAACAGCTGTGGTTGCTGTTGCCCTGCAGCACAGGGGGAATGGGTCAGCAGTGTAGGTTGCTGCTGGACCGCAGGATTGGTGGTGATAAGCTTCTGTATGAGATTGGCTAGAGTGGCCATGTCTGAGGAATTGGAGTGTGGAGTCTGATAGGGAGTACTGGTTTTATTCTTTGGGTTTGTTGAGTTACTTTGTTTCTGTTGGTTGCGTTTGTGGTATGGTGTTTGTGTTTGTCTTTGGTAATTTCTACCGTTGGACCACTTACGCATTTGTTCTCCTTGTCTGCTCCTCTTCTCAGGTGGATGGAGTAGTTCTTCTAGCTTTCTCTTTTTGGTTTCGTTCAATCTTTGCTGTTGCTTCTTGATGTTGTCTACTGTCTTTTTCATCATATCTTCGTGTGTTTTTGCTTCTTCTTGTGTTGAGTTCTCTAATTCTAGTGTGATGTTGTGTTCTATTTTAACTATTTTCTGGCTGAGCTTCTCCTGCGTTTGTATGTAATGTTCTTTTAGTGATTCTGTGAATTGTGCTTCTGCCAACTGTTTTGTGTCTTTGAACTTGGCCTCTACAGTGGTGAGGTCCTTGAGTAGGGCATTGCACTTAACTCTTATTTTGAGTCCATTAGGTGTCTTTGACTCCTCAGTGCAAGCAGTGATGAAGTCCAGGTGACTGCACACCTTGTTAAAGTTACACACGGTCTTCTTGTAGAGCTGTCTCAATCTTAGCAAGTCCACCTTTTCGGTGGCTGGCTGGGCAGTGTCCATTAGGACTGTATCCTCGTCCAGTATGTCTGGTTCTGGGATTAATGGTTGCTTTGAGGTGGAGGCGGACTCTAAGGTCTTTGCGCCGGTCCTGGTACTGGCTAGTGCTAGGGTTGGGGCTTGGGCTTGGGGTAGAGGCAAAGGGTCCTGCCTTCTCTCTCCCTTCCTGACTGGCACCACGCCTTCTTTCTGCTGTCTTGTATTGCTTCTTCTGGTTACTGGCATACTTCTAAGTGCTTCTTTTCTCAATAATTACTTTTTTTTAAAAAAAAAAAACTTTAAAAAATATTATTCACCAACGTTTCGACAATGTGAGTGTCTTTATCAAGGTGAGAGGGTGATATGAGGAGCGTGTGGTGCTTTTATACTAGGAAGGTTCATAATTGATTATTGAGAAGGATGTGCTTGATTCTTGGCGGTAGAGATGCTTGGACATGAGTGCGCAGTGTGCGCATTAGGCTTGTTGAATTCATTATTAGTGTTGCCATGGAGCTGGGTGTGGCTTCGGATCCAGGCGGAAGTAATCAGGTTTGTTTATCGTGTGCGTTATTTGGAGTTCGTCCACGTTTTGAAATTGATTTCTTTATTCGTAGCGGCTGTTGAGGCCTTTCGGGTAGACGGTTTGAAGAGCGCCTATCCAGTGTCTTTCTCTGTCATCGAGTTGTTCTGGGGTCGTCTTCTCAAGGATGGAGAGCTTGATGTCTCTTCCGAAGACGTGACCCGGTGAGTTAATGAAATGTTTGTAGATCGGGAGGCGTGTCTTTACTTTGTAGGCAGCTCTGTGTCCCGCAAGTCTTTGCGACAGAGATCTCTTTGTTTGTCCTACATATTGGTTGCCTTTGGAGCATTTCTTGCATTCCATCAAGTAGATTACATTGCGAGTGCTACAGTTTGAGTGTTTAGCAGTACCGTAAGACTTGTGATTGTAACTTGATTGTATTTTTATCTTTCTAGACATGACAGGACAGCATTTGCAGCCTGGGATGGCGCAACCTGCTGAGTGTCCGTCCAGGTTAGCAGTCAATGGTATTCTAATAGGGTCAGTAGATTGTTGAGGATCTGTGCAGTCTTTAAGTTTAGCTCTCACTAAATGTTTGGCAATGCTTTTTGTCTTTGTCAGACTTAGGCAAGGTTTAGGTACAGTTTCAGATTCTGTCTCTGTTAGTTTAAGGTTAGATTTGATAGTCTTTAGGTCCAGATCCGTGGTGTAAGGTAGTACTAGGAATGTATCATAGGGACTAGGTTCCTTGTCTTTTTGTGATAGGATGTCTTGTCTACAGTTGTAAGGTACTGATTGTATAGTGTCCCTTAGTATTCTAGAAGGGTAATTTCTGTCACTGAATACTGTAGTTAGTTTGTGTACTATGTTATTGTAGGTGTCTTCGTCCGAACAGGCTCTAAGGAGGCGTGTCAATTCACCTTTGACTAGGCTGCGAAATGTCTTTTTGGGATGAGCAGACGTGTAATGTAAGTACTGAAATTTGTTAGTCTTTTTAAAGAACGGTTTGATGTCTAGTAGTCCAGTACTGTGGTATCTGTCGCCTTTGTATACAGTAAGGTCTAGGAAGTCAACTGTGTGAGGGGAGGATTCATATGTGAACTTGATGGTGGGGTGAGAGGCGTTAATGTAGTCAATGAACTCTTTAAGGTTGTCTTGGTCTCCCGGCCAAATACAGAATATGTCATCTATGTAACGTTTCCATATGACCGGTTGGGTGTGGTAGTTTTGTAATAGACTTTCCTCTAGTTCAGCCATGAATATATTGGCATAGGCTGGTGCCATCTTAGTCCCCATTGCCGTACCCTGTACTTGGTGGTACATTTGGTCGGCAAACTGAAAGTAGTTTTTAGTTAGAACTATGTTGAGTAGGTCTGTCATCGTACCAGGTGGTATATCTACCAGGTTGGAGTCTGGGTTGTTGTGGTACAGTCTGTTGAGTACAGCCTTGATTCCGTCTTTGTGAGGTATATTCAGGTAGAGTGATTTGACGTCAATGGTAGCTATTGTGCAGTTGTCTGGTATAGGTGTCGATTCCAGTATGTTGATCATATGTCCACTGTCTTTGACGTAGGATTTAATGGCAGGGACAAAGGGTTGTAGGTGCATATCAACTAGTTTAGATATTTTCTCTGTTGGGCCAGCACAGCCACTAACTATGGGTCTTTCTGAGATTGGATTCTTATGAATCTTTTTTAGAAAGTATAGTTGCTGGGTCCTGGGTGGAGTGTCTGTTGGGAAGATGAGAAAGTCTTTTGTGATGTTGTCTATGATACCTCTGTTGTGTATTGATTTGACAAAAGTATTGATAGCAAGGCCTAGTTGTGGTGTAGGGTCGGACTGTATCTTTTCATAAATGGTCTGGTCCGATAGATGGTTAGTGCCTGCTTGTATGTATTTGTCTCTATCTTCTACTACAATGCCTGATCCTTTATCTGCACTTTTTATGACTAATGATTGGTCTGAGGCTAGTTCATTGAGGGTTTTTCTCTCTAAATGAGTTAGGTTCGATCTAGACACATTGGGTATGTGATTATCTATTGTACTTCTAACTCTTTTTAGGTATGATTCGATTTCTGGGGAGGCCACAGGAGGTTCCCATGTGCTCTTAGGGCGGAAGGGATGGGGCTCTCTCTGTGGCTGGTTCCTAAAGAAGTGTTTTATTCTGTTGGATCTCTCGAATCTGGAAATGGACTCTGATAGGGATTCTCTGTTAGTCATTCTACTGGGGACGAACGTAAGTCCTAATCCGAGTACTTTGTACTGTGTCATTGTGAGTTGTTTGTGTGATAGGTTTGTTACGTATGTCGTGCTGTCGACGTGGTTGTTTGTTGTTTTCCTGAGTGACTTTAAGAATCTTCTTCTGTGACTGTCACTTACATGCACATTAATCTTATTTCTGTATCTGTTCTTTCTCTTGTGTCTTCCTATGTTGTCATTTGCGTTTTGTTGTTTCACATGTTGTTGAAAGTCAATTAAAATTTTATTATTCTGAATCCCATTATGGGGGTAATGGTCATGGGAAGAGACACAAGATGGTGATACAAGATTGTTTGTGACATAGTTAGGAGGGGAATGGGAATCAA
>WLWD01004802.1_pt1 | contig 20662 bp, 11 predicted proteins | sample 6712731 | NCBI WGS metagenome assembly WLWD01 (sample SAMN12718690, study PRJNA576275) | sponge metagenome | isolation source: marine sponge | host: Mycale hentscheli | place: New Zealand: South Island, Marlborough, Capsize Point | collected 2014-11-01
GAAAGAGAATAACAATACATAATTAGTTTTAAATCAACAGAGAATTTTGTGAAAAATTGGAGATTCTGCTTATCCTCTGTATTATTATGCTTGAATTGTTATTGGATAAATTTCATTCTTTAATTAATATGTTGTAAATGGAACGGATTTCAGTTTTACTATGGTATATGTGAAGAAGATGCATATTTTTTTTTGCGTTAAATGATGAATGGAAAAAAATTTTCAGTACAGGAAGAAAAGGCATAATGAGAAAGGTTGACACATTCATTCGTTAATAGTGTTATAGTGCGATGTTTGAAGAACACTATTCATTTTAGTGTCCAGAACTCAGTGGCAGTTGTCAGAAGGACTATCACATCAATTCAGTTTGTGAATTTAGTAGTGTGTGAAGAAAACTTCTCAGTTTTTTTCTTATTACTGTTTTGAAGAACTTTCATAAATTCTCTGAATTTTGATGATTTTTTTTTTGCTCAGTAAATGCTATATGTTACGATCTGTTCTTGGTAAGGAAGGTATGTACGCTGGAGATGTGCCCATATCTTCTCCATCTCATATCTAATCACTAAAACTACATACAGGAATTCAGGCTTTTTATCCTTTCCCCCCATTGCCCACATATACACACATAGAGTAACTCCTTTGGGCCCTATTCAAACAGAATCCCAAACTATTTGAAATAGTATACTATTTTATGTGGAGGTAGCAGCACTATTACAGTATTTCAAGTTATTGTGAGCTACTGCAAGTATATTTATGTCTACTTTAGTGTTTCAAAAAACAGGGATAGTTTAGTTGTCATCCAGAGCTCTTGCGTAGTGTACTCTGATACAATACACAATATACCTAAATATAAATGTTTGTATTTTTACTGGTAAGAATTTAGTATTGTTTTGTATTATTGCTGTTGGAGGATAGGCCAACATTTCATGTAAAATAGAAAATGTTGCCCTATCCTGTATTGGGCAGGATAGAATCTAGGGGAGACATAATCAACTTCCTTAGATTTTAGAAGAGGAAAAGGTATTGCTAAAACTTTTTTATCTTAGAAGGGGAAGGGGGGGGGGGGGGGGGGGGATCGTGTGAGCCACTTTACGTATGGACCTAATTTTAAATGTGAAAGGAAAGAAAATATACAGTATTTTTAAGAAAAAAATGAAATTTTTAGTTTGAAAATTTTCCCCTCTATATATGGGGATTGTTTACAATGATGATAACAGCTATTGTCCATTGCTGATAACTTGTTTATTTGATTTCATCTTCCCATAAATTCATAGAATATTGTATCTTTACTTTCAAATCACAAGAAAGCAATGGTATTTATTTTCATTGTGTCCAGCAAGCTAATGCATGCTGGCAAATATGCAGTTGGTTTTTTTAGTCTACTGGAATGAATAGTGTAAAGGTTGAGGAACACAGTGGCTCTGAAATTAACAGAATTCAATAGCAGTTATTGAAAGGGGTCAACAAACAAACAAAAAATTCCATTGTACAAGAAGGCTAGGGATAACCCAAAAAACTTGTTGAACACTATTTATTACTGTGGCTAGAAGTCAACAGAATTCAACAGCAGTTACTTAAGGACTGTCAAAGTAAATAAAAGAATTCTGTAATGTATAAAAAAGTGGGTGGATGAGCACCAACAGAGGACCCAAACAAGCCAAATTTGAAGAAGAATGAAGACCCAGCTCAGATACGCTCTGCACACCGGCTGCTATTCGGTGTTATTCCGAAATGGCCAAAAGAGCTACCACACTGATTTTTTTCCCCAGAGGTCTCTTGGGTTTCTCCACAACATTACAGAACCATATTTTTAATATCTATATTCTTTCTTTTTTTGTAGATAGTAAAATTTTCATGCTGTTTTGCTCACGTGTTATTAAAAGAAAACTCTCTGTAACTTTATTCTATGCTGCCTGTGTGCAAAATTTGGATTCAATTCAGTGATCCAGTTCCACATCATATGATTTTTATATACAAACTGACAATTGATACACAATTTCGCTCTTCCCCCCAAAATGTTGAGCTTTATAAACACGCAGTTTATTGGTGAGATAAATCGTTTGACTTGTGGTGGCTCTAAAAAGAGCCCAGTTATAAACAAAAAATAAGAAATACATTAATGAGCCATGAGTTGGCCATTGTGACTTTAGAAATGGTTGGTCCCTGAAGCAGAAGTGACGGCGTATTCCCAATGTTGCTTGGAGTTGGTAGCTTACTAGTGGGAGCAGGATAATTCAGCGCAAGATTCAGACCTGTAGGCAGATAGGGCTGAAGGACACCACCAGTAGCAACCCGGACAGAAAGAAGAGATGATGATGGAGCCTATGCAGCAGAACTTGAAGAGAAGGTTAGTGGAATAGTCGGGACTGGTAGCAGTCAGGATGGAGTTAGTCACAGTTCAGACAGAGTCTTAAGCTGCTCCAATGTCTCACAAGTACAGTGTCATTTCCAATCCCTTACCCTGCAAGTATAATATAGAAGGATGCTATTTGGAGCGACTGTTTCGAAATAATACACTACAGTTAGTTCTGGGACGGGTTAGTCCTCATGCTTTGCGGTGACCCGTAGTTTTTTGGCACTGCTCAGTAGAATAAACCAGCACGTGCAATTAGTCTTTTCCTCTGTCAGCTGTGGATTTAAAAGAATATGACCCCAAAAGCTTGTGAAAGTTACTTCACACAATGCACTCTAATTAAATTTTAAGCTATTTATGCATGTGAGGCTAGCTCTCAATTTCTACATGGATCAATTAACTTTAGACATGAATCACAAATATACCTGTATCTATCTGTACATGAGGAATATCGCCATTACAGTATGCAGCCACACATATATACAACTGTTTTCATGCCTTTTCACTGTCTGTTCATGCTAGTTTCACTTCTCTCTCTCTTTCTTTTTTTTTTCTTTTCCCCATGCTTGTTACTTCTTTCTTGCTGGTATGTCCTAACCCATGGTTGTAAGCATGACGGATTCAAATGGTAAGTAGTAAGAGTTTTGTGAGCATGATGAATACAGCATTCAGGGCAGTTCCAGCACTAATGGTGGGGAGGGACACAAATATATTTAGGTCAAAACTTTTATTAAAATATATAATTTGGACATTTATTAGAAAAAAGAAAGGGCATAAATTAGCATGCATAGAAATTTCCTATATTGGTAATCTTGTGCATTATAATTTTTTCCATGAACTTGGTTCGGTGTGTGGGTAGGTGGGAGGGGGGGGGGGCTGGTCCCCTTGCCCCCCCCCCCCCCCCCTGGAATTATTTAACCCTCAATGCGCAGCGCGCATGTGTGAGAGGGTTATAATAGTGTGTTTGTCTGTCTGTCTATCAGCATTCGATTTCATGAATGACTGAAAACTAACCTTTAAAACAAGTATGACCTGACCCAGTAGGAGAATTTAAGTCCCTTAAATTGACCCTTTTTCAAATTTGAGCTAGTTCCGAGTAAATACGGAGAAACTTCAGCTCCAAACAAGCGCAAGCTAGATGCAACGACCCTTACCTTTTCCGTACATTGGTTTATGTCATACAGCAGTCACATGATTGGTTGCGTATTTTCTCTTAATTGCGTGCATCCTCGTTAGTTAGAAGTTGAAGTAATGGGAAGAAATCTTAGTTGTGTACCATTGGTGGACGAGTAAGACACCTTCAGGTAGAATTTTTGGATAAGTGTGTGTGTGTGTGTGTGATTGTGTGGTTTGTTATGTTTCTTCAGGCTACAAACATAGCTTTTTGTTGCTATTGCCATTTTCTTTTAATCAACCAATGTTCTTAACACAAAAAAATTTGATTGAGTTTGGTTTGTTTGGATAGCTTGCTTGTCATCACCTCTTTAGCATATCTATATATGTCATGTATGAGTTTATAGGGTTGAGTCTGACTGTATTTTATTTTTATTTTACATTAACACACACTATTTTTATTTATTGGAATATTTTTTGTCTCCTAGACTCATCTAAACTTCAGTATTAATAATAAACAATTATTTAGTTTCATTTTTTAAGGGGGATTACTGTCATCTTTAATTGAATTGTTTAAAAAAAACTTAAATCTGATAAAGGTTGAGTTTTACTATTCATGAGACTAAAGTACTAGTATAATAACAACAACAAAACAGCTATTTTTATTTAATTTACATGAATTTAACACTCCAGCTCCTACTCATGAAGGCTGCACTATTAATATACGTTTAGTACTTTTAAAAAAAAACTAATTACTACCTACCTCTATTTTCTGGAGTAATGGTACCTTCTGCAGAACTAGTTTAGCTGGTTCTAACATGTGAAATACCGAAGCTCTTGAACGCATGCTCTGTTATAGTTGTAAAGTGTAAGACAGCTGTTTGCTATTAATTTTAGCCAACAAATTTAGAAGTACTTTCTTCATCCAATAGTAGCTTCTGTAGTATCAAGAATAACAAAATCAAGCCATTCTGACTGTCTGAATTATCTACCAGTAGCTCCTGATGACAAGCACTAGGCTACTATAAAATGACCATTTTTTAAAAATTTAGGCTCTCACCAACAGCTTTTTGTGACTTCAAAAATAAACAAACAAACAAAACACAAGCAAGTAATTCAGACAACTAGGCAAAACACTTTTTAATTAGATAAAAGCCATTACAAGATCTTTATGCCAAAAAAATTGTATGAAACACCACTAAATTTACTCACTTTACCTCCTGAAGTTAATGTCATAACAAGTACAGAATTACTATCTTAACTGCACTCTCCCAAGTAGTGGCTGCTTGTGTAGTTTCTAAGCTATTCTAACTATTTAAATGACCAGTAGCTACTAACAAAAAGCACTCTGCACTAAAAATGGCAGTTTTTAAATTATGTCTGGTAAAGGGTCTTCAATACCATAGTTACCACTTGCAGCAGCTTTTTGTGACTGAGAAAGCAAAAAAAATTCAAGAAATATTATCACACAGTTTTAATTAAAACTTATTGAGTTCTTAGAAAAAAGTGAGGGCTAACCTAAAATGTTGAAAGAAGAAAGGCAATGCACATGTTTAGAGGACCACCTACCAAATAACATATACCTAATTTTTAGATTATTTACCCCTAATACCGTCTTACTCACTACCCTCACTTGCTAAATAAATTCATCCCAACCCCACATATATAACGTTAAAAACTTACATGTTACTTGTACCATCCATCCATATTATAAATCTATTGATACACATGCCAATAACATACATATACCCGATTTCAATTATTCACCCCTACTAAATTATGAATTAAAATCCAAGTTTACCTCATTTTCTTGGCTGCACTTGGAAGGTTAATTTCGCAGTCAGCAATTTCTATTGGCTAACACCAGCAATTTATAAACAATAATAAGAATCTTTGAAAAAAGATAAATTTCGTTGGTCTGTTGAGAGAGACTGTAGCATAGCTATAGTGTTTGTTCGCCGGGTGGTTGCCGTAGCTCTGTGGCAGAGCGCTTGTGCGCTATACAAGCGGTCCTGGGTTCGATACCCGGTGGCGACCAAATATTTTTAATTATGTATTATTTTAAAAAAGCCTGTGAAAGAGAGAGAATACATCTAAGAAAGAAGTAATTATTAAGTTCTGACCCTGGTCTGTTGAGTAAAAGACTGCAGCAAGCGGTACTACTCAACAGTACAAAGGTAAAATTTACAAGACAAGTAGTAAAGTTGAAGAACTGATCATGACAAAACAAGGGCAGTGCATTATCATGTAGATGACCTGATAATAGGCTGAAGACAAAGGAAGATCAGTTGGATTCCAAACAATGGCCAAGTTGATGACTTGTATGTATAATGTTTGCTTCTTTCTTTCATTCTTACATTACAAGGCCGCAAGTACTAGAGCTGGTCTGGTTTTGGTTGCACCAAATTTCAGCAGCCAAAGAATTTAAAGTTAGCCTACTCCAAACCACTTTTGACTGAACTCATTTTAAAATGACCAGGCAACAATTTGTCCCTCCCTACTATTCATTCTCTGTAATGTGTTCAGTAGTCCACAAGTTAAAGAAGTTTCTGAAAGCATTCCACATCAGCCAAGAAGTTACATTTTTTTTAAACGAGGTCCATTTCCACCATTATCATAAGGCTATATATACAGACACATGCACTTGGGGAGTGATTTAAACAGGCTGATCAAACAGGCTGAACAAACAAATCAGTTAACTATACATAAAATAGACACAGGATAACTGATACCAATATAACAGACTGAAGGCATAACAAAAAATAAACAAAATATAACTTTTAAAAAAAAGAAAGTTCAGTGAACATTGACGACTATATGAACATAGTTGAATGACAAGGAAAAAGTACAACTATACAACAGGTAAAGTGAAAGAGAATATAGCCCTCTTGAACTAGATGAAGGTAGCTTTTCCTGCATTTCAGGGAAAAGTTGAAGTATAGGCTCCTCAGCCTGAACATAAACCTCTTTGCTAAATTAAAATTAACTGTACTATCATTGATAAAATTCCCATTTCTGACAATATTCAATCACATATAACTAGTGGTGTGCTTGAGCACAAATGGCGAGCGAGCCTAAAGACTATACTATTTTTATATGACTTCTAACACTGAAGCTACTGAAAATAAGGTCCAGTTTTTAAATTTAGCATACAGGGTAAAGGTATTTCAGTGCCATAGTAACAACTCTCTGCAACTGCTTGGAAAGAAAAAAACAACAACAAAACAATACACGTTATTTAAAAGTTTTCTTTGTGATATTCTTTAGCTAAGTAGTGGTTGTAACACACAATGCTTTGACACAACTGGAAATGCACCTACACAGACTTACCTTCGCGGTAGTCTAGTGGACAATGTATTTTCAAGTAAATACTGTTGCGCACGGCTTATAACCAGGACAAAGAGCGCATTGACTTACCACCGCCACTAACTCGAATAGAAATGGAAGTCCCTTAAGTTTTCAAGTTTGAACTGCACCCGCAAAAGAATTCAAAACGGTAAACAACAATTCAATTTCTAGGGTGACACGGGTACTGATCGATAAACCAGAGGATTCTGTTTAGTGCAATTTGGGACGGGGTCGACCACATAACTAACACAAAAACGCGAGGGTCAAAGTACAAAATGACATACATACGTCCATACATATATCTAAATAAACAAACATCCCCAATTTTCGATTGTGTTACCCCTGTAAGTGTCTCGCTCGCTACGCTCGCTCGCCAATTAAACCACACCATTCCTGGCCATACCCTACTTAATTGGCTTGCTATGGCCTGTACTGGCTGAAATTATTAACTTTTCACACTAAAGTATTGTGTGACATTTATATAGTTTATATCATTGAAGTAGAATTTACCACTTATAAAAGGACTCAAATACAGCAAGAAAAGCTTCTCTATTCCCAATTGAGATGTGGCAAGGTGTTCTTAAGCTTTCTGATGAGTCAGACAAGAAGAATAAAATGGTTGTAAATAATGTGATAAGCACTTGTAATAAGCTTTGGATGAGAGAATGTCTCATTTTCAAGTATTTAATTTATTGAATACCATTAGTTATACAACACACAACAAATAATATGAACTAATTCACGAGGTAAGAAACAATAGAAAATAAAATAATAGCTGCAACACTGGCTAAGTTAGTGGAAGAGGAACTACAGGGGCTTGGCCGAGACCTGAGGCATAACCGATAGGCAGCATATATATCGAAAGTGTTACCGTTATATCTCCCGAGACAGCATCCAATATTGTTATTTATGGTTGTTAAAGCAAACCAGCAGCTGTGGCTACAAGATGTACCGTCGCAGTGAAGTCGAATTTGAGTAATGGCGTTGGTGAGGGAATTCATGTTCTGTTGTATCCTTTCCTGACACTCTACTTCTGTCTGTCTACGTTCTCTGGCCTCCTCCTCCAAGTTTGCTGGAGTTACAGTGAGTGCGACAGCAAACAGAACGGAGATAAGCAAAGTCTTCATGTTTTCACTCTCCCACAACGGCGATTAACTCTCAGCAATATCACACACAGCCGCGAGTCACGCCCCTAACTTCAAGATGGGTGGAGCCCTGTTTTAATTACTTTTGAAGTCTTCTGGAATCATTTACAGCCAACAATGGCGTTGTTCATTTTTTTTTTTTTTTTAATCTTCTATTATCATCGGAGTTAGCCCTGGCCCAGTCTTCGTAGCTGTAAACGCACGAGTAGCTCGGCTGAAGCTGAATGCGTAGTACTAGTAGTGCAGACTTAGGCTGAATCCGTGTTAGTGTAGCCCTACCAGCGCAGTTTGGTCACCGAGCCGTTTAGCGAAGTACAGTTTGCTCCGATTCTAAATACCAGCAGTATTCCAAGCGCCTTCTTCGTTTCTCCTCGAAGCACCTCGCTTAAAGGTAACAGTCGACTTTTACCAACCCTTACGGTCGTTTTCCGCTGAGGATGTGAACGCAGGGTGGGGAGTAAGGAAGCCCATTTTGGCCGGATTGGTGAGGAATAAGGAAGCCCATTTTGGCCGGATTGGTGAGGAATAAGGAAGCCCATTTTGGCTGGATTGGTGAGGAATAAGGAAGCCCATTTTGGCCGGATTGGTGAGGAATAAGGAAGCCCATTTTGGCCGGATTGGTGAGTGGCCATAACAGCACCCACTCAACCACACTTATTTAACCACACTATCTCGTTCATTTAATTTTTTATAGTGAACTTGACTTACACAAAGAAATTTTGAAGTCTATTTTCTTGATCAATTGAACCAAGAAGTACAAGCACATTACAATGCAAATGATTTTTATAATTAGGTTTTCACGTCAAATTAAAACTTTAAAAAAAATATAACTATCTAATGTAGGATGTCTATATTGTAAACTAACATAGCTACTTGGACGTAAAGCAAACACTCTACTTTTGTTTTCCCAAAAGATAGATTTTGAAAAGAACCAGGTTAGTGTGGAGTACCGGTACAGGATATATCTTCCAAAACGGCTGATAGTGGCCGTTTATTTCCCCGCAGAATGCATTGCCACAACGACCACAGAAGAAGGACATTAGAGGACAATACGAGCCACACCCCTTTTATCAAAATATTGGTGCGGCCATGGCCGCTCGGCCCCACCCGTTCTGATGCCCCTGAACAGGTGCATTTAGATGTGAGTTACATGCCTTTACATAGCTCTGGTTTACTCCGGTGGCACAGCATTGTTAGTTTACACTAGTGGTGTGCTTGAGTACAAATGACGAGCGAGCCTAAATCTACAAACATTTGATTTTAACTTCTAACACTCAAGATACTAAAAAAAAAGTCGAGTTTTTTTAATTACGTATATACGGTAAAGGGGTTTCTATGCCGTAGTAACCACTCCCCGCAACTCTTTGAATTAAAAAAAATAAAGCAACAAAAGACAAGTCACACTATTAAATGTTTGTAACACAATATTTTCACACAACCGAACATACCTATGCAAGAATTACCTTCGTGAGTAGTCTAGTGATCAATGAATTTTCAAGTAAATACAGTTGCGTAGGGCTTGTAACTATGGCAAATAGCCTATTGACCTACCACAGCCACTACCTCGAATAGAAATGGAACTCCGGTAAGTTTTTGTGTTTTAACTGCACCCGTAAAAGAATTCAAAGCGGTAAACAATTCAATTTCTAGGGTTATACGGGTAATGATCAATAAATGAGAAGAACCTGTTTAGTGAAATTTGGGACAAGGTTGAAAGCAGAGCTAACACAAAAAATACGTGAAGGTCAAAGTACAAAATGACATCGTACGTCCACACATATATATATAAACAAACACCCCCAATTTTCAATTGTGTTACCCCTGAGAGTGTCTCGCTCGCTCCGCTGCTACCAATAACCTTATTAAGTCACAAAGTTTCTACAAGTACAATTGAGTGGAATGATTTGATCTGGTCAAAACAAATCACTGACCGAACTTCTCTAGACCGTGCCTTATACTGACTATGCAGAAATCAATTTCAGTTCACTAGATTTTTCCTCTTATGTGGGTGTGGCCATGTACAACTACGCAACATTATTGTGAGTCTATACTTTACTTTTAGAGACTACTCCAATTTTCCCTATGAATTTAGATTATGATGAATTGAAAGTAAATGGCCGGCACTATGATAATATTCAGGATTATTTGACTCGTGCAATGACAAACAATGAAATGAACTATTTACTTATACAATGATAAAATTTGGTGTTTTCTTTTTGAAAAACTGCTTATGTCAAAAATTATTATTATTATTATTATTATTATCGAGCAAGTGAAGCGAGAGAGATACTATTAGGGGTGGAATGCAAAATCGGGGTTTATAATTGACCCTCACATGATATTTTATAGGCCAGAGCTATTTAAGTAATTTGAGCTAATAAAAATGAAATTACGTACTTACATACGCTTTTCCGAAGTAGTGATAGCTCTCTTAGTACTGACTATAGGTGGCTCTTGACATATCCACAGTTGTCCAGAACTTTCAGGTTATATATTGCATCTTTTAATTAAATTATGGCCAAAACTTTTTTCCCATATTATTATACATGTATTTATTTTAATTTATTTTATTTTTTTGTTTTTCAAGAAAGAGCAAAATGGAGACTCTGTTTGTTTGTGTGTGTCATTGTGCTTTCTTGTGGGAGGAATAATATTTTTCAGCTGTTATATTAAAGGTCAGTCTGGAGGGTCATTCTGCACAAGAGATCATAAAGCTCCCAAATTGCAGCTGTTTGAGAATGTAGCTCCAATAATTGCAGCTAAAAGGTGAATTCCTGAGTCATAATTTTAGTACCTTTGAAGGGTTTTATTAGTGACCATAATAATGTTTAATCTAAGATTTTTGAATTGTGATAAGACTGTGTGGATGTTTTCCCCCCTTAATTTGGTTACTTAAGCCATGAAGATACACTACATGTATGTGTGTAGGGTAATATATATATTCCCTTTTTTGTGTGTGTGTGTGTGTGTGTGTGTGTGTGTTGTTGTGTGTGTATTGTTGTGTGTGTAATTGTAGTCAAAGCATTTTGAAGTTGGCAAAGATTGTAATTATTAGTCAATATTGGCTGTCGTGATTACATATGTCTAAAATTAACTCTTCAAGTTATATTTGACCTGTCCAAAGCAACCTCCAACTAGATAAAAATAAGACCGCTTATTATTTATTGTATATTTGTGACCGTCTACGGGAAAACCGGGCACAACGCGGCGTGCGTAATATCGAGAAAAGATCGATCGATTTCTTTAAAATGTATTGTTTCAAGCCTACGGAAGGGAACGGTTAGGTCTATTATAGTGGGAACGACTAAAGCTGCGACGATAAAACTTGGAGAGCTCAATATCTGGACGCCGACAACTCCGTAAGTGCAAAAAAAAAAAATTCGAAGGTGCCGCGTTGTGCCTGGTTTTCCTATAGACGGTCACATTTTATGCCCATAATTTAAAAAAAATTTATTTATCTATATGTATTTATTTATTTATTATGATTTTTTTTAATTTTATTTATCCATTTCTATTTTTAATTATTTATTTGTATTTATTCATTTATTTATTTTTAGGGAGACTTTGTTTATTTGTTTAGAGGGGAAAATACAGAGACTGTTTATTATTTTTGTGTGAAGAATACTTATTTTCAGCTAATTGTATAGGAATACTGTTGTGCACAACAGCTGGAAGGTTGCTAGATCTATTTTTTCATGTGTTTAGCTGGGCTACTATTCTATTTTAGGCTCACTTGACATTTGTGCTCAAGCACACCACTAGTATATATGTATATATGGATGTAGTATGCTCCTTAAACCCGAGCACGGGTGCCGTTATTATCCTAAAAGCACAGCTTTTTAGGCTTGACCCCACTTTCTTCTGATACTACAGCATTAAGCAAGTCTTACTTGAAACCTGGGCTCCAAATTGTGAGATAATGCCTTCGAAACGCTTGTTTTTCAAGTCCCAAAAAGTTACTGCTAACGAATACTATGGCATTGAAACCCTTTACCAAACGTAATTTGAAAAACCTCGTTGTTTTTGGGGGACTGCTAAATGCCGTTGTTGGTTGTCAAGTGCCACTGGTAGCCAGAGTGGCTAAATATTAAAACCAAGGAAGCCACCATTACTTGGGAGAAGCTGAGGTAAGTACATAGTTCCATATTTGTTAGCTAAAATTACAAAAATAACTCTGGCTATGTTTTTTTTTTTTTTGGTAGAGCTGTGAGCTTGTTCACCAGTTACTGGTAATTGAGGTAGTCAGAATGAAGTTATCACTATTCCTGAAATTGAGGTAAGAGAGTAATTCTGTATAATATATTAATGGTCAACTACTATTTACTTTTTTTGCATGAACTAAGCTAAAGTATATTGTGTAATAATACATGGGTGTAGAAAGCAATTTTAAATTGGCCAATCAAGTGGTCACATTTGCCACACCTACAATATTGGGTGGGATTTAAATTGTTTAAATGTACTTAATAAAAAAATTTGACATATTAGTAAAATGATGTAAATCATGATAAATACTAATCAATCATACCCATTAGCTAATTATACCTTGTCAAGGAAGAATTTTTAAGTTTGACAGAATCTTACAGATCATTCTCCAAAACAAGGGAGGCAGAACCAGGTGACACCAGTGGTAAATAGTTTTATGTAACCTATCTAGGTAGGCATGCTCGATATTTGTGCTCAAGCACACCACTAGTTTATTACTATTGATGTGCTTCAGTATAAATGGTGAGTGAGTTATCTTGTTAGCTGCAGCACATTGCACACAAAACTGTTTTATGAATTACAATTGTGCTAATTTATCATACTCTGCCGTATGGCTTTTTGATGTTTATTGTGCACAAGTAATTCAAGCTTGCTGTTACAAGAGCTGTGTGCAAAAGAAAAAAAATTACAAGAAGGTTAGCCTGAAGTTAAAGGAAAAAAAACTTTTTCCGGAGTAGTAGTAGCTTCTGTAATATGATGAGCCATTCTGACTACCTAAATGACCAGTAGCTCCTGATAAAAAGTGTTCAGCTATGAAAAGACAGCTTAGTTTTTGAAACTCTATAACTTTTGTGACTTATAAAAACAAAAGTTTCTAAGGAATTATCACATAGTTTTTGAGCCTAACCCTATACACACTTTTTCAATGAATATATACAAGTTTATTGTAATTTTTTCGTGACTTGACTATTGGACAAAGTAAAAACAATGTTGCGTAGAGCGTATGGCTATGACAAACAGCAAATTAAGGGGGGGAAAATAGAAGGAAAAGAAAAAAAAAGATGCAATATTTTAATAAGGCACTCCAAGAATCACTAAGCTGTTAGGTCTGGATGGTATGATGGTATATGTGCGTGACTACTCTGTAGAGGGTCACGGGATCACGGGATAGAGTCCAGCATGGAGCAATTTTTTTTTGTCCGTTTTTATTTCAGCTATTTATTGAGCAGGTAGAACTTCATTCAGGTAATGACAATGCTTTACCAACTCTGTTAACTCGTGAATTATTTATGAATACACACACCATCGTTACTGACAAAATGCATATTATTATTATATTATTATATTATTATTATTATTATTATTATTACAATTGTCAAGTTCCGACCCTTCATAAAAACTAGATTGAAACTTAAAGGGGTCTAAAGAAAACCAAAGGTAAAATGTGAAAAAAATCTCAGTAGGCACCGGAGAGTCTTGGAAGTCATGGGTTGTTATAACTCAGTGGCTAGAGCACTGGCGGTTAAAGCCAGGGGTCCTGAGTTCGATTTCCCGGCGACAACTGAGATTTTTTTCACATTTTTTCCTTTGCTTTTTTTTAGACCCCTTCAAGTGAGAAAATTTCATCTAATTATTATTATTATTATTATTATTATTATTATTATTATTATTATTGTTATTATTGTTATTATTAGATTGAAACTTTTTCACTTTAAGTGGTCTAGAGAGAAGCAAAGGCAAAATGTGAAGAAAAAATCTTAGTTGTCACCGAGGAATCGAACCCAGGACCCGTGGCATTAGCCACCAGTACTCTAGCCACTGAGGTGGTACGACAACCCACAACTTCCAAGACCTTCGTATTTTACCTTTTTATTGTTGAGTAGTACCACTTGCTGTAGTCTCGTACTCAACAGACTACCAATTATGTGCCATTAGAACACCTTATTGGTGGCGACCAGAAACACCTCCCCCTCTGGAGAGGAGCCATAATTAGTGGATTGAAAAGGCTTATCATCACAATCATCAAGTTCTGACCCTTCATAAAGACTAGATTAAAACTTTCTCACTTAAAGGGGTCTAGAGAGAAACAAAGGCAAAATGTGAAAAAAATTTTTAGTTGTCGCCGGGGAATCAAACTCAGGACCACTGGCTTTAGCCACCAGTGCTCTAGCCAGTGAGCTACGACAACCCATAATTGGTGGTGTATTGAGTACGAGACTTCAGCAAGCAGTACTACTCAACAGTATAAAGGTAAAATGTGAAGGTCTTGGAAGTCTGTTGTTTTTTACACGTGCAATATCATTGTCACATGTTCATAATCTAAACTGTTAAAAGCTTAATTTTTTTTGCTTCTTATCTTTGAAACTGAAACTTAATTTACAGCAAGCTCCTATATATGTGTGATTATTATCCCTAGATTTTATTCTCTTGCAATGATCAAAAAAGTGATTCTGACGTTCTTGCTACTCATAGTCTTGTCCAAAGCTCAAGATGGCTGTGGCAACCTCACTGAGAGGCGTGTTTGGACAAGCAGTTCTCATCCCAACTGCAGCTGTGGTGCCCCTTTGGGTAAGTCAGTGCAATGCTTCCAAGGGTATATCTTGATCCAACCGTGTTACTGTTTATTCTATGACATCAACAAGCATGTCACAGTCGGAGGCTCCTGCTATTTCTCCTGCTTTTACCATAATTCTGATTCTCATAGCTATTATTTTGCGATCAAACAGTATAAGTTGCGAGACTATGACCTGTTCAATGACCACATGTGTTCTGCCAAGCTCAATAGAATGGGGAGATTTTGTGGACAATGCAAACCTGGTTATGGATATCCAGTTTATTCGTATGACATGAAATGCACTAATTGTGAAGGCACTAGTTTCAAGAAATGGTGCAAATATTTGGCCATTGCTTTCGGTCCGCTCACTGTCTTTTATATCATCATGGTGACCTTCAGAGTAAGCATGCCCACCAGTCGTCTGAATGGCTTTCTGTTAGTAATACAATGCTTTTCCTCTCCATTTCTGCTTCGTCTTTTTCACTTGTGGATTCAAACTGGTGCAACTATAAATCATGCTGCTTCCATTGTTACAAAAATCGTTTTTTCTGTATTAGGCTGGGCAAATTTGGATTTTTTTCGTGAATTATATTCTCCCTTCTGTTTGGACCCAAAATACAGTGTATTAAAGGTCATTTCTTTAGATTTATGTGTTGCACTGTATCCTTTTTTCTTGATCATTTGTACCTCGTATCTCATTTACTGCTATGACAAAAACTGTTGGTGTGTAGTATCCATGTGGAACTTAATCAAGAAACTTTTGAGGCCTATACTAAAGAAATCTGTTCATGTATCTCTGACTGAAACTTTTGCTACTTTTATTTTGTTGTCAAGCATTAAAATTATGGGAGTAAGCTGTGATTTGCTTTCGTACACAAAAGTTTACCAAGAAAATGGATTACAAGAAGGACCCTATGTGTTCTATGATACCAGTATCGCTTATTTTGGCAAAATGCATGCAGCATATGCCTTTAGTGCTATTACAGCTACTTTTTTTCTGGTATTCCTACCGTTTCTCCTTCTATTGTTGTATCCGTCACGCATGTTTCATCGTGTGCTTAATTATTGTAACATTAGGAGTCAAACTCTTCATGTGTTTATGGATGCATTCACAGGATCGTATAAGGTAGAGCCTTGGGACACTAGATATTTTGCTGCCTGGTACATTTTTCTTCGTTTTTTGTTCTACTTCAGTGCATTTTTTTTCTCTTCAGTTCTGTTTTTTCCAGCAGCTAGCATAACGATGATTGTAGGAGCTCTTTCAGTGGCCATTGTGAGACCGTACAAACAAGCCTGCCACAACGCACAGGACATTGTTGTATTTCTCTGTGCATCGTTGGTGTTTATATCTGCATTTGCCGATGTGGTTGCTTCCACGATGGACTTTAACCACCTCCACACAGCCCAGACTGCAGTTTTGTTTTCCTTAGTGGCTTTGATAGTTGCAGTGTTAGCAAGTTTGCTTGGAAATTCTGTGTTTAAGCTAGCCACCAAGTTCTATTTCAGGTGTAAGCTCAGGTTAAGTCATGAAACGTTTATGCCAAGAGGGAGAATCAATGGAACTTATGAAACCCTTGCTGAAGTAGTACAGCCACAGTAAAACAAGAAGAAAAAAAACACTTTGTACATACAAGCCTAATATTTGTGTGTGCGTGCTGAATGTGTGGTATTTGGATATAACATTGTAAATTGTACTGTACTATACTTATGTCTATACTTATTTGAGTTTGTGTGTCAGATCTATTCAAATGATTTTTTTTAAACTTTTAAAAAAAATTTATCGTGGGGTCTGATTGGGAAAAACTTTAATTGAGTGTTGCATTCATAAATAATTATTTTTAATTTATTGCATGGGTTTGGGAGATAATTATGAAATAATTATTGAGATAATATCTCGATGGGGAAATTACATAATTTTTTCCCTGAATGTTTGACTTATTTAAAACTAGATGTGACTATTATAATGCAGCAAGTGGATATGGTAGCTCCACCATTACAGAAATCTCACGTTATTCCATCCAACCCAAAATATGCAGTGAAATGGCAGCATTGCAGCATCATGTCTATGAAATACTCTTGGATACTCTAATTAATGCCACCAGGTATCTTTTTCTTATTTGGCCAGAAACATTGTTTTCTTTCAGTATTTTTGTTCAATGCAAAAGAAGTGGTTAAAGTACCTTCAGTTTGTGTCCATTTTTGGGATAAGTAATTCATGGTGCTGGTTGGAGAGTGATGGTGCCAGATGTCTAAACATAAACCAGAGTGAAGATAGTGTTAAAGAATGTAAACAGGAAGTTTGCACGTCCCATTTTTTACTTCACACTACAGCATTATCTAGTTCAGCTGCCAAGGAGGCATGAAGGCTCTATTATTTTCTATCTTTGTAATAGTTATTATTACTACGGCATGGACCAGTACCAAAGAGGAGGAGAGCATAGAGACCCTGGAGAAAGTCAGGGAGATAAAGCATACGGCAGACCAGTGTAGGAATCTTGTTCTACAAAATTCTCAATTTATCGAACACATTAACAAAAAAATTATTGTCTCTTGTACACTAACCTGTACTCCTAGCTGCAGATCTGCTGTCACAGACTTGAGTAACAAGCTGGAGTGCTGCTTAAATACTCTACAGGACTTACCTCAAGTGACTAATGCGTACAATTTATGCTTCTCCTCACCCCCAAGTCCATGTAATTCAGGATCTGGTGTTCTTGCAAGCTTTTCTGCAGTTACCTTAGCTTCTGTTATCTTAATGTTAAACTAGTTACCTGTGTTGAACTATTGCCTGTGTTGATCTATTTACCTGTGTTGATCTATTTACCTGTGTTGAACTTTTGCCTGTGTGGAAATATATAACTGTATTGAACCATTTACCTGTGTTGAACTATGTATTTCCTGTATTAATGAGGCACCAAGAGTGTGAACCCTCAGCGTTACTATGCACTAGCTAACTATTACAAAGACCAATAGAATTATTTGAAGTAGTATCAAAATAAATATGCCAATTTGTAGCTCATGCAAGTCGATATGTACAGCTTGGGTAAGTCAATACGCAACTCGTTCAATGGAAAGGTAGGTGTTAATGCTGTCTTCATAAGAGAAGCTTAACATACAAGTGACACTCACCTCACCAGTAGTTTCAATGGGAAACTCCAAGCACTCTGGTAAACCGCTGAGAAGTAGTGTAATGCAAAAACAACCGCGGTCAGCAAATAAATCATTTGCTCACGTGAATACAGCGTGACTAAACGGAGCGGTTACCAACAATCGCTTACGATTGTATGGCCTAAAATTTAAGTCTAAACTAAAAATTCTGGCACATTGAAGGGACTTAACATTGTAATGCTTGTTTCAATCTTCAGGAGGCTGCCATCTTCGAGATCCGCTTTTTGGTGTGTGACAGAATGACTGACTGTGAAGTCCTTGCTGTAGTAGTACATATGTGTTTTTTATGTCTTGTGGTCAGAATTAATGATGTGCTGCTTCAATTAAAGTGTATAATTAATGCTAGTGTGTAAGAAAAGAAAAGGAAAAAAAAAGAAAAAAAATCAAACAAAGCAACAGCATTAGCCATCCTTGAAGAACTTGTTGAATACCAGGATAAAAGAAAGATTATTATACATTATAGATTAGTAGAAACTTTTCCTTTACACCATGACAAAGTTTTCTAGACTTAAGAGTATAAGAACAATGAAACAAAGAGAGGCATAAGCTTCACCCACCTAAGGAGTACATATGAACCATAAAAAAAACCCTACAAAATGGGCCAGTAAAGCCATTGCCGCTGCTGAGCAGTCATACTTCCTGGAACAAATCTGACCACCAAGGTACAAGGCTCAATTTGGCTTGCAACAAAAAGGAAATTGATAGGGAAATCTAGTGGTTAATTTACAGCAACCGTCAAGTCTTCTTGTGCCTAGGCAGATAAAAGGGGATAAATTGGCAGTAAGTAGGCTAGACTTTTTTTAAAAGATATTTCTAAACTGTAACATACACTAACTTAGCCACCAAAGAAAGATGAAGATTCTTCTCATCTCTTTTCTGCCGGCAATTATCCTCACTTCTTCAATACAAGTACACGCTGAGGAAGAGATCAGAAGGCGCAGGCTGACAATAGAACAGTGTCAACAAGAGACAATATGAATACTATCAATACTGCTTATTCAGAATTTACTTCATCCTGTGGTACAGTCTGTAACTCTACGTGCAAGTCTGCAGTGGCTGTGATTAGGAATCTTATTGGGTGCTGTCTGGAGAAGTTTACTTACAACACTGCAAATGTGAATGCTGCCTATCTGCTATGCAACATCTCTTGTCCATCCCATTGTAGTTCAGCTTCTCGCATTTTTGTCAGTTCTTCAGTTACTATTTGGATGACAATCTTTTCCTATTTTATGAGTTGGTTTTGGTAATCCTGTTAGTGTGAGTAATTATTATTTATTATTGTTGCTGTAGTTGTTGTTATTGGAAAATTTATTATACAGAGAATAAAGATTTTGAAGGTACTGAAATCTGTACTTAAAAATTATTATTATAATCCACATTTTTATCTAGCAAATGAATCTAATCGGCTGGATGTTTGTTGTTGTTTTTTGTTTTGTTTTTTTGTTTTTTGCTATAATCTAATTTCAGACAATTCTGTAGAAACCTCATAAAATATGTTATGGTCATTACGAATTTGTTGATTAAACTAAGTACTTAGGGTTGTTGCATCAGTTACCTAAGCTTATACAGTAAGGCTTTTAGGACATGTAGATGTACCTGAGGATTTTGGTAGCTATCCTCAATAATTCTGTACTGCTAATTTAAATTCTCTCATTCTATCGAGTGAACAAGTATGTCTTGTCAATGCTTTCTATCAATTGGTCAAGTGCATGTGCTGTGAAATAATATTTAATGAAGTGCTTGCAAATTTCTAATTGGAATACTATGTTATGTGAACATTATTTGCTTCATTCAGAGCTGTGCTATCTAATCTATCTCATGCCAGAATAGATGCTCCAGTTATTTTTAAGTCAAAACATGCCACTATGAAAGCAACTGAAGCTGTTTTTAATAGTCACTTCTTATTCATCTTGTTCATACTGAAACAAAACACTTTAGTTAGCTTGGCTTAAGAATTTGATTTCAAGGAAGTTGGCTGTTTGGGAATCTTACTCTGGATGATGTTGTGGTCAGCAGGTTATATCCATTATTGTTTGTTCTTTGAAGAGGAGCACAGCTATGTAATAACGGCAAAATTGTCTTCTTAGGTATATTGGGGCAAGTGAGCTGGCCTAGTTATTTTTAAACTATGAGGAAGATTTGCATTAGTTATTGAACACATAACTTAATTTACATTCTCAATGCGATTAGATATTCTTCTGTGAAAAAGTATACTTGTAATAGAAAGCAAGGCTAAAAAACAGTCACCCGGAGGAGGAGTAAACTCTTAGTTTATGGGTTCATTGAAAACTTTACATGGGATCAATAGAGCCAAATCACATGACTAAATTTGGGCACATGTTGAGTGAGAAACTGGGGTGTTTTTCTATTCTCTATTCCCATAGACCTTTGTATGGAATAGTACTTTCCCTTCAGTTTTTGACTATACTAAAGGGATATTTTTAATGGCTTCAGCACAGGTTTTCCAATGGTGTATGCCCCGGATGCGTAACTGCTTCAGTTTAAAAGTTATTCAAGTTTTTTTGTTTTTTTGTTTTTTTTGTTTTTTTTGTTGGGGTCTTTTGTGAGATCATCTCAACTTGGACAGGCTATAGACAAAGTTATTTTACAATGGCCATCATCAGTGTGTGAATGACAGTCTTTAGTGAAGCTTATTCACACCCACAGATGATGGTCATTGTAAAACCAGACACTATCAGGGGTAACTCAATTGAAAATCGGGGATATTTGTTTATATATATATGTTTGGACATAATTATGCAAGTCATTTTTGTACTC
>WLWD01003849.1_pt1 | contig 20655 bp, 22 predicted proteins | sample 6712731 | NCBI WGS metagenome assembly WLWD01 (sample SAMN12718690, study PRJNA576275) | sponge metagenome | isolation source: marine sponge | host: Mycale hentscheli | place: New Zealand: South Island, Marlborough, Capsize Point | collected 2014-11-01
ATTAGCATGTGTACATATCGTACTATAGCTGGGGGGTGGGGGAAAGTAGTGTGGGAAACATTTAGCTAACGTGCCCGTCACTCTGGTCATATCTTTTCGCTGCAATGTCAAGTAATGGTACTTTCTTGTCTAATTTTAGAGAGTGGGCCAGTGTAAGGGCAGAATACAGCTGGACAAGATCAGAGTGGTCGAGTTTGTTGATGTTGGAGCTTTCAACTTGGCCCATGCAATGCAAGTAAGTAGGTTCAACTTTTGTTAACATAGTAAAGTGCAATGTAAAGGCGCCTTACAATATATGTCTGTCCTGTCTGGTGTCATGTTTACATGCGAATGTTCTGGTGCAATATTATTCCCAAATGAATTTTCTACAACTTGTGAGCAAGTGCAAGCTCTTGTTATGAATTAACGCATATAGTGGGGGAAAGGTGGCAACATGACACACTTAGTGGATTTAAATACCTGCTGCATGCCTCGGTTGATGTGGTGACATTAGGATGCATTGAGGAATTGTTTTGCAGTGTCTTTCTTAGCGTGTGGCTGTAGGCAGCTGAGAAGTGGAGTTATAAATGCAGATGTGGGCTGTAGTATTATCTGCTGTTTTTCTAGTACTTTTTTGTTGTTGTTGTTATGTGATGTCTGGGGTATCACATGACACCTACACAGATACCAGGTTGATGAGACTTGAAACTTGATGAGATGCTGGAATGCATCTCTTGGTCTAGATTTACCGGTAATTGGCACAAACAGCTGAATAATGTGGTCATATTGTGTTGTTTGGCTGCCACTACTACTACTATTATTATGTTGTTGTTGTTGTTGTTTGTTGTTGTTGTGTGTCGTAGATTGTATATCACACTAAAAAGAATGGTTTTGCGACATTGTACGTTGTAGCCACTACCAAAGAGGAATGTGCTGACTGGGTGAACACTCTCAGACAAGGTAAGATATAGTTGGGGGGGTTTTTTCCTTTCTTTTTTAATCCATGCCATTATGCCCTTTTATGCAATTATGCCAGTTTGAAGAAAATATTAATAAAAACTCCAGCCTACCTTTGGATTTCAAATAGAATACTTAAAAACATGTGAAAAGAAATTTGATCACCTTGGTAGAGCCTTAAAAGGGAATAAAGAAAACCTGTGAGTAACAGGGCTGTACTTTAAATCACTGGGCATCCTTGTAACGGCAGGAAAACCAAATTAATGTTTTCATTTGTCAGCTATGTTGATATTTATAGTTTATGCTTTTTTCTTTATTCATTCATGTAATTTGTTGTCTCTTTCCTTTGGCAGCATGTTACTTCAACCAGGACATGCTGATGCATTATCATCCGGGTGCCCTTGTACGGAGCAAGTGGACTTGCTGTTCCCAACGAGGACAGACCACTCTCGGGTGCCAGCCCACATACCACCTCCTCACCCGATCATCTTCCCGCTATGCTCAGCTTCGAAGAAGAGACACCCTCACCAGCAGTCAGCGGTGGGCTCGGGCAGGTTCCCAAATGCTCTTCGAAGGACGGTTGAAAAGGAATGGCTCTTCCTCCGGGACCAGAGTCACCCAGCATGATGGCGATTTGGGCACTACGGGGAATGTTAAGCAGAGTTCCCAAGCACAGAGTCGGAGTACGAGCTGCGTGGATTTGTGTGCCACATCGCCCATGTCAAAGGAACCGTTCAGTCCAGCACGCCGTTCTGCTGCCACTACGAACTCGCAGAGGAGCAGCCGTAACTCCAATGACCACTCAGTCGGCATGGGGAGCATGCTGCTCACTCGTGTCTCTGTTGCCACCACCACTGGGAATGAAACTGAAGTTAGCGTTGAAGAAGAGAGACAAAGCCAGCGTAGTAGCAACCTTGGGGAAGGTTCATTGATGCGGTCTCCAGTGGTAACTCGAGGAAAACTTGCCAGAAGGTCACAGGTGGCTCCGGCTTGGACTGCCAGCACCTCAAGCACGTCTTCGGTTCCTCTCGGCCCTACCCCCAACAGGCACAGCTATGAATATGAACACCGCACCCTCCCACGTTCTTTCAAAACCACCACCTCTGCTGTTCGTACCGGTGTTGCCAATTCCAAGGATTCACCTTCGAGGTCACCGAGACAGCTTAGGAGAGGTTTGAGAGAAAATTCCGCAGACAACAGTACTCCAGTTGCTCCCCCGAGAGTCAAGAGGGGCACTGTAACTGCCGTTTCCCAAGCCCCACCCGCAAATTCATCATCACCTATCACTGAAAATGCACAGAGACCGTCACTTCCTTCCGTTGTGGTTCCATCTTCCAGACCACACCTCAAACACAGCAAGACATTCACGGCACACGGCAAAAGATTGCCTTCAGGAAATGGCGGATTCAGTCAGAGTATGAGTGCTCTGGCCAAGCCCCTCATAGAACCTAAAGTCTCTCTCTCTAATCCCAACATTATTCATGTTTGATATGTAGCAATTTTTTCCCGTTTGGTTGATGTTTATGTGTATCTCTGGCAACTCTCTTCACCTAATATCTTCAATGTCAAGCTATCAATTTGTCACCCTCTGAACCATTTGTTTCCAATGCAATGATTAAAATATATATATATTCTATACACACTTAAATTCAGTACAATTTATGTATTGCAGGATACCTAACTGCAGTAATAACAGTACTCTTTGGGAATTCTGAAAATTTGTCAGTTCCCATTCATAAATGATCCTATGATTTCAAAACTGCTTCAAAAAGAGTGTATCACGCATTTGGTTGGTGAACGGTATCTAAAAGTTCAGACTTGTAGCCAGTTGTGTATATTTTAGAATTTGGCAACTGATTAGTCTAAGCTTTGAGCCAGGTTTCCTTCTCTGCCAATAAACATTCTATTCTTAATTTTGATGATTCCTTACCCGATACAGTAAAGCAGATGAGCATACTTACCATGGTTGAAACTATCCTTGATTATTAAAGTTTAAATCCACTAGTCATAAATATTTTTTAATCATTAAAAAACATTTATGACTAGTGGATTTAAACTTCAATAATCAAAGATGTCTATACCTAGTCAAACTAATATTATACATGGTTGAAACTAGCATTGAGGCAGAGGAGGCCACTGCCTCCTCTCTTCTTGACATTTCATACTGGCATTGACAGTCACTTCATACTGGCATGGCACAAAGAACTCTCTGACTGGATTGTATAAACTATCATATCTATTCCATTCAGCACAAATTGAATGATAATTTCATTCATTCTTTTTACTTGCATATTATTTGCAGTAATATCTTTACAACTCATATTTAAATGATACTGTATTGGCTCATTGCTATGTTTATACTTATTTAGAATTGATAATAGAGCATTAAATAGCATCAATTGAAATTTTCTTTAGATGTTTCGGCTCTCATATTTAAATCTGGGCACGGTTAGTAGTCTAAGAGTTAGTTGCCTCCCTTCATAGTTTCTAGTTACAGCCTGGCTTACATGCTTGCATAGCAGTGTATGTACTGATGGAGCTGCACACTCCTTCACATGCAGAGGAACTAGGCCCTCCATTTCATAATTGACAGTGAGAATTGCCCAATGGGTGGCTATCTCAAGGCTCCCCATACTGTACTGTGGGTGCCATAAAGTTCCTTAATTGGGTTCTGTACAATTAAAATGCCCTTTCCCCCATTTATGTATCATATTGTTTCCTTCCTACAGTAGTTATCATAAAACAGTTCTTGAATTATGTTCTGTAAAATAACTGCAAGTAGGCGTAGCCAGCCTTTCATTCACTTTACTTATTGGTATTAAGCCTGTAGCCCATTTCTTTTGAGTAGGTTTCTGTCCCCAAGCATAACTGTACATTTGAAGCACTCCTAAAAGGTAAAAATAATAATAATAATAATAAATAAATAAATAAATAAATAAATAAATAAATAAATAAATGATGATAATAATAATAATAATAATAATAATAATAATAATTTCGAAGGGTCATTCTTGACGTGGAATCGGTAATTTCTAGATTAAGTTAGTGGACTACACATGTCTTTTTTATTTAAAATACGTTTCGATCGAAGTTGCTCGATCTTCTTCAGGTGGAATATAACTGAAATGGCTGGGTGATGGTGATACAGAAGTTTATATAGGTATGAGATATAATAGAGCAGTTGGTGACTGAATGAAGGTGTTGATAAGAGTCTATTGATGCTTTTATTGATGTGTTAATAGATGATAGAATGAGTCTGACTAGTGGGGTGAGGAATGCCAGAGTAAAATGGGTGAATAACCAATAATTAAGTCAGTAAGTAAAGAAAAATAAAATAATAAATAAATTAAAAAAATAAAAAAAAAATAAAAAAAAATTAAAAAAAATAATAATAAAAAATAAATAAATAAATAAATAAATAAAAATAAATAAATAAATAAAAAAATTAAAAAAATAAATAAATAAATTTTAAAAAAAATACAAAAAAAAAAAAATATATAATACTTATAGCACGAGTCAGAGTACAATATGGGAAAATATTTTACGAGCACGCAAAATATTTTCACGAGCCAAAGGCGAGTGAAAATGTGGCGTGAGAGTAAAATATCATTCCCATATTGTACGACGAGTGTGATAAGTGATTTATTGCTGCCTTGATATTTTTTCTCAACCGGTTACAATTCAATTTTCATTGATTTTACTCGATACGCGCATGCGTAGTGTACCGTACAATATAAACCGTACAATATGGGAGAATACAGAACGCTCGCGTGATGCGGAAATATTCAAGTAAAAATATCAAAACTGCAATAAATATATATATATATATATATATATGTAATAGTTATGCCATGGCCAACGAGGGGTTATGGAATATAACCGTCCTGATCCCAGGGCGAAGCCGGTGATATTCCATAACCCCGATGTTGCCTTGGCATAACTGTTTTATACCATAGTTGCTGCTACTACTACTCTCTCATATCCACCTATATGGGACCAGCCCTACCACATATAACTCTCCTGCAGCTCTCATACCACAGGAATTTACCACAGCTAGCTGCTTTACTGCTTACTGCAGAGCAGCCCAGGTAGAGTTAGATCTGGAGATAACAGCTGGCAGCTACAATGCTAAAGTAAACTTGCTAAAGTAAACTTTCTGGCGTGCTTCAATTGAATTTTAATTGAATTTTAATTTTGGGCTGGAAACAGGAAGAATTCGCTTGACACCGCACCGGGAAAATATCATAGCCCCAAGCGCACCGAGAAAATATCATAGCCCCAAGAAAAATCACCGGGAAAATATCACTTTTAATCCATGGGTGTTACCGCAGCAACCATGGTATAAATAAATATATAATATATGAAATAAAATAATAAAATAAATAAGTAAACAAATAATGATAATAAAGATATGCACTTATGTGATGTTGCTCATCCATATTGGGCTGATGTTAAGTCCTTGGTCTTGGTTGAAGAAGCTCTAGATATTGTGAAAGATAGACTTGAGGCAGACCACTCCATACATGACAGAACCAATCTCTCCATAACCTCCTTGATAGATCTCCTAAACATGTGCTTGAAATCCACCTATTTCCTATACAACAACAAATTTTACCAACAAAGCCAAGGTGCAGCTATGGGATCTCCTCTCTCTCCAATCATTGCTAACATTTTTATGGATAGCACTCCAGACAGCCAACATCAAACCATCACTCTGTCTACGCTACGTAGATGACACATTCACACTTTGGCCACATAATAGACAATCTCTTAACATGTTCCTAGAACACCTGAACTCCCTTCGTCCTTCCATAAAATTCACAATGGAGGTAGAATCCAACCACCAACTGCCATTTCTGGATGTCATGGTCGAGCGCACCAACTCAAACAGCATCATAACCAAAGTTTACCGCAAGCCAACGCATACAGATTGCTACCTTAACTACTGGTCCTACCACTCACACTCTGTTAAGAATGGCATCATACACATACTAAAACATTGTGCCAAAACAATCTGCCGGGATGAGATCACACTTACGGAGGAAATGGAACACCTAAAATTAGTCTTCAAGAAGAATGGATACCCATGTGACACAGTCAACAGAGCCCTCCATCATCAGAGGAACAAGAGGAGAAGTAAAGAAGAACAAACTCAAATAACAGAAGTGACAACAACCATTCCCTATGTCAAAGGAGTTAGTGAAAGAATAAGAAGGATTTGTGCGAAACATAACATCAAGGTGATCTTCCGCTCTGGGAGGACTCTCAGATCAATTCTTTCACATGTGAAACCACAACCGGACCTCCTCAATCACCCTGGAGTTATCTACCGCATTCCCTGTTTAGATTGTGACCGTTCCTATATAGGAGAGACAGGAAGAACACTACGAGTTAGACTATCTGAACATCAGAGGTGTTGCAAGAACTTTGAAACTCAGAAGTCAGCAGTTGCACAACACTGCCTGGAGGAACACCATAGAATTGACTGGCAAGGCAGCACTGTCATAGAAAAAGAAAGCATCTGGCATAGAAAAAGAATTAAGGAGGCAATCCACATCAATAGTTTTCCAAATTTTAACCAAGACCAAGGACTTAACATCAGCCCAATATGGATGAGCAACATCACATAAGTGCATATCTTTATTATCATTATTTGTTTACTTATTTATTTTATTATTTTATTTCATATATATATATTTATATTTATATATATTTTTTTATTTTATTTTTTATTTTTATTTATTTATTTATTTATTTTTTTATTATTATTATTATTTTTTTTTTATTTTTTATTTTTTTTTTTTTAATTTATTTATTTATTTTTTTTCTTTACTTACTGACTTAATTATTGGTTATTCACCCATTTTACTCTGGCATTCCTCACCCCACTAGTCAGACTCATTCTATCATCTATTAACACATCAATAAAAGCATCAATAGACTCTTATTAACACCTTCATTCAGTCACCAACTGCTCTATTATATCTCATACCTATATAAACTTCTGTATCACCATCACCCAGCCATTTCAGTTATATTCCACCTGAAGAAGATCGAGCAACTTCGATCGAAACGTTGTATTTTAAATAAAAAAGACGTGTGTAGTCCACTAACTTAATCTAGAAATAATAATAATAATAATAATAATAATAATAATAATAATAATAATAATAATAATAATAATAATAATAATAATAATAATAATAATAAATTAATTAATTAATTAATAAAATTAAAAAAAATAAAGAAATAGAAATAAAGAAAATAATAATATCAGTGATTAATACAAAAGCAATTAAAAATACTTAAGTCTTACATCCTCTAGTATGTAACAATCATTCTGTACCTCTTGGAACATAATTGACCCCAATGAGGAGTTATAATTCGTACCAATGCTGTAAAATTAATCTTATATTAAATAGAATAGTAATTGCAAACTGTTGTACAAACAACTTGCATCTTAGGAGATGTATTTATTATTTCACAACATTCACATGGCATCTATTGAAATAAATACACTAAAATGTTTCGATTCCAGAAGATCTTCATCAGATGGATACAATGAAAAAACGATTAGTAAAATTGAGGAATAATATATTCTAATAATAGTAATAACAGTAATAATAATAATAATAATAATTCAATCATTCTCGGCTGAAATAATTAATAATTATAATAATAGGAAATTTTTCTCTTTTTAACAGCCAATATTTTTAATTATAACTTAACCAAACTTTTCGACTTCTTGCCGAAGTCCTCTTCAGGGGTCAACTGAGGTCGAACTCTCCGTGGTGATATAATAACACAAAGTAAACAGCAAGATTTCTGGAGTGCACGCTTACTGTTTATTATGTCCTGGAGGGTGATTTGCACGCAGCATGGACAGCCAGCATCCTGGAAGCTCTAAACCTATGTCTTTGTTGTTGTCAGGTGTCATCTGTATGTGTAGAGCTTCCTTGATCTTCAACTCACGATTCTTACTGGCTCTGTCAACTCTTACCTCTTCCCATTTAATGGGGTGATGCTGCTGCCAAGCATGTTCAGCAATGGCTGAAACTTTCTCATTACCTCTCTTACAAGCATCCTGATGTTCTTTTACTCTCTGCTCAAGCCTTCTAGTTGTTTCACCTATGTATACTTTACCACAACTGCAGGGTATAATGTACACTATGGATGACTCTGTGGTAATAGGTATAAGTATCTTTGACTTTAGTAAGATGTGATCTTAGTGTCTTACCCGACTTAAATGCTGTTTTGATGTCAAAGTCTCTACACATTCTCTGAATGCTCTCACTCAATCCTGCTATGTACGGAATAGTAAGAATCAAACCTTTCTCTTGCTCAGTATTTGTGTGATCTTCAGAAGGTAACTCTTTAGAACCTGCCCTAATGGCTGCTTTGTCATAACCATTACTTTGAAGTACTTTGTGTAGGTGTTTCTTTCCTTCAAGTTTTCACTCATATTAGTTACCCTCCTAGCTCTCTGATACAAGCATCTCACTACTCCTCTCTTTACATGGTTAGGATGATGAGACTTAAAGTGAAGGTATCTATCTGTGTGTGTAGGTTTTCTGTACACAGTGGATGTAAGCATACCGTCACTCTCTCTCTTTAATAAGCAATCAAAAAAAGGTAGCTTACTATCTTCCTCTGATTCCATAGTAAATTTTATAGAAGGTCTTACAGAGTTTAAATGGTCCAACAAATGTTTTTCACTTCCTTTCTTAACTATGCAAAAGGTGTCATCTACATATCTCTTCCATAATACAGGTTTAACTGGAGCTGAGTTTAAAGCTTCTTCCTCAAAGAATTCCATGTACAAGTTGGCCACAACTGCGGAAACAGGAGATCCCATGGCTGCTCCATCTACTTGTTCATAACAGTTCCCGTTGTACCTAAAGTAAGTTGACCTAAGGCAGACCTCTAATAATTCTGTGATGCACTCAGGAGATAGACATGTCCTTTCATTTAGACTCTCATCATTCTGGAGCTTATCTCTGATCACAGATACTGCCTCATCTATTGGAACATTGGTGAATAGGGAAGACACATCAAAACTCACCATCATTCGTCAGATCTCAAGCATACACTATTAACTGTTAGCATGAAATGTGTTGAATTCTTTGTGTATGATTGTGTCTTACCAAACAACGGAGATATCATTTTAGATATGAACTTTGATAAATTGTAAGATGGTAATCTAATGCAGGAAACTATAGGTCAGAGTGGGATTCCTAACTTGTGTATCTTAGGAAGACCATAAAGAAGAGGTGGTCTACATCTAGTGGGTCTTAACCTGTTGTACAACATAGTAGGAATTTTACCTTCCCTTTCTAAGTTCTTTAATATACGACCTATTTTAGTTTCCTGAGTCTTAGTTGGATCTTTCTTAACAAGTCTGTAAGTGCCTGATTGTATTAACTGGGTGAACTTAGAATGGAATTCTTTCTTATTCAATATAATAATAATAATAATTACAACAAAAACAGTGCTGTGTTATATTGAGACAGTTCTCAACTGAGACCTAGCAAGGGTTCAGACTTTCTTTGGCAGATTTGTAGTATTGCATAAATTCTCGGTCTTGTGGACCTTCTAGTGCAAGGATGAATCAGGGGAAAGAAATGAGTGGTTTATATAATGGTACAAGGTAGGACAAAGAGGAGAGTCAGGTGATAGAGTGTAAATTGACAGTGAATGAGGTGGAGAGTGCACACACAATACAACTAAGGTCACAGGCGAGGGTGCTCCCAGGCCTGGGAGGGCCCTCACCTGTGACCACCCCTGGTTAGAGGCCAGGGGTGCCATACATGTGTATAGAAAAGGGGGAAAGAAATAGTTTAGATAAAGAGTGGGAGATTTGCATAGATGTTCTTGATCAGTTTTGTGTCTCTCTTCTTCTGAGGTGGTACCTCTGCGCCTGTTCCTCTGAGGGAGTTTCAGCTTGGACCACAAGGTCGGCCACGTTGGGTGGTCTCCTTCTTGAGATGAGTGGCTTAAAGGGGAGGAGAGGATCATCCACAGCTTGGTGTAGCTCTGCCCAAGTGATTGAAGGATGGTTTTTCACGGAGAGGACAGTGGTCATCTCGGACAACTTTCTGTTCTTCGAATGACAGAGAAAAGATTCTCTGTCAGAGTATTGCAGAGTGGCTTGGACATCTTTCAGGAGTTTGCGGCTGTAGCCACGGGCGAGGAACCAAGTCTCGAGATCCTGGACCGCTGAGGCGTAGATCTGTGGAGAAGAACTGCGCCTCAAGGCACGAATCATCTCTCCTTTGATCATCCCGTGTATCACAGAGCGGTGGTGAGCGGAAGAATAATGGAGATATGCGTGGGGGTCGATGAGTTTCGAGAATGGCCTGATATCCAGTATGCCAGAAGTGTGGAACCTCGGACCCTTGAAGATCGCGATGTCCAGGTAGTCTATGGACTGGAGTGAGTGCTGGGAAGTGAAGGAAATGGTTTTGAGCCTGGCATTGAGATGTTGTACCAAGGCACCTAGGGTCTCTGACGTATCTTCAAGTATGACGAGGATATCATCAATATACCTCAACCACACCAGAGGCTGGGTGCCATGCCAGGCGTCGAGGGCGTCTCGCTCCACTTTCTCCATGAAAAGGTTGGCTAGCGTTGGAGCGACTGGAGTGCCCATGGCAACTCCCTTGATTTGCCGAAAATGTCTGGCTGCATACTCGAAAGTGTTACCGTGGAGGATGTGCAATAGAATCTCTCGTAGCATCAGTTTCATCGGTGATCTGTGGGGATAGGAGGTTGGGTGGGCATGGCTTGTTGAAAGGCGAGTGTAACGCCTAGGCCATGGGGAATGGAGGGATAAAGGATAAAGGGCTTTGACATCCAAGGTTGCCAGAATCAGTGATCTTCTGTTGCTCTCTTGTATCTTCAAGTTCTCCAGAGCATGGATCACTTACGTGGAGGACGACACCAGGGAGGGTACAGAGTGGAGGTGGTCCCTCAGGATGTTATTTGCTAACTGAGATAGCTTCTGGGTCGGTCCTCCACAGCAAGACACAATGGGCCGCAACTGGTGGGGAGACTTGTGGACCTTTCTGAGGAAGTACAACCTTTGGGGCCTCACATTCTCCAAGTCCATCATGTGGGTCTTGTCTGCCATGGGCACTCCAGTCCTAGTGATGTATACTTGTTCAGGAGCTAATTGGAGCGTGTGGCAGTCTCTAGCGTCGGGTCTGTGTCAAGCTCCTTGTATGTGGTCTCATCTGCAAGCTCTCTGAGTCCCTCCTCCAGGTAAGTCTTGGTGTCCATCACCACAATGCAGGACCCTTTATCTGCAGGTTTGATTGTGATGGATTTATCGTGACGGAGGGAACTCAAGGCTTTCTGATGGCGGGACGACAGGTTCTGCCAATGTTTGTGGCAGGTCTGTTGGGGAGTCTTTTTTTATCTCAGCCAAGGCTGACAGCTTGGTCTTGATAACCGTCAAGTGTTCCTCTACCAGGCGAGGGAGAGGGGTGTCCGAGCGCTGGTTGGTGAGGCTATTGTAGACTCGTTCACATTGTTTATGATAACTCTCATATATTCCAGGGGGTCCGGGATCTTTCTCGGGGTGGGCGCGAATCTCAGTCCGAGGAGAAGGACCTCCTGTTCTTCAGTGGTGAGTATCCTGGATGACAGATTCAAAATAGGGTGAATGATATCAAGGTTTGGACTTACAGGGGTGTCTGTGTGAAGGAGAAGGTCCTTGCCTGTGGGGTTCGGTACCCGCGGGTCATAGTCAACAGGCAAATTGAATTGTCTGGAAGTCTGGGGCACTGCCATCTCTGCTAGTCTGTCCGGGGTGTTTTCTGGGGCCTCTGGAGTCTCAGTCTCAGCTGGTGGTGGTGCTGTGCTCTGGGTGTGGTCTGCTGTTGAGGCAGTGGTTGTTGGAAGTTCTGGAGTCTGACCAGTAGAGGAAGTGGTTGTTGGAAGTTCCGGAGTCTGATCAGTAGAGGAAGTTGACAGGTTTTGAGTCTGTGTATTCGGTTGTATATTTGAATTAGGAGGTGTCTCATGGTGCTCATGAAGCTGTTGGTTGGTTGGGCCTGGTGTGCGATTGATTAAGTTGTTGCTGACATCTCCGTAGTTGCTTCTCCATAGTCTTCTTTCGTTGGATGTTAGAAAGAAAGAGTGGAGGTGGAGGAGGCATCCTAGCTTGTTGCTGCTGTGGTGTCTCTGTCTCCAGGAGCAGGACTATTTGTGGGGTTTCAGGAGTTGGGGCAGCTTTGCTTTTGCCGTGAGATGGTGGTAGAATCATCTTCTTGGTAACTAGAACTGTTTCTGGAAGTCTGTTGGGAGGTCCAGGAAGGAGAGATTCAGGTGGGTCTGCTTCTGAAGTTGACGGTTGAGGTGACAAACACGTCATAGGGGGAGGCGATTGGAAGGTGACACTCTTCTGTGGTTGGACTGGAGTGGTAGGTGGTCCTGCCTGCTCAGGAGCTTGCTGTGTGTCGAACAATTTCCTGTTGAAGATGTCGATGGGAGGGATAAAACTGGTTACAGACTGTCTGTCTGGCCTACCCAACAATTTGCTGAGCTTGCAAATTGCATCTCTCCTTCTGTAAGTCTTGTCACGGTTAATATTGTTGTCCGTGGCAGACATGAATCTCTCGTGTTGGATGATTTCTGAAGCTGTGGCATTTTGGGTTAGTCTGATCATGTCCTGTAGGGTTGCGAGTGCTGCATTTTGGGCCATGGTGGCTACAGTTCGGAGATGGACTATTAGGAGGGCCATGAGGTCTTTTTCGGTTTTGGAAAGGATGAGGCCAAAGTTATCTCGGACGGGGGTGAGGTGGGATTGTACAGTCATCAGTGTCTTCCTAATCTTCAGTCCTCTGGGTAGGAGGTTCTTGGCTAGACAAGTTTGGAGGAAGAGCTGTTGGGTGGCAGCAGTGTAAAAGTGAGAGGATTGGCGCTTGTATGTTTTCCACATCTCAAGCAGATCTCTGTCCTTTGGAATTAGGGCCGGTCTTGGGGGCCTTCGGCTTGTACCATAGTCATGATGTCTTCTCCTGTCGGGCTGGTGTGGGCCGCGATGTCTGCGATTCAATGGCATGATGATGTATGACTCCGCACCAGAGAGAATGGTTCTGCTCTGGTGGTCTAAACTGGCTTGCTGGTCAACTCAAGCAATGTGTTATATTGAGATCTTACAGTTCTCAACTTAGCAAGTGTTCAGACTTTCTTTGGCAGATTTGTAGTATTGCATAAATTCTCGGGTGCTCCCACGCCTGGGAGGGCCCTCAGCACCTGTGACCTTAGTTGTATTGTGTGCGCACTCTCCACCTCATTCACTGTCAATTTACACTCTATCACCTGACTCTCCTCTTTGTCCTACCTTGTACCATTATATAAGCCACTCATTATTTTCTCTGATTCATCCTTGCACTAGAAGGTCCACAAGACCGAGAATTTATGCAATACTACAAATCTGCCAAAGAAAGTCTGAACACTTGCTAGGTCTCAGTTGAGAACTGTAAGATCTCAATATAACACAATGATTTAAATAGATAAGATATATAATGTAACTATGTTTGCTTGTATTTTGGAGGAGAAAGATACCGGTGATAGAAAAAATGAAAGAACAGGATGATATATGACCCATATACAATGAGACCAACGGCGATGTGAGTCTCTGTAATGCCGCACTCTGTACCGACCCATCTGGCCCACATCCCAATGAAGATCACCAGCAGACCCACAAAAAACTGCACCAGTTGCAAGATGGTGATAGACTTGGCTACAGATGAAGGTATGCGGTAGCCCATGGCCTTTAGGGTATAGTACGAGTACATTACAGCATGGACGCCAAAGTTGATGCCGGAGAACCAGTGACCTGCAGTGCATTTAGTTGCCAACCCATACCAGCTGTACATGAGGACAGTGATGTGGTGATACCAGTGTAGGAAACTGAGGGGAGTCTTGCGAAGAACAATGAAGATAGTGTCTCCAAATTCAACAACCTTGGACAGGACGAAGAGTAAGGCAAACCATGCCATTAGAGGGCTTGAATCCACACTGGAGTGGCAGACAGCAAAGACCACACCATCTGTGAAAGCTGAATAAACTGCAGGAGGCAAAAGAATGGAGACTCCCGTAATGCTAAATATTGCAAGAGTTAAATTCCACAAAGTGAGAGGTCCGCGAAGGTTGAATGGCTTTACATTTTCCATCCATCTCTGGACTCCAAATACTGATATCAAATACAGGCCACTAATTACAGGAGCTATGTACAAGTACCCGTACATAAACTCAGCTACGACGTCCCAAGTTGAAGATTCACGAAAACTCATCCCTGCAGCTTACTGAATGCACACGTTCAGTTGTTTGGCCGCTGAACGTAATGCACGAAAAGTGGGTGGGGCTAGCAAGCCAACTTTTATTTTAAGTTTCGCGCGCTTTATTAAGTTTTCACAAAGTTTAGCCTTTTTAGGAGCCCGATATCTCTGACAGAAGAAGTTTAAAAACAATATAAAGAGCCATACATGGTGAGGCCAGCTCAATGTGAGTCTCTGTATTGCCGCACACTGTACCGACCAATCTGGCCCACATCCCAATGAAAATCACCAACAGACCCACAAAAAACTGCCCCAGTTGCAAGATGGTGATAGACTTGGCTACAGATGAAGGTATGCGGTAGCCCATGGCCTTTAGGGTTACAGCATGGACGCCAAAGTTGATGCCGGAGAACCAGTGACCTGCAGTGACCGGTTGTACACGAGGACAGTGATGTGGTTGATGTGGTGATACCAGTGGAGGAAACTGAGGGGAGTCTTGCGAAGAACAATGAAGAAAGTGTCTCCAAATTCAACAACTTTTGAGAGGACAAAGAGAAGAGCAAACAATGTCATTAGATAGCTTGAATCCACATTGGAGTGGCAAACAGCATAAACCACACTATCTGTAAAAGCTGAATATTGCAGGAGGAAAAAGAATGCAGACTCCTACGATACTAAATAAAGCCAGAGATGAATTCCACTAAGTTAATTAATGGTCCTCGGAGGTTGAACGCATTGCAATTTTCCATCCATTTTTCCCCCCCTCCAAAAACCAAAATCAAATACAGAATACTAAGTGCTGGAGATAGATAAAATTATTTGTACATAACATCTGCTACATCGTCAAAGCACAAGTGCTTCTCTATCGATTCTCTCCGCTCCATTCTCCGACCTTCCCGAACCGACTGGGATCCGCCCGTTTCGTGCACCAATGCCAGATAGTGGGTGGGGCTGGTAGCTCTATTATTGCCATGAGCAGTGTTATTGAAACAAGTCACGGTATGTGAACTAGGAACTGGTGACAGTTGGGGGAAAAAAATCATTGTATTTGCGAGTAACTGAACACATTGGGGGAAAATCATTGTATTTGGGAGTAACTGAACACACCAACTAATAAATATCAAAAATACAAACTCAATACAAAGTTATAAATAAGTATGAAATGCCAATAATAATAAAATTAAAATTGCAGACACAAAATCATTAAGTGGCTACACTTCCTTAGCCTTTTTAGGAGCCAGATATCTGTGATAGAAGAAGTTTAGAAACAATATAAAGTAGGAGCCGTACATGATGAGGCCAGCTCGAATGTGAGTCTCTGTAATGCCGCACTCTGTACCGACCCATCTGGCCCACATCCCAATGAAGATCACCAGCAGACCCACAAAAAACTGCGCCAGTTGCAAGATGGTGATAGACTTGGCTACAGATGAAGGTATGCGGTAGCCCATGGCCTTTAGGGTATAGTACGAGTACATTACAGCATGGACGCCAAAGTTGATGCCGCAGAACCAGTGACCTGCAGTGCATCTGGTTGCCAACCCATACCAGCTGTACATGAGGACGGTGATGTGGTGATACCAGTGGAGGAAATTGAGGGGAGTCTTGCGAAGAACAATAAAGATAGTGTCTCCAAATTCAACAACCTTTGAGAGGACAAAGAGAAAGGTTACAAAAGACAAAAGGGGTACAGAAGATATTTTGGAGTTGCAAACAGCATACACAGCACCGTCTGTGAAGGCCGAGTAAATAGCTGGGGGCAACATAATGCACATACCCATGATACTAAATACAGCAAGGGATAAATTCCACAGGGTTAGGGGACGACGGAGTTTGAACGCTTCTCTGTTTTCCATCCATTTTCTTCCTCCAAAGACCAAAATCAAATAGATCGCACTAACGGTAGGAGGTACGTACAAATATTTGTAAGTCCATCCAGCTGTGTGGTCCAAGTCGAATTCCCTGTCTATAATGTTCGCAAAGGTCGCCGCCATACTCGCTAATCTGCTGAAAGGTTACTCCGTGCCACACCTAAAGTCGTTTTATACAAACGCTCCACCACCAAAAGGCGGGGCTGATGTGGGTGTGGCATTAGTAGCAGGTGGGGCTGCGCACGGGACTCGAACGTCCATCTTCCGTCTGCAGCATCAGTCTGCGCTTTTTGTTGATCGCGCGCCGCACCGAAGATGTCTTCGGTTTCTCAGGTGTTCGATGTTCTCCGGGAGGAGATCGATCAGAACTATAAAATGGAAAAATCTGCTGGTATTACAGCAGCCTTGTGGTGGGTACCTCCTGTATCGTGTTCCCTTTACCTCATCCTGGTTTGGTCTGGCAAGAAATGGATGGACAAAAGACCTCCTTTTGGACTAAGGCTTCCATTGCTGGTGTGGAATGTTTTCCTGGCAGTGTTTAGCACTATAGGAGCAGTAATAGAAGTCCCCTCTCTGGTGAATAATGTCAGAGAGAATGGATTGGACTACACTCTCTGTAACTCTGAAACGGAGAAAGTCCCACTTCTTGCTCTTTTCGCTTTACTGTTTGTGTTCTCCAAGGTGATTGAATTTGGCGATACATTATTTGTGGTCCTGCGAAAGACGCCACTCAACTTCCTACACTGGTACCACCATGTGACAGTCTGCCTCTTCAGTTGGCATTCTCTTGCCATCCGCTCTGCCCCTGCCCACTGGTACTGTGCAATGAACTATGCTGTCCATTCTATCATGTATTCTTACTACATTGTCAAATCAAGTGGAATTCGCATGCCTTCGGTTGTTGCTCAGAGCGTCACTCTACTTCAACTTATCCAGTTTGTGGCAGGGTTCGGAGTGGTATTACGATCTTTCTGGCTGTACTCTAGTGGAGTTCCCTGTAATACTAACTCTCTCAATTGCATCATTGGAATTGTCATCTACTCTTCTTACCTCGTTCTCTTTGGAGATTTCTTCTATCACCGGTACATCAAAGTGGAGAAAAAGAAGAAACTTTAATTTATAAAATGATTTTTTGTTTTGTATTTTGTTTGTATTATATTTTGATATAAGAACTCCTGATTGTAATAACCTCCACTGCTGTTATTTATTTGTAGTATCAATAGCCATTGAGATCTGATTGTGTATGACAACACATACATATATGTTTGGGCTCAATTCATGCCAATGCCACCAGATCTAGTTAGGTGAGGTCAAACCACAGCCCAGCCACTATCACATGGGCTGCGGAAGGTTCCTAACAATACTTGGTGGGTGTGTGGTTGCCAACAGTTGGAGAGTCTGTGGTGTTTGTGGGTGTCACTGCAGTACAGTGTAGCGCCTGATTCAGCTAAGACAAGTCCAATAAAAATAATGACAAGACCTCTGTCAGATTAGAAAAATTCCTTTCTTGTATTGGCTATCTCTTTCAGCCTAGCAGCTTAGATCTATCACCACCTTTGGACTGGAGGGCCAAGCAAAGAGAATTCTACTGCTTTATCTTTCCAGTTTAGTTATGTAAAATATGCTAGCAAAATACAAAATCCATCTCACTACCAATGTCGAGATGAGTACTCAGAAATAATTTTTTGAACGTATCATGTGTGCTGAAATAAAACACGCAGTGGTGCCTCGAACTCATGTGTCCTCTGGTAAAGTACGGCTGACGCAGAAGCGGCGAAGGAGAGCACACCACATGCACCATGCATGTACGTTATATATGCCCTCTGAACTGTATTTCAGTGCGCAGGCGCAATATTGACTAATTGGGGTCTATATGTGCACACACATACACACTTGCATTTGTACCTATGAATACGTTTAATTTCGTCCGCTTAGAGCTATAGCCTATAGGAGGAGAATATTCTACAACTAAAAACACTAGCAGTACTACTCAGTTATACTTGGAAGAGGACAGCTCAGTGAGTAAGTAAGGCAGCCTTTAGGGAACTCAGTTGTGTGGCTTAATGGCCCGCGGCTTGGTACCCAGCTAAAGAATAGCTATTCTGTCACCCTTAATTTTAGATATGACCAGCTTAGCTAGCAATTTTATGAATGAATGTCTGTTAAGCAAGTTCTTCCTTTCTGCTGGGGATTATCGGAGTAGAAAGAGTGCATGAATATCAAGGTGTCAAGTTATTTCGTTTAGTTTTGTTTATAGCCTCAAGGTGATTAGTTATTTGCTTGGAAACCTATCTCATGTTTGTCAGCTGTAGGGTTACTGTTGTTTTGTTTGTTTGTTTTCTTGCAGAGTCCTGTGGTAAAGATGCATTCCTTGGCTGTTTCCTTGGTGTTCAGCCTTGCCTTGCATGGTGAGTCACTTAAAGCTGTGTCTTGTTGACAAGCAACTTTGCCATGCTCCAAAGCCTAATTTGCAGTTGGAACTATTCAAAGGTCTGCCACTCATATGGAGTTTTGGCATGGCTCTCTCACAGTACATTGCTTCAGAACGCTTAATACGGACAGGCTAATAAATAGCCTAAAGCTTTTATTTTAAACATTTGGTTATGTAGCCAAATTCACCCTGGCCTAATAATGTGCTATTTTTAGATGTGGTAAATCTTTAATACAGTTATATTTTTGTGTAGCTGTGATATGTCAGTTCTCTCAAGTGCCAATGGATGAGACTGTAGAAGCTGGTAATAACTTCACATTCACTTGTACTCATCCAAATGCAACATCCATTTCTTGGGAGAAAGATGGAGCCACTCTCTCAAACTCTGCCGGGTTTCTCATTAATGATCTATCTCCCGGCAGCACCACATTAGAGCTGGTAGGAGTGACGGTGGAGGTCCACAATGGCAGCTACGCTTGTGTGGTTCAGCTGAGTGGGGCTTCGGCTGAGATGGAAAGAGAACCGTTTGTAGTGAATATAGCATGTAAGCAGTTTGTGGATGGATCAATTGTTGTTGTGGTTGTTGTTGTTGCTGTGAGAGGTGGGGTTGCAAGGGTAAAGGCACTTGGTTTAGGGCTCTCATTGCCACATTGTTGAGACTCCATTTGTGACTTTGTCAGTAGAATTGGAATCCTCAACTTGTGAATGTATTTAAAGGAGAAAGTGTGAATATGTAATTAGTATGTGTTGGCAGCTGCTTTGAACTGGTGACTGGCAATAATGTGTTTGCTTTCATGATTTATGTTTATGTGCATAAAAATTTTGTTTCCCCCATTTGTTGGCTGTCTTGTTTGTTTGTTGTTGCTGTTGTTTTTGTGGTTAGTAGGCTGTGTTTAGTAAATCTCCTCCCCCTAGTTTGGATGCCACATGTATTATGATAAAGTATAATGCAATAATATTGTGTACTATCTACCACTACAATATAATAATAATAATAATAATAATAATAATTATTATTATTATTATAAAGGATAGTATTATAATTGTCATTATTAGTTACTAAGGGGGCAGCACCCAATAGTCTACTACTACTACATGCCCCATGTATAAGTGTTAGTAAGTCATTGTGACTTCAACAATACTAAATGTGACTCTGGCTAATTGTGCGGGATTACAAGGCAAGAAGTGCAGACATTCTGTTTGTTTGTTTGTTTGTTTGTAGTTATTTATGATTGTATATATAAGAATCACATGACTATAACAGCAGGGGCGAAATTGACTGGACTTGCTATTCTCTGGGGAAGGGTGGGGGAAGGGTGGGGGCGGGGCATGGGTGGAGTAGAGTAGACGCAGTTATCCGTATTATGTAAGGCGAAGAGGTAGGGTAGGACTGAATTGGGTTGTGGTTCATATAATTTACCTGAGGTGGTCTCTTATGGTAATGTAGGACCGAAAAAGAAAAGAAAAACCAGACTGGAGTAAGATTTTTAAAGTGTACTACTTTAGTTTCTCAGAAGTGTCAATTGTATTGGAAGAGTATCTCGTGTAGCACGTGTGTTTTATATATCACATACATGTCCAATAGAATGCAATGTAGCATTAAATGGAACATGGCGGTTTCTTGTTTGGGTATAGGATGTGTATGTGACCTCATTGAACCGTGCGTGAACCTGGCTTTGCAGCACTATTGCAACACTTTCCACTAAGCAGGATTGGATAGAAAACCTAATTAACAGAAACGAACCATGCATGATTTGGCAGTAGCTCACATGTTGTTGTTGTTGTTGTTGTTGTTGATTATGATTTGCCTATTTGTTGGCAGCATGCTGTTTGAGCTCATTTGGTGTGGCTGGCTGGTGGGTGTGGTCTATTAGAGTTGCTGACTGCATGATGTTTGTATAGTCGGTGAAAGTTGCCAGCTGATAAAAAAAATTTTTTTTTTAACAGTACCCGAAAATTGAGTGTGGGTCTTCTTGTATAAATAAATTGATTGATAAGAAGATGCTGTTATTTGTTGGCATCACTAAATTGCTTGCCCTTCTCGTGGAGAAAGAGCTGATCGTTGTGCAGAATTTACGTAACATGGAGAAGATTGAAAAGATAAGGACTTCATATGCTGCCTCTTCCAGCC
>WLWD01005383.1_pt1 | contig 20652 bp, 26 predicted proteins | sample 6712731 | NCBI WGS metagenome assembly WLWD01 (sample SAMN12718690, study PRJNA576275) | sponge metagenome | isolation source: marine sponge | host: Mycale hentscheli | place: New Zealand: South Island, Marlborough, Capsize Point | collected 2014-11-01
TGTATGAAACCCTGACAGTATTAGATATGTTGTGCCTTTTTTCAAATAAATTTAAGAACTTTATCACTTGTGCTAAATGTGGCAAATGTACATATTTATATATGTACATATCGACAATTAGGTCTAATTAATACACCCCTGATGATAGTATCTCACTCCGCTCGCCAATAAAATATTTTAGCACTTTAATTTAAGAACGATTTCATTTTTGAGTGTGCTATGACTCCCAAGATATGTGCTGTTTACAGATAGACATGCAGACATATATACTTCCAGACAGACAGACAACAGACAGACAAACAGACAGATGGAAGGAGGGACTGACAGACAGATAGACAGACAGATGGACAGACAGGCAAGCAAATGGACAGACAGATGAACAGATTGACAGACAGATTGATGGATAGATAGATGGACAGACAGACAGATGAACAGACGGAACAAACAGACAGAGACAGACAGACAGACACTGTGCCTAAATATTATGTAGCATATTTATGAATTTGATATCAAAATGTCTAACCTATTATAATGTTTTGTCCCTATACTATGAAATACTATGTATAAAAATAGTTTTTAATTGGCTGGATATTATATATGAGGAGTGAATGTAGTGAATTGAGACACTATTAGTTGTTGTTTTTTTTAATTCAAGCCAGGTGTATGGAAATGTGTGTGGGTATCAAAGTCAAAGGTGATGAAGTGTACTTGCCTTTTAATGATGCTGAAGTCAAAATAGTATCGTCATACAAGTTGTTGCAGTTGACTAACAAAGCATCAAAGTTAAAGTGTGCCCAAGACTATAGCAGTCTTTAGCAAGGCCTGGAAATCTTTACCAGTTCCTGGAAATATTTACCAATGCCAAGAGTAGAGGGTATTCTACAGAGTAACCCAGTTTCAATGCTATTGAAAAAAAAAAGAAGTCATAAATGAAGAGTAATCCCTCTCACCCTGATGGTATTATTCAGGAGACTAAGTGGGAAAACAACAAAGAAATAGTACTTATAGCGGATGTATGTAGAGGGAAGGAAGGTACCTGTTAGTACTGTTATTAACCCTCAGCACGCATGCGCAAGAGGGTTATAGTAGTTGTCCTGTCTGTCTGTCTGTCATGCTCTGATTTTGGAGAATACTGACAATTAACAGTTGATTTAGGTATGAACTACTTAGGACGAAAATTTAAGACCTTTTGTTGTGCTGCTTTTTTTTAATTTCGGGTAATTGTTGAGATAACGTGAAGCTTTTGACTCCACATAGGTACCAGCTTTTATGGGTGACGTCCCCTAGCGTCATGTCATAATCATGTGAGCAAATAATTTCTGCAGCCGTCGGGTGTAGTTTGCTTTATGCTCAGGGAAGTTAACGGAGTGGAAAAAAGTGAAGTTTCACGTTGAAAATGTATAATAGCTACCAGTGTGTGTTTCTGGCTAGTTTAGCTTCTTGTCTTATGAAGACAGCGTTTCCATGTACCATTTTCATTGGTTGAGCTATTTTGATGCCTCATTAAAAATTGCTAACATATTGCTTGTTCTTTTAAGGAGATTGTATTGTCATAGCTAGGTCGCTGAGGGTTCACACTTTTGGTACTTCATTATGGAGTGTAATTATATTGTATCATATTACCTTTGTTTTATACCACCTGGACTTGATGGAAAGTCACTTAATCAAGAACTGTTTGGCAAGTTTCACACTATTGTGAATGAACTCACTCCGCAAAGGTTTCAGGCATTAGCTGAGCAGGCTCTCAAGTTGGAGATCAATACTGAGGAAAGGCTCAGTGGCTGCATTGACATTGTATATACAAAGGTACTCTATTTTTATGTTTGGGAAATTTAACTTCATTTAATTTTGTGCTTATGCTATTTAGGCCTTAGAGGAGCCCAGCAGCTTAGTGTGTGCCAACCTGTGTAAGGTGATGAGCCCCATTAAGGTCGAATATACATCTGAAGATGGCGAGACCAAGAAGACCAACTTCAGGAAAATGCTCCTTACCAAATGCCAGAGAGAATTTGAGAAGAACAGGAAAGATGATGAGAGTTTTGAGACTATGCTGAAGGAAATTGGAAGTGCATATACAGTTAGTTGGGAGTGGGTGGATGGGTAGAGTTGTGCATTTAGTTAGCTTGAAAGTAAATTTAGAAATGCAGAGCATTGTAGTTATACTGAAGGATTGTGGTGCTTGGTCTGACTCCATTTTTGCTCATAAAGATAAGCACCTAAGGCTGGAATACTTCCTAGGCTAGTGAATGAAGTGAATTAGAAATGTGAAAGTTACTATTGGTATGCTTATGAAGAGTGAGCTAAAGGTATTGTTTAAGGATATATCTAGTAGAAAAGAAAAAAATGAATGGAGATGATCGAAGAGCTCAGCTTGATAAAAGAAATGAGAGAGCCACAGCCAAGCAAAACGCTGAGAAGGATGAACGATAGAAGAGGCTTGAAGGAAGGAATGAAAGAGATTGAGCCAAAAGAAGAGAGGAGAGTGTAGAAGAGATTATTAGGGAAGACAAAACTACTTTCTTTAAAAGAAAATCCAGGTAGTAAAATATGAGTGTGCTTAAAAAACATCTTGAAATTAACTAGATGAGCTTAGAGATACCAGGCTGGAAAATGTGATTACATGTTTTAAAACTGAGTCTGAGAAATGTGGAATTGCCGTGAAGAAAGCAACAACAACTTTTTTTATTGTTGACTCGTAATTATATAAAAAATTCAGCACATGTATATAGTTAATATCTGTAGTCAGCAGGATTTATTGAGCTTAGAAACTCAGTAACTGCTCCAGCATTATTTGCATATTCATGCATGTAAGCTCTTGATACAGTCAACGTATTGTTGTTGACTTGAACATTTAACAATGGTAAGTTCTACATATGCCTAATTTTGACATGTAATCTGCAGGATTTCTTGAGCCAAGAAACTCAACGGGTGGGAGTGCATTAAATTCTTTTTTAAAGACACTTTACAAACTGATATAATTAGGCACTCATGTGGAAAAGAGGTCCTACGTACATATGTAAATGTATAATTGATATACACCTGAGAGGGTCTTGCTTACTTTTGCATGCTTTCCAATTACACATCCATTGTGAAGAGTGGGGTTTGTTGTGACCATTCCAATTTATTGAAACAATTCTAAGCATTTGTTGTTTGATAAATTGGCTCAGTTTTGCTTTTAAGTTACTTCACTCATTGTTTTACCTCCAACAGTGTGTATACTTAATATCTTATATACTTTAAATTTGATACACCTAATAAATAATACTGACAGTAAGATATTTATTTTACCACTTCACAAAATGTAGCTTGCAGTAATTATGATTTGTATTGAGTTCTCATTAGGTATAGAAGCCCAGTTTCTGTTATGACATATCATTATAGACTTATGTTTCTTATTTTCTACAATTAAGACCCAAGTTAGAAGCAGAAGATTAAACAATCACTGCAATACCAAGTGTCCATGTATGTCAATAGGATAAAAAGCGTTCTCCTTCAAGGGAAGCAAGGGATTTAGTCTTAGCAACCAACAGGAGGAGATCTTTAGGCAACATCAGGTTCATTGGGGAGTTGTACAAGTTGCATATGTTGTCAGAGACCATCATGCACGAGTGTATTACTCGATTGCTAAAGTCCTCATCGGATGAGGAGAGTTTGGAGTGTCTTGCTGTACTTATTACAGTTACTGGCAAGGATTTGGACAAGGAAGCTGCTAAGGTAAATCACAGTTGCATTCTTTAATTTATTATTTATTGTGCATTTAAATCAATACTTATGTATTACTTTTAGCTTTCCTGAAGCTTTCTTTGTTTTTCTTTTCATTTTAGTCCCAAGAGCTGTTCATGTAGTCAATTTAACTCAGCTAGCTGTGGGAATATGCCATGGTGTGCACTATATAATAACATACTTACCAACTGTCCCGAAACCTACAGGACAGCCCCAAATTTATCATAGCCACTGCCCCGCATGCGTGTCCCTGAACTATGATTTGAAAAGTTGAGAAGTCGGCAACTGTATAGTAATGAATAATAACACAACTTGTGCTCTAATTACTTAGAATGGTACAGCATGCCTTGATATCTGACTTGAAGGATTCATTCATTCATGTTAATAGACTTGTCCATTTTTTTGTTGTGCAATAATATTTTTTTTTGTAGATACGTATGAATGATTACTTTAAGCGTATCAGTAACGTCATCAAGAAAAGAAAGGTTTCTTTTAGAGTTTGCAAAATATTGCAAGATGTGATGGAGTTAAGGGAGAATAGATGGGTGCCTCGAGGTGAGCAGTGTGACCAGCAGTTGAAGACCACTTACCAGGTTAGGGAAATCAACATGAGGGAAAGCATTCAATTAACTATAATTCAATTTGGATTATATTAAACTTTTCAAGGATGAATGCATAGCCACAGACAGATATCATCAGACAGAAAGAGAGAAGTTTGATCAGTCCAAGCTGAACGATCTTATGAGCAGTGGAAAAGAAAAAGGCGACATTGGCCAGGTAAGGTGTTGTAAAACAGCTCTCAGTTATGGCGTCATTACACAATAATTCTTAGAGCCAGTTGGCACCTACTGCAGCCAGGCGGGATAAGACTTTACAGACAGAAAGTGGAGGAAGAGGAGCAAAGGATACTTCTGGGTATGGTAATAGTTACTTCCGAGGACTAAGTAAATGTACTGAGTGATATTAAGTAAATGAATCTAATTTTTGTCAGGTCTGAAACTTCAGGATCAGAATTTGAAATGGATACTCAGTTCGTGGATAGTCTTCAACTGATACCGAGTACCATCCTTGCTGGTCCAGAATGTGTAGATGAGTCTTTGGATGCGGTACCTGCTCATTCCACCCTAGTACCATCAGATGAGGATAAGCCAGGACCAATATCAGAAGACGCCATTTTAATCTCACTACCCGTACTAGAATCAGTAGACAGTGAATTAAACAGAGCGTATATGGTAAAGTACCTTAAATTTAATGTCAGTCCTAATTATAATTGTTATTAGCAATTAAGAACATTGTGTGACTAATAAAAAAATAAGTATCTAAAGATTAAGGAACTATAAAATTAGCAGTAGTTACTAGCTAGCCAGGTCATATAGATACTTGGATAGATAAATAGTATGTTCAGGATAGTGTGAGTGAAAAATAATCATTTGGCATAACATTTCAGGAAGTTTCAACTGCGAATTTTTTAAAATATGAGATATAAATATAAGAATGGCTATGTTTCTTCTGTTTCACTTCTTTAGATTCAGTGATACTCGTTATTATTATGTTCTCAAAGAAGTTAGTATAATTATATACAAGTGCATGCACACTTAACACATATTCATGTACATCTTTTAGGGGGGCATTTTGCCATGCATTGGTCCACCCTTTCTGTGACTGTTAATTTGACCATCATGAGGACATTCGGCTATCGAAAGAGTCCAATTTAGATTCTAAATAAGCACTATTGAATTACTTTTTTTCCTTAAGCACAAGTATTTTCTTTTCAACTAGGAAGTGTTGTTTATTAATTATGGCTCAAATTAGTATATAAATGCTTCATGATTATCATGCCAGGGTTCTATCTTATGTAGGGGTAAGGGGGGGGAGGGGGTGGGGATGAGGAGAGCTTCTTCCCAGCTTTCCCCCCCCCCCCCCCCCCCCCCCCCCCACCCCGCACCCCTAATATTTGCATGCTATGTGCAGTATGACATTTGGGCTGAACCCAAAATGACAGCATTTAACACAAAATAATTTCATGTTAATTATTTTTACTGATTAACTTGGCTGAACTCTCCCCAAACTAATTTTTCTAGATAGAACCCTGCATGCATATAAAATTTCTACATTAATTTACAGCTATATAAATAAGCAAATGCTACAAATACTGTATAATATTTGGAATCTATTGAATTTTAATGAACATTTAGCTACATAGGAGCTAATTGAAAAATAAATGAAGAAATTTCGGTCCTGTACCAATCTTCATCAGTTGGACAAAGAAAAACCAAAAAAACATAAAAGACATAGTAAAATTTTTAGTCTTCTTCATGACATAATGTAAATATTTAGCTGTAAAAATAATCACTTAGTTATTCATGTGCTTTCAACATTAATTTATAAATAATTTTCAGCCAAAGAAGAATGTTGCTGTGACACTTCCATGGCGACCACTTTTCAGGATAACAGCATCTGGTAAAGATTCAGAGTGTGTGGAAGTATATCGCAAATTCCGAGGTATTCTAAACAAACTCACGCCACAGAAGTTTGAAACTCTAGCTGAGCAAGCCCTTGTGTTGGATATAAATACCGAAGAAGTTCTCTTCGTGATTGTGAATATACTGCACAAGAAGGTGAATGCTGGCGTCAAGGTTGACCAGGATATGTTTTGATAACTAATCTATTTGCTCATCTTATCCAGGCTGTGACAGAACCACATTATATAACTATTTATGCAAAGCTGAGTAAATTAATGAGTCCCGTAAGAGTGAACCACAAAATCTTCAAAAATGTACTACTTAACAAGTGCCATAAAGAGTTGGTTAGAGAAGAGGGTGAGGAGATTATGGAAGAAGTAGAGAGTACAGATGATGTGGTAAGAATATAATTAATGCTTTTGAAAGTAGTTATAACAATTGAATGCTGATGTTCACACTAAATTTTTAAATACTATATTATGCATTTATAATATATATTTTATATTGGCAGGGGGAGGCTATACTGAAGAACAAAAATGTTTCAGTATTTGACAGAAGAAAATGCTATTTGAGTAACATCCATTTAATTGGAGAATTCTTCAATCTGCAGATGTTGTCAGAGAGTAATATACATTCATATTTCTCTTACTTTCTCAAATTCATATCAGACGAGGAGAAAGTAGAAGAATTTTGTAAATTGCTGATGGTTGTGGGCAAAAACCTCGACAAAGAATTGGCTCAAGTAAGGAAAGATGACTGCAACATAATGCCTCTCTTTGTATAGTTGATCACTTAATTAGCCAATGGATTGTATTTTTATGAGTATTTTTGTTTGTAAAGTTAAACGAGGAGGTCAAGTATAAAAGGGCATAGCCAGGGACATATTTCACGACAAGTTGAAAATTGCAGCTGCCAATTTTTGTCACCAACTTCATTTTAGAACGCATTACAGCAACTTAACAAAAAACTAGCAAACAATATCATATAGCTTAGTAAGAAATAAGTCATGAGTACCTTAACAGTAGGGAAAACAAAAATGATAAAATAAAAATGATGAGTTCTAAAAATGAGAAAGAAGAAGAGTAGTATTTTCCATTGACACATTTAAATTTAACTGCACAGGAGGGGTCATCTTCAATAGAAGTACTTTGGCACACACACATGACATTGATAAGAGCTACACTGATTTTTATATTCTATTTTCACTTGCAAAAATGATTATAAATATATAGCTGTTTGTAAGTTGGGGCATTCGCTTTAAACGTAATGTGGATCAAATTGAAAGAATAATGAGCTATTCTGGAGGGTCTTTGCATGGCTACTTTTTGTATTTGAATAGATGGAATTAGAGATTATAGGACATGCTGGGATTATTTTTATACCTGGACTTCCGGAAGAGTTCAGAATGTGGTAAACAAGGCCACAGATTTCGTATAAGGCATTGAATTATAAACATAACCTCTATGCTTAAATCCATTTCTTAATCACTGTAATAAATTTAGCATATTTCTCATTTACATAGAATCTTCAATTTGTTTATGAGTAAAACTGGGCACAACTATAGCTATAGATATTCAATTTATTCTAAACTCTGGTGATAAATATAGACTGTTTTAGATATGAAGCAATATATATGTGTGTGTGTGTATATATATATATATGAATACATTAATCTACTTATTTAATCAGAAATGTAATTTTATCTTCAACCACAGGATCACATGGATGCTTATATTGAGGTTCTGGAGGGCATCCTAGTAGAAGGTAAGGTGTGCTCAAGAGTGAGGTTTTTATTGATGGATGTGGTGGAGTTGAGAGAGAGGCAATGGGTTCTTCGACCACTCCAGCATACTACAGCAGTGAAGACCGTCACCCAGGTAATCTATAGGTAGTTAATGGCAGGTAATTACTGCCATAATTACTCGTACTTACCTCACAATTTCTATTTTTTTATACTTTATTTTAATATTTCTGAGTTACCAGAGGCAACACTGGCCAAGAGAAAGTACCACTTCACTCAAGTTTTATTATTATTTAGCTATTATTATTATTATTATTATTATTATTATTATTATTATTATTATTATTAGCTGTAGGAATATATTATTCTTTTTGTTTCATTTTTTATTTAAATTAAACAATTAGCTAGCAATTGCTGTTGCTGTTATTAAACAGGCAATCTTTATGCAAGGTGGTGCTTGTGTTCCTTTCCCTTCATACCATTTCATCCTAAATGTATCTGTGGGCTGGTTTGAATAGTTGGGACTTGTAAATGCTATTCATATTAAAATTACTTATGTATGTGGAGAAACCAATGGAATCTTTGTTTTGACATAGATTCATAAGGAGGCAGCAATGGAGGAAGCCAAGGAGAAGAACCTGTTGTATAATTATGAATTGACCAAGAGGACCAGGACGAGAAGTAAGCTGAAGTTTAATGCTGGCAAAGGTGGTCACGTAATGGATGAGCAGCCATATTGGAAGAGGAAGAAATTTGATCCATTTCAGCGCAGCAGTAGTGAACACCCATGTAGCACTCAACAGGTGAGGTGTCATATGTCTGTCAGCTTGTTATGTGATGTTACTTATTCAATGTATTCAGAGTCAGCTTGGTCCTGCTAAGAAGACTTGGATAGCTCAGAACAAAGAAAAAGAAGGTGTGGACACAATTGAAGCACAGACTCAGGAGTTGTATTGCAAGTTCCAGAGGATCCTGAACAGACTCACTCCACAGAAGTTCCGGGCTTTGGCTGAGCAAGCCCTCAAGCTGGAGATCAATTCTGAAGAAAGACTCAGTGGCTGTGTTGACAAGATTTTTGACTTTGTAATATTTTTAATTTATTCTTGGTCATGCTCTTAATTCTAATATGTATTTCATGTTCCAGGCCATTGTAAATCCTGGATATGCAATAGCTTATGCCAACCTGTGTAAGGTGATGAGCCCCATTAAGGTTGAATATACTTCTGAAGATGGCAAGACCAAGCAGACCAACTTTAGGAGAATGCTCCTTATCAAATGCCAGAGAGAATTTGAGAAGGACAGGAAAGATTATGAGAGTTTGGAGACCATGCGGAAGGAAATAGAGAGTGCAGAGACGGTGAGATATGAGCGTGAGAATTGTAATATATTGTATAGAAGTTTAGGGGCTTGACTGTGCTCATGCTGGTGTTGGTGAATTAAAATAACTGTGTTGGTGTATACAGGATGAGAAGCGTGCTGCTCTGAAGGAGGAGATGGAATCGACCTTGACAAAAACTAGAAAGAGATCCCTGGGCAACATCAGGTTCATGGGGGAGTTGTTTAAGTTGCAGATGTTGTCAGAGATCATCATGCATGAGTGTATTACTCGTTTACTCAAGTCCTCATCGGATGAGGAGAGTTTGGAGTGTTTTTCCAGACTTATCACTACCACTGGCAAAGACCTGGACAGAGAAGCAGCAAAGGTAGATTTAATGAAGTCAATAAGGATTGTGGGGTTAATAGGAGTCTATTATAATATTATTCTGGTGATATGAATGTCACTTTTTATGATTGCTGTAGGTGCGTATGGATACCTATTTTAAGCGCATCAATGACATCATCAAGAAAGCCAAGATTCCTGCCAGAACTCGCTTCATGCTACGAGATGTGATAGAGTTGAGAGGGAACTGCTGGATACCTCAAGGCCAGCAAGACCAACAGTTGAAGACTATTGATCAGGTTATATAGAATAAAAGTATCATAATTCTTTTTCTGCTATATCTACAATTAGCTGGAAGAAGATCCTGCGAGATCTTAATCTATTGGACAAAACTGGAAGACTTCAGTTTTTCAGTTTTTTTATTGTTATCCAACTGATAAAGATCTCTACTTGAGCTTAAATTGTCTTAGATTATGTCATATTTACTATGTTAATTTTTGAAAGTAGTTCATATACCTTCTTCTGAAGTAAAGTGTAGTTATGTTTATAGCAGTGCTGTCAATGCTGTTACAAAAAACAACAACAGCCACCAAAAGCAAGATGTTGTATTATTTTTTTGCTTTCATCAATCAACAGTTTCTAGAAACAATTATTTTTATTAGATATATTCTCTCTCTTTCACAGGCTTTTTTTTTTAACAATACAGAATTAAAGGACCACTTGCTTAAGCACAAGCACTCTGGCACTGAGCTACGACAACCAGCCAGCTAACAGACACTCCAATTCTGTATTTATGCTGTTAGGGGTACTGCTAAGCTACAGTCTCACTCTAAACAGACCAACAAAAATTCTCTTTTTTCAAAGATTATTTTTATCTGTTGAATTTTTTACTCTGCTAATTTATCACTTCACAATTTCTTTCTCAGCCTTCTTTTACTCAGAGTGAGACTGTAGCATAGCAGTACCCCAGTATAAATACGGAATTGGAGATTTTGTTTGCTGACTGGTGGTTGTAGCTCAGTGGCAGAGCGCTTTTGTGTTAAGCAAGCAGTCCTGGGTTCGATTTCAGGTGGCGACCAAATATTTTTAATTCTGTATTGTTAAAAAAAGCCTGTGAAAGAGAGAGAATACATCTTATGAGTAAAAGAAGGCTGAGAAAGAAATTGTGAAACAATTATTTTGCCTGTCCCTCTATTCACATGTTCAGCTTTCACACGCAAATCCAAACTTACACTCCATTTTATGCTACATATTGAGATGTGAGGTTCTACCCAATGTCAGTAATATGCTAAGTGAACATTTTTTTTTTGCTTTCAAAATTATTTGTGGCAAAGTGAAGGTTCAATAGAAATCAGCTATAGGGTTAAGGTACTGGGTTGGGTGGGAAAAGGTGGAAGGGAAGGAAGAGATTCAGTGGGCATGTGCTTATCATCTTCTACCACTTAATTGAGTTTTTAATTATTTTGACTCTACCAAATGGAACTATAGAATATACAGTCACTAAACTCCTTAATATCCACTACCAAGGGGGCAGTGTATTGTTGTGAAAGATCAGCAGTTGACTATGATACAATACCTTTCATTTACCTTCAACTTCAGCAATTTTTAAACTAACTCTACCATTACAAGAAAGAGCATGGTGAAGTATTTTTTAGTATATTTGGTTTAAATGGATGCTTAAAGGGAAGTCTTCACTATAACGCTCTTTCTTGTAATCATAGATTTAGTTAAGAAATTGCTGATTGTGAAGGTAGAGACTGCATCATCTTTTAAATGGTGGTGTTCCAGGATTCAGTAGATATATTTCCTACATAAATTTAAGCAGTCTCCAAGTGTATTTGTGGCAACAACAATTTCTGTCCATTTTTTCCATTTCCCTTCTTTCCCCATCCCTCCATCTTCATGCTTGTTGTTCAATTTTTCATTCTTTTGTTTTTCTCCTTCCCTCTCCTTCCTTATTTCCCCTTTTGCATGCCTTTTTAAGTCCCCCCCCCATCCACTCTGTATACATCGTATACATTTCTGTTTTTCATGTGTGCCTTTAGTAGCGCACTCCAGCTGAATACTTGCGCATTATCTACCTCAAAGTCACACCCCACTTTGCAACAATTTAGTGCCTCTGAAATGCAGCTTGCCTCACTCACCATTACGCACCTATAGTTGGGGTGGGGCGGGGTCAACTTACAATTTTAAAAATCCTCATACACAAAAGTAATGGATCCAGAATCTACTCTCTCGTATTGCTTAGGAATGGACAAATGGCTATGGTTCAAAACTTTGCCAAGGCTGGTGCCACAAGGGCTCAACCCTATAACGATGAGATATTTTTAATAAATTATGGAATTTTACAGAAATAATCGACAATAGTTCACGTGGTAAGGTGAGTATATAGAAACCTAAAATAGAATTCAACAAAATCTAATTGTTATAGCATACATGCAAGGATAAGAAAATGATATACAAAAAAATTGGCTTCTTATAAACTTCGGCGGTAATCATGCAGTATTGCGGTGAAGTCCAAAAATGGTGATGAGGTTATTTCTTGAGATGTGATAGACTTCCAGTCTTTATTCTTGTTAGGCACTACTAGCTGGCGGTTTGTTTTCAGTGGTCCGCTGAGACACTGATGGAGTAGAAACAGAGTTTGTTTGGCGCTCAGGACAACGGTCAGCATAGTGACCTTCATTGTTACACTTAAAACAAGGAACTGGAAAGGTTGTCTCGGAAGTTCCAGATTCTATGCTAGTTCTATGGGACTGAAAACGTGCCTCACTGTTGTATGAATTGCTGGAAGGAAATTTTCGTTGGTTGTGAAATTTGTCTGCAGGTACACACTCATGTTCATGACGGTACGCTCGATAAGGTCTATCCACATTCTGAGGTTTGCCATTGTATTGCCAGTAAGCGAGCACTCAATCGTGAGCAGTTTGAGGTTCAGAGGTAAAAGCAAAGGCTCGACCTTCACAAAGTAAAGTAGAAAGAACAGAACTAGAGGAAATATCACTAGCTACAGCTTTTAAATCGGAATCGGCTAGATGATTGAGTTCTAAATACTTCCTCAATACAATAAATATACGATGGGCTGACATCTGTGACCACTGGGAAGCGCATAAAACCTCCAGGCCGAAAATGGGAAAGGAAAGTATCCAGGCACTCATGGATATTAAACCCACCAATAATACTGCTTTCAAATCACCATATTTACCACGACAACTATCAATATGGGCATGATAAGTATTAAGATGAGACCCTGTTAAACATGCTCAAGCAAGGGAACCCACTGAAATGATTCTACATCCTTATTCACCATGATTCTCTCGAACCTGATCATTGCAGAGTAAAGGTCCTCTCCTGGTTGCATTGGCAGAAGAGTTTTGGCAATGGCGCCTTCTCCTCTAGTCAATTGGCCCTAGCGAACTGGTCCTTCCTCTCAGTTTCTTTGGCCAGTTTCTCTCCCTGGGACTTCTGACTTTCAATATTGTTTGTAATCTGCTGCTGTAACAAAGACAACTGTTTCTTGAATTGTTCATGTTCCTTTTGTTCTTTTCCCTTAATTCTCTCTCTTTCAAGTTGCTCTAGCTGTTTCTCTTCTTTCTTCTCTTCTCTTTAAGTTTTTTGCGCTTTTCTTTGACCTTCTTCTCATCTATGATCTGTTTCATCATCAGGGCAAGAAGCTGCTCATGTGTTCATGTACTCCACTCTCTGTCAAGTGCTTGTTTTCTTGAAGTATCAATCTGTGATCTCTTGGTCTTGCTCCTAGTATGGCCCGAAATAACTTCAGATTTCTCCATTTTACAAAAAAAAACAACGAAACAAGTAGTAATACAACACTTATAGAAGATGTCAGTTGCAACAGTGTCAATACACAAAAAAAATTAATAACAAGAATAATATGAAGTTTGTACCAAACCGCTGACAAAAAAAAAAAAGGAACAAAAAACTTTTACGCTGAAACACCAGATATATAATCAAGGAAAAATATGAAAAAAATTTATAAAAAAAAATATGAAAAAAAAAATCAAGGCAAACACAAAAGTTCTTTCCTGTAGCGCTGTAACAGGCAATGGATTCGTCTCACTCGTCCGTCCGAAGACTAGTAGATCCGACCGCTGCTACCAGATGTGGTGTGACACGTAGAGACGGAATAAAATAGCGCCGCCACCAGAGTTCGGAATGTGCAACAGAGGATTCTCAGTGATCAAACCAAGTTCCTTCAACCCTCAACCCAAGCTAGAGTTTTAATTCTAAGCAGTAGGTATCTCACAAGATGTCAAATAATGCTGATACAATTCGAACTGAAGTTTTACAAGTTGGGTTGGCCAATAAAAAAAAAAAAACCAACCAGGAATTGTGTGTGATGTGAGCATACAAGGGTGGTACGTTAAGAGTACATACACGTAGTGATTCCTGCCTCACAACTGGACAAAATGTTTTGCCACAGTCGGTTCCATACAACTGAGTGAATCCTTGTGCTACCAGCCTCACTTTGTAGCATTCAATCAAGCCATCAGAGCCTATTTTCTTTTTGAAAACCCACTTACTTCCCACTGTTTTACAACCAGCAGGTATAGGAACCAAATCCCAGACATCGTGATTTTTATAGACTTCTTATCCTCATTTTCCATTTTGATTTATCTTGACTGATTGTAGCTTCCCTGTGTGTAGCTGGGGTCGTCTCTGTTAGAAAACTTTGCTGAATAAAAAATAATCAGGTGGATGTCTCGGTCTCAAGTTGACCGTCGCGAAGATTCAGAATACATTTTTTGGACTTGGAATTAAGCTTATGGCACTCACCTTTCAGGATATGTGCATATACTTCACAGCCAAACTCTCTGATGTAGTCAACATTGGGCTTTTCTCCATGCCATTCTTCATATGGTGTTTTACCTTGTGCTGCTCTTGTAGGTGACCTATTTTTTAGATAGGTTGCAGTTGACACCGCCTCAGCCCAGTAGCTCTTTGGAAGTTTGGCATCTAGAAGCATGGATCTAGCAGATTCAATTAGAGTCCTATTTAACCTTTCTGCCACACCATTTAGTTCAGGTGTTTCGGAATAGTTTTTTCTCATGTCAAATTCATTCCTTCTTAAGATAATCTTTCAACTTGTTAGAGGTGTATTCTCCACCATTGTCAATTCTGAGAGTTTTAGTCTTATGCCTGGTCTGCTTCTCCACCAGGTTTCCACTCCTGAAATGTATCCCACACTTGGTCTTTTGTTTTTAAGGTGTAGTTCCATGTATATCTTGTTTTGTCATCGGTAAAGGTGACAAAGTATTCTGCTTCTCCTAAAGATTTTTTAGACATTTTCCCACAAACATCGGAATGCACTAACTGTAGAGGTTCAGTTGCATGAGTACTGCTTATAGAGAATGGATTTTGGTGGTGTTTTCTACCTAGACATGATTCACAAAAACCACTTGAATTACATGTGTCATAACTGAATGACTTTACCAAATTTTCTCTGCCAATTTTGCAAGTTTTGTTCACCAAGGTGACCAAATCGCCTGTGCCATAACCTTTCTTTGCTTTTCTTATTTGCTGAATTTACTATTTGAGCTCGTTGGTAATAATTGAGAAGATACAAAATTCCAACTTTTGTAGCAAATGCAATAAGTTTATTTTCACCATTTAAAATCTCACATCCCTGATATATAATTTGGTTGTTTTTCCTGATATAGTAGAAAGCGTTCGACACACTTAATAAACTGTACAATAACTTTGGTACTAGAAGAACATCTTTCAGTGTACAATTTGTAGAGTTCCCATTTGGTAATACAGTTTCAAGTCTCACAGTCCCTGTAGCAATACCTTTGATTATTTACCATTGAACAAAAAAAATTGACACCAAGTTGTACCTTTTCCCAGAGACTGTCGTATGTGATGCCCATGCCAAGATTGCTGTGATGCACTGCAGGATTGAATTGATACATTTGTTGGTAGATTCGTGCTGAAGCTGCTATAGAGGAAGCCAAGGAGAAAGAAATGGTGCAGCATCACCAGGTGATTTCCAAGGGAGGTGCAGGTGGAAGGGGGGATAATAGGCGTGGCTCCAAGGATGATCACATGACCAAAGAGAGGGAGCATCGAAGGGAAAGGGAGAAGTTTGACCAGTCAAAGTTGAACAAATTGATGAGCAGTAGGAAGGAAAAGGGTAACATTGGGCAGGTAAGGTGTGGTCATTTAGCCTCCAATGAAGTGTTAATTAGCTGAATGTTTCTAGAGCCAGTTAGCACCTACTAGTTTCAGACCTGTAGCTGGGTGGAAGAAAGCTGGAGCTCAACAACCAGCTGATGGAGCAAAATCATCAAAGGCTCCTCCCAGGTGACTTAGTAGAGCAATGAAATAGTCCCCCCTCAAACAAAATATAATGTATTATGAAATTGACGTTGATTTGAGCTTTTGAGATTTCATTGTGAAAATACCAGTTTGCACTGTTAATTTATATCACTGATTTGCAACTACTGGAGTTTATCCTTCCTCCTTTAGATCATCTACAGGTTCTGGGTCTAAATCCAAACCGGAAACTCGCACAGGAGGCAGGACTCAGATCTTGTCTGGCCCCAGACGTTCCCACACTACTCCAGAGACGGAGAGGGAATCTCTCCTGCAGACTGTCAATAGGTTCACGACGGCAGAGAGTACTGAGGCATCTGCTCCAGCTGCCCAGCCACCCTCCAGGGATGCACCAGCACAAGCTATTCTTTGCTCAGAGAAGAGACCTAGCTTACCTGTTGTACCAATTTCAGAACAAGATATTATGATTGTTCAACGAAAAGTCGCTTCGACTATAGATGAATTAGTGGATAACAATGACTACAAGGTTAGTGGCATGCTGATATTTACTTGGAATTTACCTTTAGTCCATAGTCCTAACAAGTTAGTTAAATTCTAGGAATGCTGTTTCATTTGCATACTTTCCTACCTACACAATGCTGTAGGAATTATTTTGTTTGTTTGTTTGCCATATTTTGGTACTAATATAATTGCATATTTGTATTTCATCACAGGAGGCCATAGAGTGTGTGAAGGAGATAGACTTACCTGGAGCTATGAGGCAAGTAGTGGTTGAAGGCATTAATCACACGCTGGAAAGGAAAGCAGTTTATAGACCAGTCACTGGAGAACTGTTTTCTAGACTCGTACAAGAGAAGGTTATATCTCAACACGACTTCTCAGATGGGTAAGGGACGCTTGCTTCATTGGCTACTCATATTGATGCACCTCTGGTGTTTTTGTTTCAGTTTGAGTGAAGTATTCGAAGGAGCAGAAGACATGTGTATTGACATACCTAAAATATGGGACTACTTGGGGGAAGTGTTGTGTCCAGTGTTTGCTCACGAGTACATGCCATTGTCAGTATTCAAGAAGTCTCCGTCTTCTTTGGTAAGGGTTGGTTAGCAAGCAGTTACAGTAGGCGTCAAGAGCTATTAGTGTTTGGTGATCAGGCAAAAGATGGTTGCCATTAGTTATTAATTTAATTTTTTTAAATTTTTTGTTTAGCTTGAGTCTGGTCGAGTTTCAGTTGTAGTGGCCAAGCTCTTGTGTTGTTGTGTATCTCTACTGAAAAGTGAGGAGGAGGTGAAGAGACTGTGGAGTAAGAGTGGCTTGCAATGGGAAGATCTGGCAGTTGACAGACAAGACTTGGAGGAGTTTTTAGATAGAAAGGTAATTTCAATAATAATGCAACAAAATGATGTGTCCATAGAGTAAAGTGTATATTCAGATTTTCTATCTATATTTATAATTTGTTTGTAGAAACTCAGTTTTCTATTAGTTAGCAAGTCTCCAAAAGCTACCAGAGAATTACCACCATCCATGCTTGAGTCTCTTCACTCAATGCTGGTGGCCTCAGATTGTCCTACTGACGATGTCAACAAGTGGATCATGGTTAGTTACTAGGAAGTCTTTGAAGAAAGTTATTTTATAGTTGAACTGGTTTGTTTTGTAATGTAGAAAAACTGTGCTAGTCAGGGCTATGTTCCAGCACTTCTGGTGACTACCTTGACATCAGCTGTAGTTCAAGCCTCTGTATCAGGTAATGGTCATATTCCTGGGTTTGATTTTTTTTTTTTTTTTTTTTTTTTAATTAATTTTTTTATTAATTACTTTCGCGAATCTTATGTGTTTTTAAGGCTCTGGTGATTCTGCTATTTTTAATCAAGAATTGTTTGATCGACGGATTGAGGTGGTGAAGACACAAGGTCACTACGGAGTGGCAGTTCTTCATGGGCTCCAGTGCAGTGTGGCTAAACTGTCACACCCATCTAGTAAGTTGATACATTATCAGCAGGCTCTCGTGCTTGCTTTCCAATAACTTTTTTTAGTAATTAACATAGCCAAGAATATATTGGACAAAGTTTATGGTATTAATTTTCTGAAGATGATGTGGGGGAAGCTACAGAGACTCGGGTGGTCCTGGGTCTTCCCTTAAATCTAACTTTAATTAATGAAGTGTCAAGTGCTGCGTGTGAATGACTGAAGTTAAGTAAGCTCCAGTGAAACAATGCAGGTACAACACAATGGGGGCCAGCTCTGGCTGGCCAAAACCAAGAGGTGACTTAAAAACCAAATGATAACTACAAAACCTAACTACAAAGAGAATACTACAAGTGAGTGATAACACAAAACCAAAAAGTACGAGATCATAATAATGTTAGAAAAATGACAAAGGTTATTGTAAAAGTAATTGTTCATGTGGGAGGAGAAAGTTGAGGTGAGGCTCCTCCCACACTATGACCTGAGCAAATCAGCAGAAGATGTGTTAGTACAGACACAACAGAGTAAGAATAGCTACTAAATAAAGAGGGAAATCTACCTGATTGACTCTAATTGTTGATTCCATTCTTGTACTTCTACTGCTTCAAATTTGTCCATTGTAGCTATGGCCTATTTCTCTTTCTGCTCTTTCCAGCCTATGCTATCAGCATAATGTGCTTCATTCTTTTGGGTACCCATTTTGCTCAAATTTTACTATATCAATTTTGTCAATGCCTGTGAATATTTTTGACAGCCTATATTTCTTCACAGTAGCTATACCTGATTCAATCCTAGAATTAGTTGTTGTATGTTTGTACTACAAACTTTATCTTTTTGCTCTCAAATTGCAACTTAGACTTATTACTTGCAGTGATTTGGAGCTGTCACATTTGCTATGCAGATTCATACTTTGTGTATTGATTGCAGAGCTTCTTCACAATTTGTTCAATATTGCATATGACTTGGATCTAGTGGATGAACAGGATTTCTACAACTGGAGAGATGATGACCAGGTCATGTATGGAAAGGGAACAGCAGTCGCCTCAGTCAAGCCTTTCTTTGACTGGCTGAAAGCTGACAAAAGTTCAGAACAGACATAATAGCTAACAGCAGTTTAATGGGTAGCTAATTTATTATTATTATTATTATTATTATTATTATTATTATTATTATTATTATTATTATAAATAATTCAAAACTTATTATAAATATTTCAGAACTTAATTTTCATGAGAAAAATTGTAATAGCTACAATTGTTGACTCTAATATTGTATATATTTATCTTTTAAATAACAAAATTGAATGATTTTTTTTATTTGAATACGCAATAGGTAAAATAATTAAAATTTTCAGTCGTCGGACCTTCCTCAGTGTTCAAGTAAAAAAAATCATTAATTGACTCTAGTTTTAGTGGTTGAAAATGGCTGATTTTAAACCAGCCGTTCTCTTGGCGCGTAAAAGGGCGGAGAACGGCTGGATAGGCTGTTAGGAACGTATACAGTGACTGGAAGTTATTGATGCAAAGTTGAGTAACACGCACACCGTAGTCGTAATTGAGGTGGTGAAGACTCAAGGTCACTACGGAGTGGCAGTTCTGTATGGATTCCAGTGCAGTGTGGCTAAACTGTCACACCCACCTAGTAAGTGGATACATTATCGGCAGGCTCTTGTGTTACCTCAACCATGATATTGTACAGCTTGATATTTTAACAGCATTTTTTTCCTCACAAGTACACCTTCACTAGCTATAGCTAATCATTGATCTGGCAGTTTTAACTTATTATAATAGCTATGTATTCAAACTTTTATACTTTTTGCTCTCAATGATTTGGAGCTGTCACAATTGTGATTGCAGATTCATACTTTGTGTATTGATTGCAGAGCTTCTTCACAATTTGTTCAATATTGCATATGACTTGGATCTAGTGGATACACAGGAGTTCTACAACTGGAGAGATGATGACCAGGTCATGTATGGAAAGGGAACAGCAGTTGCCTCAGTCAAGCCTTTCTTTGCCTGGCTGAAAGCTGACAAAAGTTCAGAATAAACATAATAGCTAGTATCTAATGTGGCGGCATAATTATCTATCACTATTATTGTTATAATTCAGCACTTTAATTTTCATGAGCAAAATTGTAATCATTGTTGACTCTAACTTTAGTAAATGGCTGATCAGAATATATAATTTAATGGCTACTCATGGGTGTAATGGCATTTTCGGATTACAACTGTTAGCTATTCTTGTGATTTTTGTTGAGTAGCTCAGTATGATGAAAGTTTAGAATAGCTGCATTTTGATTGTCTGAACAGTTCAATTAAATTATTACTTAAGGACTGTTCGACTGGTCAGATTCATTGTGTGGCGGAAGCTCTATCTAGCCAGACTAGGAATGATGGAGGCTGTTTAAGGTTATACGCAAAGTTGGCACAATTTTTTTTGGTATACACAGTGATATACTTGTAAAACAGCAAGTTATTTTGTGATAAGTTTGATATTATATGTTTTACGCGGTGAGAAACCCTTTACCTAATTTACTCTGTTTCGACTTGCAGTAAGGTGAAGTTGTATGTATACCTCTTGAAGGGGCGGGTCACCAGCACCTTCTTCTACGTACCACGTCGAAATACCTACTACTATAGCTCCAAGTGTACGCTGTTGTAAGAGGTCGTAAAATGGCTGGGAGCTGTTATTAGATCATTTAAACTATTAGGTAAACAATCTACATTGTTAGACATGATGTAGGAGTGACATTAGATATTGCCTAAGGGGATATATATATATAACGATTCATACAGGATTTTTTGCTG
>WLWD01002188.1_pt1 | contig 20611 bp, 12 predicted proteins | sample 6712731 | NCBI WGS metagenome assembly WLWD01 (sample SAMN12718690, study PRJNA576275) | sponge metagenome | isolation source: marine sponge | host: Mycale hentscheli | place: New Zealand: South Island, Marlborough, Capsize Point | collected 2014-11-01
TATACAACACAAACGAATCAGACACAACAGGCACAAATAATACAACACGACTACATAAAGACTCACGCAAATTTCTAAAAGCCTCGTCCATCTCCCGAGTCCACTGAACCTTCTGAGGAGCAGAGAGAGCCACGGAAGGAGTGAGCTTGACTGAAAGAGCAGCAAACCCATCCACGAACGACCTATAATACCCAACTGATCCCAAGAAGGATCTCAACTGTTTCTTGGTGATCGGCCTGCCGTACTCCTTCATAGCCGACACCCTTGCTTCTGGCACAGCAACTTTGCCACAACCCACCTGGTGGCCCAGGTATGACATATACTTCCTCCCAAACTCACACTTTCTCCGCTTCACCTTCAACCCTGCTTTCCCCAAACACTCTATAACTCTAACCAAATCCACTAAATGTTCCTCCCAACCAGCACTGAACACCACCACATCGTCAATGTAGTTACTGCAAACCTCAGATACCGGCCTCAGCACTTCTTCCAGCACCGACTGAAAGACTGCCGGGGCGTTCTTCAACCCAAAGGGCATCCGAACGAACTTGAACCTACCCGCCGGGCACACGAACGAAGTCAGGTCCTGACTCTCGTCGTCCATCTGGATCTGATGAAACCCAGAAGTGAGATCTAACTTTGACAGTACAGTACTCGCTCCAACCTTGTCCAGTATTTCGGACAAAGAGGGCATCCAAAACCTCCTAAGAGGAGTAACCTTGTTGAGCTCGCGGTAGTCAACACACAATCTGATGCCTCCATCCTTCTTCCGAACAGGGACAACCGGACTACACCACTCAGCACTACTCTCTACAATAATACCACCATCCAACAACTTCCTGATTTCTTCATTCACCGCACTCCTAATGTTCACCGGAACTTGCCGAAGGGGCATGTTTACAACCTCACAACCTTCTCTGACCACAATACTACACTTCCCGACCACACACAACCCTGGACTATCACTGAAATAATCTTCCAGCTTACTAAGGGCTTTACGCAAACTTTCTTCATCATAGCCATCACTCTTCTCATCTTCCAACACACTCTTCTTATTCCATCTCTCATGCATCTCCTTGTCCTCTTCAGCAACGACACAGACAGCATTTACGCTGACAGGTCTCTGGACGTACCTCTTGGTGTTGTTGATGTGAACCAACCTCTTCTTATCTCCACCTTCCCTGCGGACCTTGTAATTTACCCGGGACAGCTTCTCCACAACCTCGTAGGGACCTTCCCAGGAAGCTTCCAAAGAACCCTGTAACCCCGGGATTCTCATCAGAATCTTACTGCCGACTTCCAACTCTCTCAGAGACTTGTTCTTATTGAACGCCCTCATCCTGCTATCAGTAGCCAAACTTGCATTGGCCACAGCTACTTCATGCAGCGTCTTCAACCGATCCTGCAAGCTAACCACCCACTTGCTAACATCCATACCCTCATAACACTCATCCACCCAACCAGCATACAGCAAATCAAGCGGACTCCTCATCTTCTTCCCAAAAACCAACTCATGAGGCGAAAACCCAGTGTCTCTACAAGCCACCTGCCTCACTGCAAACAGAGCCATCGGTAGAAATGTCACCCAGTCAACTCCGTTCTCTACAGCCTTAGCCAACATAGGCTTCAGCGTGCCATGAAAACGCTCAACCACCCCATTCCCTTGTGGGCGGTAGGGAGATGTACAAACAGCGTCAATCCCCAACGTCTCACAACACTTCTTCATCACCCGGCCCATGAAAACACTGCCTCTGTCGCTCAAGATCTTCAAGGGCAAACCTGTTCTCATAAAAATGGTTACCAAACCCTCAGCCACCTCGGACGAGGTAACCGTCCTGGTGGGTACTGCTTCTGGCCATCTAGTTGCCATGCAAATGAAGGACAATACATACTTGCACCCTCCCTTGCCTTTGGGAAGTGGACCCACAATGTCCACCGCCACACTCTCGAAGGGCTCAGTTACAATCGGCCTTTCCACCATCTGAACAGTCCTGTTCCCTGCCTTATTATACCTCAAACACACATCACATGATTTACAAAACTCTTGAACATCTTTCCCAATTCCAGGCCAAGTGAACCTGAAATTCAGCAATTCCCTCATTCTCTTACTTCCCACATGACCAGTCTTGTCATGGGCCAACTCCAATGCCAATCGTCTCCTGCACTTCGGCAATACCAATCTATCTCTTACATTCCCCTCACCATCAACCACGCTGTGATGCAGCAACTCATTCTCAGTGGAATATCCCATCTTGTCAGCTCTCGCCAGATCCCAGCAATGCTTCAGGGATTCGTCTTCCACCATATCGGCTCTTAGCTTCTCGACGTCTGCACTGTCTCTAGCCTCAGGACAACCCAAACTTGAGTCTTCAATGGACTCATCATTAAAATCCTCTTCACCAGCAACCAACAGCACTTCGTCCTGCACCTCGGCCACCGGCTCTTCTGCCTCACCAGTTCTAGGGAGATCTGTACCATCTGGAACAGGGCTAGAAAGTGGTTCTACCTCACTGTCTCTCTTCTTCTCCATTTCCTGAGCCAGGGAGTGCATCCACTGGCCTGCTCTCGTCACTACGTTCAACTGTGTTGGCATCTCGGCTGCTTCCAGGGAGCTGGTTGTTACACCCGCCTCCCCATCGTGTTGAGAGCCAACCGCGTCCTTGTTATCGGACGATTGGGTGTCCGGGGTATCACCGGAGTGCCCTGCCTCACCTTCACATATAGAGGAAGGATCGACAGCACCCAAAAGAAGCCTCATAGCCATGGAGTCATCCATGGGCACCGAAAATAACACCTTGTTGTTTAGCATCCCCTGCCGTGCAACAGCAACAACCTGCTCAAAGGTTTTCTCGTTCACCGTGAACCTAACCTTGGCGGTACACAATGTCACTGGTCCCCCAGTAGCACCACGGACCTGTATGCAATCCGGGAGCATCTGGCTCTCATAGACCAAACATCCAGGCACCACGGTAATCTCTGCCCCCGTGTCTGGAGCAAAGTCGCATGCCATCCCATTAACCATTCCCTTCACAACAGGGCATCCTGCATCAACTGCCACCCAGTTGGCGTTCTTAGGTTTGGGGTCAGGTTTTACTCCCAGCCCCTTCCTCTGAACCTCTTTCCCCCTAGTGGTGTCTGCAGCATTATTCCTTTCTGACTTGTTCGGGCATTCTGGGCTTTTGTGCCCTGGCTGGTTGCAAGTATAGCAGACAACCCTAGACACATTGTTATCTCCCCTACTCCTGCATTCGAAGGATCTATGACCTATTCCGTGACACCGGAAGCATCTAACGCCACTTCCACAATCTTTCCGTGCGGCCCTAACTTGCTCTTTAGACCGCGAATTAGCAGCCTTTAGAGACGTAGCCACATCCGCCAAATCCGAAAAGGAACTAATTGACCTACCATCAATGAGCCCTTGCTCTGAAATAGGCAACCCAACTCTGAATAAACCTTTTGCCACAAACAACGCAAACTCGTACTTGTCCTTCGCCATCATCATTATCCTGTCTATCAAGACCTTTATATGCTTGTACCTAGCCTCTCTATCCATGCCTCTGCAATCTTCCTCCAAATCATTAAACATCTTAATCTCCAGATCTCTTCTGCTCAACCCTATCCTTTCCAACAACTTCGTTTTTAGCCTCTCGTACGTGCATGTAGGCTCGTCTATGACATCTGCCATTCTCTCCCTCACTTTGGACGTCAGTTTGGACAACAGTATTCTCTTATGCTGACCCTTACTAACCCCTATCTCTCTTAGTTCTGTCTCCAGCGTCTTCACATACTTACTAATCTCGGCACCGTCCTTATATGGCGGTATACCGTCCACCATTCTCCCTTTGTCCAGCAACGTATCACTCGACGCACTGGCCCTGCTCATGTTCTTCATGAAACCATGAAAAAGTTTCATGAGCTCTCTCGTACTAGCCTCACTCTCACCCTCATCCTCATCTACAATCTCAGAAAGTTCAGGAGATCTCTCCTCTCGATCCTCCGTACCCTCCAATTCTTCACGCAACACACTAATCGTGGTCTCACTCCCATCTGCCATTCTCTTCTTACTCAATCCAAACCCTGAATCACCAGCCAATATACTACTCTCACTTCCTACCGCAGCAGGAATCGCCTGACTCACCAAAGAATCCTCAAAAACCGAACTACCCAACTCACGCTCCTCTGATATTCCAGAAGCTGCCTTTCTCTTACAAGCTCTCTCCAACCGTGCTCTCCTAGACATCCACTCCAGTCCAGAGACACAGAAAGACTTCTGAGACCTGTAGAGAACAGAAAACAAAAAACAAAAATAATACAACAGCCACGTGTAGCGGGTAACAATTAGAAAAAAAAAATACAACACAGAACAGTTAGTAGCCTTCCGACGGCGTAGATAGACAGAAGCCTCCAACACCGCTGCCGCCAAGTGTGGGGTTGCTCGGGGTTTTAATCCCGAACGTTCCGCGGTAGGCAGACAGAAAGGGTTATCCCGAAAGCTCGAAGGGAAACGCAGACACTCCACGAATCGAGACCCGTCCGGCTAAGGGATGGTATCACTGCCACCAGAGTCCAGTAGCTCACCGAGGTCCAGGGTACAGCTAAGCCGATCCTTAACAGACACTCAATTCACTCTTAAAATGATTAATTCTTAAACTAAGACTAGACTGACGTAATGTACGCTACGCAGCTCTTTTAAGTCCAGAACTGCGCACGTTCAAGAACCCGCTTCCGGGGAGTACTTTACCCACCGGGCACGGCTGATACAATACATACTTATGATACATTGAACTAAACTCTGACATGACACACAACTGAATGATACACCAACTACTCTAAACGTTCTATTCTATGACTCTTTGTCTTCTCTCGAAGTCTGTCTCTCTCCTCTTCCATCTTCCTTGGAGGGCGGCCCCACAAAGTGTAGTGTAAACTCTATGAGTGAAGTGTAGTATACACTCTATGAGTGAAGTGTAGTGTAAACTCTATGAGTGAAGTGTAGTATAAACTCTATGAGTGAAGTGTAGTATACACTCTATGAGTGAAGTGTAGTGTAAACTGTATGAGTGAAGTGTAGTATAAACTCTATGAGTGAAGTGTAGTATACACTCTATGAGTGAAGTGTAGTGTAAACTCTATGAGTGAAGTGTAGTATAAACTCTATGAGTGAAGTGTAGTATACACTCTATGAGTGAAGTGTAGTGTAAACTGTATGAGTGAAGTGTAGTATAAACTCTATGAGTGAAGTGTAGTATACACTCTATGAGTGAAGTGTAGTGTAAACTCTATGAGTGAAGTGTAGTATAAACTCTATGAGTGAAGTGTAGTATACACTCTATGAGTGAAGTGTAGTGTAAACTGTATGAGTGAAGTGTAGTATAAACTCTATGAGTGAAGTGTAGTATACACTCTATGAGTGAAGTGTAGTGTAAACTCTATGAGTGAAGTGTAGTATAAACTCTATGAGTGAAGTGTAGTATACACTCTATGAGTGAAGTGTAGTGTAAACTCTATGAGTGAAGTGTAGTGTAAACTCTATGAGTGAAGTGTAGTGTAAACTCTATGAGTGAAGTGTAGTATACACTCTATGAGTGAAGTGTAGTGTAAACTCTATGAGTGAAGTGTAGCATAAACTCTATGAGTGAAGTGTAGTATACACTCTATGAGTGAAGTGTAGTATACACTCTATGAGTGAAGTGTAGTGTAAACTCTATGAGTGAAGTGTAGTATGAACTCTATGAGTGAAGTGTAGTATGAACTCTATGAGTGAAGTGTAGTATAAATTCTATGAGTGAAGTGTAGTATGAACTCTATGAGTGAAGTGTAGTATGAACTCTATGAGTGAAGTGTAGTATAAACTATGAGTGAAGTGTAGTATGAACTCTATGAGTGAAGTGTAGTATACACTCTATGAGTGAAGTGTAGTATAAACTTCAAGGGAGTAGAATTGCAAGAATGGAACTTCATAAACACCCCAATCCCCAATTAGTTAGGATAATCAACATTCCACCGTACATATGCACATTCCAGTATTTAATCCACGTCTTCTGCACATATATATTAAGTCAAACATTTCCTTGAAGTAATATTACATACTCAATATATCTAACTTATTTACATTTTCACTTGCTAATTGAGTATTAATTTTTGTCATATGAAAGATATCACATCTATATTTTATGATAAAAGTGAAACGTACAAATAGTCTCAAAGTCAGCTGAGTGGTTGAAGGCAAGCCCCTGAGTAATAACAGCTTAACGAGATAGCATTGTGGATGTCTCGGCCAGCAATGTCACTAGAGTCGATAACGATGAATGTCAATAGACCTGCATAACCACGAACAAGCAACATTACTTTCTGATTTTGTTTCTTTATTGCATACATAATTTAGTCCATATAGGAAAAATATGGAAGTTCCACATTATTCCAAATAGTGCCCTCCATAAAATGTTCTCACTGCATGCACAATGACTTGACTAACCTTGAGCGTAGAGTGTGAGGACATAAACACTAATACTGCTCAACATAATAGCCTATGAACACAATCAACACAAAACAATATATAATCTGATATAATAGTAGGCAATTATCTATATAAACTGAAAATGAAGAGGAATAATAGGGAAAATAAAGATCACACCTTCTTGACTGGTATAAAGTATGTATTTCAAGTCCTTCTCCCATTTGTTGTGATATCCAAGCAGTGTCTGTCCTCACCATACCTGCCAACACAGCTCCTCCGCATGCTTATAAGGATCCTCTATTAATGTGAACTTTGAATTCTGAACACACGCACACATGCACACACATTACACAGCTTATGATAAGTGTGGCTTTGAATGTAAAAACTAAAACTTATAAATAAGTCCTTTATCATTAAGAATAAACTTGGATGATTTGACATCATGTGATAGTCACGTGACAGCAATATTGGCACATGATACTTCTTCCAGGTTACACACAACTACTATATGTGACATGTTCAGTAAAGTGAGCCACACAATAGAAATAATAATAAACATACATTACATGCACACTACAATAATTTCAACATGCCACTCCTCCTTCCCTCATTATGTGTACTTTCTTCTAAATCTACTACACACAGTGATGAATTACATTTACTATGGTATGGAATAATATAAAAAGAAATTCTGTTGCATAGACCACACACACTCTATGTATTGTGACCACTGGCAAGTGCATTGACTCAGTTATGTTAGTCTGGCAGAGCGACACCCACAAAGCATGCACACGTAAGGTCTGGGGACACGGCCATACCAAATTCATTCCAGAGGAATGTGGAAGTGGTCAATACTCCGCCCCCTTATACCTGAATTTCTACCGTGATGGTGATACAGATGGATGCTCTGACGATCTTTTTTTCTCGTAGTTTTGCTGACAGACTACTGGCTGTGACAAGTAGAAAGAGTTGTTGGTGGAGGTGATTAGACCTTTAATAGCAGGTGGAGACGTATTCGGAAATTTTCCAACGAAATACGGTAAAAACTTCTGCTTTGCACGTCTCCCTTTCCTTACTGAAACTAGCCAAGCTTGGTACACCTAATTTGGAAATGGTGGCTGACACATACTACTGGAGTTTCTATTTATGATTGAGGAGGGCCATTCCTGATAATTTGCTAACAGTAATTGACTGCCGCAATATATGTGCAGCAGATCCAATTGGGTATAACCATGTCCCCAGACCCTTTCTTGGCGTAGTGGTTTGGTAAAAGCTTTGGCTATGCCAGACTACAGCCATGTGTGCCATGTGTGGTCTGATAATGTATACCCTCCAGGAATGACAAGGACAAGAAATAAACAAGATCTTGCATTGTGTAAACACACGTTTCCCACTATGGCACTCCACAACTGACTGTGCAGACTGAATGATATTAATTTGGACTGACCTTGAGCGTAGAGTGTGAGGACAGCCTGAATGGCAATGTACACACCAGCACACACCAGCACACTGGTACTGCTCAAACATCACCTATATACACAAACACAGAAGAAATAAACCAACACCACATATATCAGTACAGCTGTAAATTATTATCTCATCCTATTACTCTCACCTCTATTATCTACTCTTCTATCTTCACGACATTCATCATATGCTCCATTAACTTCTCCTGAACACACACACACACACACACACACACATTGTAACGTCCTTCTTAGTCCAGTCATTCTACCAAGAAAAGGGGGTCAACCTTAAACAAATTGCAACACAAATGATTCTAACTGTTTCTAGTACAGAAAAATGTGCTCTTTAATATACTAAAAGTCCTAAGGAATCCCACAGGGGGAAAGTATGAAAAAATTCAATCAACCTAAAGCACTTTTTAAAAAAAACCCAAACCAACTATTAATAATTATGATGACAATAGAAAGTAGTATTCGCGTACACATTTCTATTATACTTCATTTTATTAGTTTATAATTTTAATTGAAAAGCAGCTGATTGGCAATAAATATTAATGATGCAAGGCAAGGCAAAAACAACAAACAAACAAAGATAAAACAACAGTAATGCAAAATTTCTTAATCAGTATCATCATCATCAGTTTCATCGAAATAACACTTGTCATCTACCCACATGGACATAGCTGCAGCAGGAGAGGAAGTGCTTGTTAGTTTGTACAATGGAAAGCAAAATGAACGACTAGATGTTCTACGCTACAAGCGTTTTTGTGAAAAGGTAGCTACAAGTGTTTCCCATGTCCATCCTCAAACTTTGCCACCATCTTCAGCTGCTGCAAAGTACCACAGTTTTTGTGTTTACCTTCAGGTACAGTAGTGGAACGGTTTTGACCTTGATCCGCTAGAATGGGGCTGGGAAAAGCGAGATGGAGGACTGATGCCAGTACACACTGATTTACCCCCAGCTCCGGACGAGCTCTTAAAAATCATCCGATGCAACTGCCACACAGACTGCAGCACTTTACGATGCACATGTCGGAAACATAATGTGAAATGCTCTCCTGCATGTGGCAACTGCATGGGATCTGGGTGCACAAATGCTGACTCAGCATTAAATACCTTGGCCTTTTCTTGGAAATGACGGCTTGACTTGAACTTCTTGAGGGACGCACCCTTACCGAAGTAGTGTCACACCCAAGTATTGCATGAAGAAAAAGAACATTAGTGCAGATTTCAGACCCCAATGCCTGCTTCACAGCCTTGATATCTGGGATTTTTGGTAGTTTTCTTAGGCTCTGGTCGGAAAAGTATGTCATGTAAGTCTAGGCTAGCATGACAGCATAGCAAAATCAGAAGATCTGTATCATCACCAACAAGTACTGTGTCAGTAGCTACTTAGAGAAGATGTGTGCTGTGTATCATGCATCAGGGGATGCTGACTTGCTTATAGTGCAGAAATGAAGTCAGCATCCCCTGATGCATGATACACAGCACACATCTTCTCTAAGTAGCCACTGAGCATGTTGATGAACTGTTGCTTGTTGGTACTATTTGCAAGAAAAGTTTCTTTTTCCATTGTGAGTTGCGTTTCTTCAGTGAATGCCACATTCACACCAACTTGGTTCGTCTCAAATGTATTAGCTATGTCCTTTGTAGATGATTCACCATAGCCATCAAAGACAATAATGGAACTCCCATACTTCTTTGCCACATAATCTGAGTACACTGTGCATATATCATGATAAGTGGCTCCACGCGTCCATGGAATGCGCTGAATGAGGGCACCACCATCTAGCACATACTGGACATCATCGAGAACTGCAGGAGTAGTTGGTGATACAAGGTCCCAAATAGCATTGGCTAACACTGGCTTCTGAGGCTCCCGGAGCAAAAGTGATGCATCAAAGAGAGCTGGTGGGTGACCACAAAGCTCATACTAGAAGATATCCTGCTGACTTTCAGTTACCTTGGCAGCAATTGTTAGTCGCTGGAAAAGGAGTTGAGGGTCTATCTGAACAGCAGCACCATCAATTCTCACTACACACTTTGTGTCCAGCGTGACAACCTGGTTTTTCCTCTTGAAAGTGTAGTCTGCTGCAGATATCCCTCCATGCTAGCTAGAATTGTGTTACCCACGTCTTTAGCTGTGTCAACATTGACTGAGCTGCTGGCATGTACCCCAGTGGAAATGCTATGCAGATGGTCCTCAGAAGTGAATGGGTTGCTCTCATGTAAATACTTCAGAAGTGTCTGAGTATCCTTCCAATCACAATCTTGCCTTGCTTTGGTCATGTCCTTGTTCTGCTCACTTGTACTGTATGATACTCCAGTCAACTCAAGCATGACTCTGTTGATTTCAGCACAAGCTGGCATAGACAGTAACCAAATCAATCGCTGTTGTTCAGTCATTCCTCGTCCTCTTGTGAGACCACCACTTGTTTTCATGCTCCTCATTAGTACCTGTTCTATAACAACGAGGACTGAAGAAAGACCAGCCCAGTAACAATCAGTTCTTCTGACCACATGCAAACCTGCTTGGAAATGATGGTACACTTCTGGTTGTTCATCCTGAAGGTGAGACATCCGCTGCAAATATAATATAAGGGCAGATTTTGTGTAATTATTGTGCTCAGAGGCTGCCAAGTGTGGAACCATTTCTGAAACAGCTTGCAAATGCAGATTCCAGTTGCCGGTGCGCTCAGCTCAGCTATAACTATTTTAAAAATAGCTAAGGGCTATAAATATCATGCACTGTTACTAAAAATAGAAAAAATAATACTTTCCCCCCATGGGATTCCTTAGGACTTTTAGTATGTTATAGAGTACATTTTTCTGTATTAGAAACAGTTGGAATCGTTTGTGTTGCAATTTGTTTAAGGTCAAATCATAAAATGACTGGACTATCTTGGAGACATGAAATTTAAAATTATGACTTACTAGTTAGTCAGCTTTGCTGTCCCAGTACACATGTGCACAGGTTTATAATTCACTATCTGGTTAAAATTTACTTTTAGGTCCCACAATGAATCTTGTCATCAATAGTTATAATTTCCATAAGAAGATGTGCTAGTTAGAGTACAAGTGATCAATCCGGAAACTTTAACTCACTCTGTCATAGAACAGGAATACTAAAATCTCACAGAAGAATAGCAAACAAGTACTTCAAACAGCAGCAACAAAACTGAGCTCCAGGACTTGTGAATAAAGACCCATACTATCATGAACTGCAAACATTTTTTTAGATTAATTAACTGAATAAAAATAAAAGTAAATATATACTATAAATTATATTACTATGACTACGACTACTCAACACTTTTATCCTCTACCCATGCATTATGTTGATAATATCATGAATAAAGACCCATACTATCATGAACTGCAAACATTTTTTTTAGATTAATTAACTGAATAAAAATAAAAGTAAATATATACTATAAATTATATTACTATGACTACGACTACTCAACACTTTTATCCTCTACCCATGCATTATGTTGATAATATTGCACTACTAAAGTAGTAGTGGTGATAAAGTATACTACAATCCAAGATGATGACTGCAACTACTAGATATGACTCTAACTGCTATCAAAGATGATGACTATAACTACTATTTACACTATGATTTACTCAAGTTCTATAATTATTAACACACTTACCAAATTTCTTGTATTGACGTCTACCACTATTATCTATAGAGGATCTAAGTAAGTGGTTCCAAGATGGCAGACTTGAACCCCTAAGTGTAAAGTTCTCTGTAATATGGGATGTTGAGTGGCAGTCATTAGATCAGTAATAGCAGTGTCAGGAGACACTAGACCTTCTACATGAATACCATTACTATAATAATCCTCAGTGTCAGTGTTGAACTTGATATCTGACAGACATGGACAATCTTTAGATGCAGTTATTACAGCTATAGCTGAGTGAAGGTCAATATTATTATATGATAGATCCAGTCTACCTAACTCAGTGAGATGATGTAATGTGTTGGCCAGACTAACTGCTCCACTTGGACCAATATTATTATGGGATAGATCCAGTACATGTAACTTAGTGAGATGATGTAATGTGTTGGCCAGACCAACTGCTCCACTTGGACCAATATTATTATGTGATAGATTCAGTACATGTAACTTAGTGAGATGATGTAATGAGTTGGCCAGACTAACTGCTCCACTTGGACCAATGTTATTATGGGATAGGTTAAAATTTGTTAACTGTGTAAGGTATTGTAGTTGATTGGCTAAAGCTGTGGCACCATCACAATCAATGTTGTTATTTGATAAATACAACACTGTCAGTTTAGTAAGACAATGTATTTCATTGAGTAATGTGATGACTCCACCAGGACTGATACTGTTATCTAATATAAACAGGTGGTGTATATTAACATTGGAATGCAGTCCATTGGCTAGAGCTGTAGCTGCATCATCATCAATAACACAACGTTTCAATGCAAGACTGCTTAGGCTATCATTAATTTGTAGACCACGACCTATTTCAAGCATACCCCTGGAATCCATATCATAGAAAGATAGTTGTAATTCAGTATTTTTGAGGTGAGTGAAGCCACTGAGTAGTGTTGTGATGCCATCAAGAGTTGAGGAACATTTGATTCTCACATTTTTTAGACTTGTGAGACATTTGATTCTGTCAGTGATTGCCTTAACATTATCATGACTTATCTCACCGAGTGTTAAATTTAATCGAATAAGACTGGAACAAGATTTCAGTATGTCAGAGAGAGCAGGTGCTGAAATATTCACTATATCTCCAATTATTAATGTTTGTAGGGTACTAAAGTCTTTACTACGAATACACTCCAGAAAGTTAGCAACATCAATATGATCAGTAACAGTATCAAGTGATATTTCAGTGACTGGGTGAGATGTATTAAATATGACATATCCCATAGCATACAGGTCAGATGGTGCTGGGGAATAGATGAAATGATTACCCTCACAATATTCCCCTACTTTATTACAGACTACCTGTTGTTGGGATTCTAGTGCACAATGATACGATAGTGGTCTATTATATTCTAACTTTTGTAATAAACTACTCAGCATTAGTGCTGAACTGCTTGTTAATGGAGTCAATCCAAAATAAAATATTATTGTTGGTGAAGATATAAACCACATGTGATTCAAAATTTCTAATTGTTTATCTTCTTCTAAGTTGGTAATGTAATAAGCTGTTAGGAATTCTTGAACTGTCAAGTGAAGAAATGAGTATGTTTTAGTGACTCCATAGAGCTCAGCTATATGATGAATAGTGACTAATCCCAGACACCACTCGTCTGAATTACTACTGACATATTCACACAGTTCTTCCTCCATTATTTCTGGAGTAGCTATTTGTTTCTTGCTATTAGTCATGCTATATGCTAAACAACAGAGTTTATTAAAATATTCCTTTAAGCTACCTGTTAACTTTTCTAGTGAATGGACTTGTGCGTTAGAGTTGTGACGTCTGATATGACGTAGTATTGTGGAACGTGTAAATTCTTGGTAGATTTTAGTTTGTGTGTTTGGAATATTTCCTTTTTGATATTTGAAGAGAAAGCAGATCATAGCTACATGGACTGGTAAGTAGCACATGTTAAACACATTAGGATGACTGTACAAATATTCCTTTAACATAGCTGGGTATGTAGTGGCTACACTTGAGTCACAAGATGAACCAAATGGAAAGCTGTCGATATAGTCTGGAATTTGTTCTTTGCTAAATCCTAACACTTCTACTTTGTGTGTTATGACTTCCTCTCGTAGAGTTTCTATGGCTACTGGACGAGACATCACAATGACCATAGCTAGAGGAAGGAAAGTCTTGTTTAGTAGCTGATAAATGAGAGAGTTGTCTCTATCTTGAGGATGATACTCGTCTAGCCCATCTATTATGAAACACATGCCCTCTCCATCAGCCGCCTCAATTTCTTCACAAACCTTCTTTAACTCCTCCTCACTGCGATAGAAAGATTTGAGTATACTAGACAAAGTTTCTTGTGTTGTGTTGCGATTGACTATTCGAAGAGTTATAAGAAATGCTAAATGTACTTTTCTGAGAGCATGTCCTTTGCTCCAATCTCTAACTATTTTGTGAACAAGTGTAGTCTTCCCACTACCTGGACGACCTTCTGTAACTAGTAGTGCTCCAGATATGTTCTCTCCGAAAACTGCACTATAGTCAACTTTGTTTTTAACATTTTCTGCCTGTCCAGAATCTTTGTTTATTTGTTTTTGATCAGATCGAACTACAGTTAAATTAATAAAAGACTTGGCACCTTCTGGAGGCCATGAGTCTGGTGGTACTTCTCTTTGTCTGGAGTACAAGTTTAGAAGCCGTTTCTTAGCTAGAGAATAGAGTACAGTTAAGGTGATCTTGTTGCTGCACTTCTCACTCCCTCTATAGCTCACACTACAAGTGTATTCTCCTTCTGTTCCCTGACTGGCATGGCTAACAACTAGTATGTCTTCATGGACTCCATAATAAGTGCAGCTATTGGCTAAAGGTTGGCCATCTTTCTTCCACTGGTAGCTCACACACTCTTTTGAACTAACCTGAACCTGAAGGAGTGTGGACTTCCCATCATCTACTTTTACATCATAACTCTGGTCTGTTAGAGAGAGACTACTAGTAGAAGCTACCGAATTGTGTGTGGAAGAACTTTGTCTAAGTCTGTACTTCTCTTCTAGCTCTTGAGCTACTCGACCTTCTCCTACTGTTTCACTCCTCAGTGCTGTTAGTAGTGTATTCATAGTAACTCCTGGAGGAGTACTGGTGTCTCTAGCTAGCCAGTGAGAGAGGACATTGTGTAGACTTAGCTTAATGTCACTGTTTCTATAGGTAGCTATTTCATACGTCATAAAATTAAGTGTAACTGCAATTAGTTCCCATTTATGACTCACTTTCACTAATACTTCAAAGATCCAGTGAACATCTTCTTTATCCAGACAATAATCTAAAGAATGATTATTAGATTCAGTATCTCTGTCACTGGTGAACTCACTGAGACAGTCATAAAAGATATCTTCCTCACTGGTAAGCTCATAGAGATAGTCATACATTTGTCTCTCTCCTATACTGACCAGAAGTGTCATGAACTTCTCCCACACACTCTCATCTTCACTGACCCTCACAGAAACTAGTCTCAATAGATACCTGACCTGTAGTTGTGTGTCCACTCTGCTGTGGTCCAGGGACTTGAAGAGTTCACACTCCCTGCAGTCTGTGAGAATAGATCGCTGAAGCATCTTGCGGAAAAGTTCCACAGGGTTAGACTTGCAACAGCTTGAAAGCTTCACTTCATTTTTTCTGAACACATCCACAGCATTGCCCACCGTCTCCACCACGATTAAAGCTGACGCCGAGGACATTTTACTACACTACAGGATCACCACGCCCAAATTTAGAATTCGTTCCTTTTTTTTTTTTTTTTTTTTTTTTTTTTTTTTTTTTTTGATTGTGTTGGGTAAAGGGTCTACTAATTACAGATTGTACATTTGGAAAAGGTCAAACAAAATGAAAGTGAAGAACACTTGTAGTCTACAGATCTACTTCCCGTACTATACTAGAATGTATTATATATGCTACAGGGCCAGGTACTATCTAAGGGGTTGCTGGGGGGTGGAGGATTGGCTTCTCTGATTATATTATTGGTATTTGTTTTCTCCAGACATTGACCATTTCAGAAATTACCAGATTACTGAACAAGACTTGGCTGGAAGTGGTTGCTCTGATCAGGTACCTGCAGTGGCTCTGATCTCTTGTTTCGATGAATACTTTGTTTAGACTTTTGAGTAACCTCCGGCCACAAAATAGTCATCAATAATACATTTGAATCTGGTAAAGTGTGCACATAGTGACACATGAGAATAATACATTGAACCAGGGTCTCTATGTCACTTGTACATGTGCAGGAGAACTGGATAGTTATATGTTCCAGACGGGCCATGAGGGTATCCATTTGTATGCTGAGGCTATGGGACTGCCCCTATATCAAGCCACCACTAATGGGATATTGGTCACCAAGGATATAACCTATCACCCCTGCAATGGGTATGATAAAGACGTAACGTGCTCAGAGTGAAAATGAAAGTTGTGGGCGGTATTGAGGGTGTGGCCAGTGGGCTATTCTGTCCGACTATCAAAGGCTAAGAGTAGATACTAAGTGCTGTACAGTGTTAGTTATAATTACATTGCCAGAAAGGAAAGTGTTACGGAGATAAAAAACTTACTAGTGTGGATTGAACACTTTATCTGCAATGTTGTTATTGTTGTCGTTAATTTAACAATAAACTTGGTTGTCCCAAACTATTAATAAAGAAACCTGGCATACTTAAACATATTCTGAGCAAGATTTAAATTAGCAATAACTTAGTTCTCTGTGTGACGTGTGTTTCAGTATAAAGTAAAATGTCAGTGGAGTAGTATATTTGTTTGTTCCAAAAGGTTGCGTTAAATCTCCCACCCACTCCCTCTCCTCCCATTGTAGTTGTAGCTGTGCTAGGTTGGGTCTGGTGAGTCTGGCATACCTGTGGCGTAGAGACCGGGACCAGTTACTGGCAGACATGGTAAAGGATGGTCTAGACGCAGTGCTCATTAAAGTTGCAGCTGTGGGTAAGGGATATCATGTTGCAGTTATGTTCATCTTGAGAGGGTGTTGGCCGACCCTGAGTTCATGTATGTCTGTGTTACTTAGAGAGGATTGCAAGACAGTGGTGCACTCGGCGGATGCATTTGCTCCAGTGGCTTATCTACACCTTACCAACTAAATCTACTGGACAACGGTGCAATGCACAACAGGTAATGTTGCTGATAGAAATGATGACAAAAGTTGCATTATGAAATGGCTATTATTGTATATAAATATTTAATATGTTAATTGAAATAGTTGTGTTGTACTGTCAGAGTGAAGAGACCACACATTCCCACAGTTACCAGTTCATTCTGCTAGTCATTGCTCTGTGGATTTTTCATCATTCATTTAAAAAAGGCTAGTATTATCCTTTCGTGAGCCAAGTGCTGTAATTGTGGGTTCAGCCTAATGACATACTGCACACTGCATGCATGTATTCGGGGAGAGGGAGGGTGGAGCTAAGAAGTATGAGAGTCAGGAATGATGTGAAAATGTTTTTAATCATCACTGATGATGAGGAGATGATCCTTCATCGTCATTCCTCCATGCACATGCAGTCCATTGCTGAGTGGGCCCCTGCCAATATTGGCCCCTACAGTCAGGCATACACAGTGAGTAGTTAATACTAACACATACACATGTGTACAGTATAACACATGTGTACTCTGTCATATGTGTGTATACATGTGTGAGTGTCTATGTGTAAGTGTCTGTGCTCGAATACAAGTTAGCTAGTATGAGTATGTGTGTGTGTATGCGTGTGAAGCGAGTGACACACCCCTAATCTATTCATATACTAATAATCTACTTAAACACTGAATATGTACTCTTTGTGTGTAAATGTGGCAGGGATGCGGCAAGAACTTCAGTAATAGTGCTAACAGTGTATTGCACATTTTTCAATGGCTTCAGATGAGAACATAAGACAAACTATTACAAATGAATTGCTATTGAAGGTCCAGAACTATGTAGAAAAAGTAAACTAATTTTTTTTTTTTAAATAATTCAGTCAGGGTAAAAATATTTAGGGGGTTGGGGAGGGAGATGGGGGAATACCCAGGGCTCCCCTAGTCTGTATGAAACCCTGACATGTAAACGATGAGAGAAAAACTAAACTGAAAATGCTAAGAGTACTTATGATTTTAAGCGTTAGGAATATTTCAGATAAAGTGCTTGTGCAGCACATTTTTCAAGTGCTTATCCCATGTGTAAAATGGATGTGGTTCTGTGCTACTAGTAGAGGTTTCCAATTGTCACATTGGTTGATGGCACATACAAGTATACACTGCTTGCTTGTTTCATGTTCTTATAGTGTACGTAATGAGGGCCAAGTCAAAAACACATCATTGAAATACGTAAATGAGAAATAGTTATTATTAGGTAACTAGTGGTGTGCTTGAGCACAAATGGCGAGCGAGTCTTAAACTACACTATTGTTAAATGATTGATTTTAACAACTAACACTCAAGCTACTAAAATAAAGTTGAGTTTTTAAATTAAGTATATGCGGTAAAGGGGTTTCGATTCCATAGTAACTGCTCCCCGCAACTGTTTGAATTGAAAAAGAAGCGACAAAATCAAGTCACGTTATTTAAAATTTTCTTTGTGATCTTCTTAATAGTAGTTGTAATGCACAATACTTTCACACAACTGAACATACCTACGCAAGACTTACCTTCGTGGTTCGTGGACAATGAATGTTCAAGTAAATGCTGTTGAGTAGGGCTTATAACTGTGACAAATAGCGTATTAACTTACCACCGCCACTAACTCGAATAGAAATGGAGCTCCCATAAGTTTTTGCGTTTTAACTGCACCCGCAAAACAATTCAAAGCGGTAAACAATTCAATTTCTAAGGTGATACGGGTAATGGTCGCTAAACCAGAGGATTCTGTTTAGTGAAGTTTGGGACGGGGTCGAACATCGAGCGAACACAAAAATACGGAGGGTCAAAGTACAAAATGACATACGTACGTCTAAACATGTAAATAAATAAATAAACAAACATCTCCGATTTTCAATTGTGTTACCCCTGTAAGTGTCTCGCTCGCCGATAAATAGCAGAATATTGTCATGGTGATAACGTGGGGTGCAATACAAATTAACCTTGGGTAGCTTAATGAGATGGTGTACGGTACAAATTAATATATGATTTGAGAGAATACATAGAAGCATAGAGTGCATTGGTTTATTATTTCTGATAGGTTGCCCATACAGTCATTACGGCACATTGCAATGTACACACTTTAGCTCTGAGGGCCTTTTATTGGAATTATTATAATTAACATCATATTCTTGCTATTGTTCCAGGTGGGTCCAGTTGTGTTCCTGGCAGGTCAGATAGGTCTGGACCCTGCGTCCATGAAGCTGGTGTCTGGTGCTCTCTCTCAAGCCAGACTGTCTTTACAACACATACACACAGTACTCAAAGCTAATAAGTCTTCTCTGGCAGCTGGGATTATTGGCACGTGCTACTACACCACAGAGGATGGAGGCCAGTGTGCGAGACAGGCTTTGTCATCAGGTGTTAAGGTAATGACAACTTTGGGTCATGAGAGTGGGAGGGGTCAGGTGTGAACGTCTTTGTTCCAGGATGATCTGACGTCTGACGAGGATGATGGCGTGCCTGCCTGTCCAGTCTTATTCTTGCCAGTTTCTCCCCTTCCTAGAGCAGCAGATGTGGAGTGGCACTTGATCTCCTTGCAGCATCCTCACACGCCTTCTTGTGAGTACACACATACACACACACACACACACACACACATGTGCATAACAATAGTTTGGTAATAAAATGTACATTAAAATTTATTTTTTCTCTCTACAAAAAGGTCATATTTCATATTTAGTAATATTTTCAGGTTTGAGCAACAACATGGAGACAGTGGGCTACTTGAAGTACAGAAAACATAATGCAAGCAGCTTCAGATTGGGGCGTGGCAGGTAGAAACAGGTATGTGCAAGAGGATTTTTGGCTGGGAATTATTTAGTCACGGACACGATGTGTGTGTATGTGTGTGTGTGTGTGTGTGTGTGTGTGTGTGTGTGTGCAGCTCTTCCCTATTGGCACTATAGAAGTAGTTGTGTAGAAGTGAAGAGTCAAGTGTTAGTTTGTGTGGAGAAGTTACTGTCAGTATTACAGAGACATGAAGACCCTGTACCTAGTGGACTCACATGTGTCAATGTATTCCTACCTGACCTCGGACTAAACCACTCCCACATTAGTGCAGGTACGTTGAGGGATTGGGGAGGTTATACTAGCCAGTACCCTACCATATTGTGGCGCTAGACATATCACAAAATTAAAAATGCAGCGATCATAAGGTATTAATCACCTACAGAATGTGATGATGCTTTACCTAATCAGCTAGTAACGATGCTTTACCAAACTGTTTAAGCTCATGAATTATTCATGAATACATTGTCGGGTTGTCACTGTGCTAGTCACTACTGACACACAGGAGGGAAGAGGGATTGGGAATAATTAGGCTATACTTGCCAACTGACCCTAAAGTTTGGGACCGACTGGATTTATCACTAAGCCACTGCCCGCAATGGCATTGTACTCTTTCTACTGTAAGTCCCAGAAGTCTAGAATAAAGATTCAATCAAAAGTATATTACGACGCAGTTTTTAATACGTCGTCTGTGACCACTACCTATTGTCACTGGTTCGTTCACTTCAGACAGGTGGGACCAATGGACACAGGACTAGGGATGGAAGGTGGGACAGATGGACACAGGACTAGGGATGGAAAGTGGGACAGATGCACACAGGACTAGGGATGGAAGGTGGGACAGACGGACACAGGACTAAGGATGGAAGGTGGGACAGATGGACACAGGACTAGGGATGGAAGGTGGGACAGACGGACACAGGACTAGTGATGGAAGGTGGGACAGATGGACACATGACTAGGGATGGAAGGTGGGACAGACGGACACAGGACTAGGGATGGAAGGTGGGACAGATGGACACAGGACTAGGGATGGAAGGTGGGACAGATGGACACAGGACTATGGATGGAAGGTGGGACAGATGGACACAGG
>WLWD01005510.1_pt1 | contig 20611 bp, 11 predicted proteins | sample 6712731 | NCBI WGS metagenome assembly WLWD01 (sample SAMN12718690, study PRJNA576275) | sponge metagenome | isolation source: marine sponge | host: Mycale hentscheli | place: New Zealand: South Island, Marlborough, Capsize Point | collected 2014-11-01
GCAATTATAGAGCAAGCCATACAAATGGAATATACTCTAAGAGCAACCCTTCCTACATTTTGCTTGTAATACTCTCATTCATGTATATTGTAAATATTATTTACTGCATTTTGACAGTGTAATTTGTATATCCTTGGAACTAAGAAGGAAATTGTCCTACCGTTTTGATAATTTGTTGTAGATTTGGATAATGTATGTAAGAAATTTCCTGCATTTTTTTAAAAATGAACACAAAATTGGAAATTTAATTATGACTCCAGCTTGATATTATTTTCTCTTATTTTGTTGGGAGGATGTTATTGGTGATGCATGCATTATCATCTAGCAATATGAACCTATTGGAACCAATACTTCTCATACTAGCAACACACACTGGAGAACACTTACCACACCATCACTTTAGCAGCGAAAGCTGGCTGCAAGAGCTTTTGCAACGCAGTTGCTGAGATAGCGATTGAGGTCAAAGGTGAATATCAGCCACTCTCTGGTCCTTAAATTCGCGTGATTCTTCCGGAATCTACTTTATAGTCAGCATTTTGGGTGGTGGGTCGGAGATATTCAAATAAGAAATAAGAAATGTGGCAACACCCTATTTTAATCGATTCTAGCCGGTAGCAAGTTATGGCGGAAAGCCAGCCCCAAGTTAGTACTGAGGTGAGCACATAGCTACTCCCTAGCTGATTACCAAATCCAGTGTTTGTTAGCGTAGTTACTAGATCCGTTGTTTGTTACTAGGTCCATTGTTTCTTTTTATTAGATCCAGTCTTCACTAGCCCACTGTTTGTATGATAACTTTTACATGAAATAAGGGAAACACTGCTACCTACACACATGCCAAGTCCTTAGCATAGTTTCAAGCTTAATTTTTTTACAACTAGAAGAAAGGAAGTTAATGTCTGAGAATTATATTAAAGGCATCAACAACTGGATAGAAGGAAACTTATGTCTGAGCATGCTCATAAGAGATATAAACTAAACTGTAGAAAAAATAGAGGGAAAGTAATGTCTGAGCATGCTCACAGCCAATGCACTGGCAACTGGAAAAAAGAGAGGGTAAAAGTCGTGTTTCTGAGCATGCTCTTAAAAAAGCATCAGGTTCTTTTTATGAGCATGCTCAGACATGACTTTCCCTCTCTTTTTTCAGTTGCTAGTGTGCTTGTGTTGGAGGATTGTGAGACTATCCCTCTCTTGTTTGCTACAGTTTGTATCTATTTACTCTAGCTATTTGAAGTCTAGTTTGTTCCTGAAATATACTAAGTTGTGTGTTTAGAACACATAAACACAACATATATTTGTTGTAATTTTTTGTTGTTGTCGTGTTTGTTGGTGGTTTATTTACAGTTTTTTCCATGTGTAAAGAATTGATGTATATTTGTATGTTTGTGCACTTTTATAGGAAGATTATGCTTTTGTGTTTTCTTTTTAATGTATATTCATGTGTATGCAATTGTATAAAGCATAGCTGGTGTCTTTCGAAGAAAAAAAAGCTGTTTTTTTACCATTTTTTACTATTTTGTCTTGACTAAACAGATTATAACAGTGAAGTTCTCGTTTCTGTTATTTACTGCTAAAGGCTAGAAACTCTTCCACAGCTATATCAGCAAGCTAAGGCCTTATACTACTCTCTTAATGCTATAGAAATCTTGCTAAACTGCTTGCACAATAAAAAATAACTGAATTGCTTAGATTAAGCAGACTGACTGGATTTTCGATGAACTTGCTGCTCTGACAAGTCCCTACATCTTAGTCTTTCTACCAGCTACAGTTGGGTCACTAGTAGCTAGTAAGAATATTTAAGCCAATGATGACCCCAACATTTCAAATAGCATCATTTTTTACATTCCTAGAAGTGGCATATGTCAATCATTGAGCATTAAAGCTTTAACATAGTCGAACTGAAAAACGATATTTTATCAACTGCTGTATCGTTTTTCTCTCTTTTTTCTTTCTCTACATAGCACCTTCAGTGCAAAAAGAAAAACAAATGTTCTTCTGAACAGAATTGAAAACCTATCATTTCTGGTGCCTACTGTACATTATTACAGCACAGGGAGAAACAGCTCATTCTCTTATGATGTGTTTGTGTATTTGGAATATCATGTCATTATTTGTTTGTGTTGTGTGCACATTTACGCATTGTGCCAGTTGTATGTTTGTGTGTTTTTCATTTGCTAATTTCTCAGCATTGTTTTACTATTTTTATATACTAAATATTGTATTGTATATAAGCATTGTGTGAGACGTTGTATGTTTGTGTGTTAGCATGTCACACAGTTGCTATTGTTATTGTGTGTACATTTCTAAAAATTATAGTGAGTAAAATTGTATGTTTGTGTGTTTATTTACATGCTTATGTTAGTATTGTTGTTAGTTAGCATTTTATGTATTTATTTAAAGTTGTACAGAATGTTTATATAGCATATGCATTGCTGATATAGGAATTCATAAATTTGTTGGTGTGTTTGTGTACAACATACATATAATTATTTGTAGTCTTCCATAAGTTTGTTTGTGTGTTGGCATGTTAAGGTCTGGTTTAAATAGCACTTAAATGCTGTTTGTTTGCTTGTTTATCACTTTAATTACACATTTATTGGTTTGTATTTAGAGAGATCTCCATCCTCCAGTCTCACTTCACTGGGAGCACTGCCATACATGGAGTAAGCATGTCCAGCCTGTACAATGTGCAGTACTAAAGAATAAAGTGCTAGTTATGCATTATGATTATCGCACACTTCACATCTCTACTGACCTTCACTCATGGACTACTACTCGTGCACCATATCAATACTCGTCCCTAACTACCTACCAGTCTAAGTTTGTATTGGTTGGTGGACGTCATCCCTCCAATGACAAACTCACTAACTCACTGTTGACTAGTACTACTGGTCTAAACTGGAAGCCATCGTTACGTGCCATGCCTACACATCGCTCCTTGCCATCATCAGTTAGTGGAGGATCACCAGAGGTCCTGGTCGTGGCTGGTGGGAGTGACTCACATGGCATGGATTTGGACACAGTGGAAGTTCTACTCAACGACCATTGGACGACTCCAGACTCACTTCCTTCTTCATGCTATAACATGCAATCAACATTCCATGAAGGCAACTTCTACTTCATAGGAAGACTTGACAATAGAGGGATTCTATTTATAAGCAGTTTAGAGTCTCTCATAGAATCTGCTACTAATGGCAGGACAAGAAGACAAACAATATGGAGGAGAGTAACCACACTTACTGACATCTTCGCCATCGCTTCCTATGTATCGAATCTAATCGGCATCGATGGATATTCTACCATTAGAAGTTACTCCAACAAGACAGAGGAGTGGATTGAGACTACTAGTGAGGGAGATAGACCAGAACGGAAGTATGGTGGATGTATAGCTACTGCGGTCTTGTCTACTGGACAGTTGCTGGTTGTTAATGACAATGGAGTGCACAAAGGAACTCTGTCAGGTTAGTGTAAGTAAGTAGCAGCATCTCTAGAAAGCCATCTTACCTTCAGTGATATTGGCTTCTCTTTAGAATGTCCCATTTATAGATTATATTATAGATTATATGGGAAACTAAAGTTAGGTATTAAAACTTGGACTATAATAAAACTAGAATATTATTATTAATTATTAAGTTAATTATGCTAAACTAGTTATTTATTATATTAATTGGTGAGCGAGCGTAGCGAGCAACACTTACAGGGGTAACACAATTGAAAATCGGGGATGTTTGTTTATTTGTATATATGTTTGGATGTACGTATGTCATTTTGTACTTTGACCCACCGTATTTTTGTGTTCGCTCTGCGTTCGACCCCGTCCCAAACTTCCTCTGGTTTAGCGACCATTACCCGTATCACCTTACATAGATATTGAATTGTTTACCGCTTTGAATTGTTTTGCGTGTGCAGTTAAAACTAAAAAATTATGGGACCTCCATTTCTATTCGAGTTAGTGGCGGTGGTAAGTTAATACGCTATTTATCAGTTATAAGCCCTACTCAACAGTATTTACTTAAAAACTCATTGTCCACTAGACGAACCACAATGTAAGTCTTGCGTAGGTATGTTCAGTTGTGTGAAAGTATTGTGCGTTACAACTACTATTAAGAATATCACAAAGAAATTTTTAAATAACGTGATTTGATTTTGTTGCTTCTTTTTCAATTCAAACTGTTGCGGGAGCGGTTACTATGACATTGAAACCCCTTTACCGCATACGTAATTTAAAAACTCTACTTTATTTTAGTAGCTTGAGTGTTAGTTGTTAAAATCAAATTTAACAATAGTGTAGTTTAAGGCTCGCTCGCCATTTGTGCTCAAGCGCACCACTAGTTATGATATTATTGGCGAGCGAGCGTAGCAAGCGAGACACTTACAGGGGTAACACAATTGAAAATCGGGGATGTTTGTTTATTTATATATATGTTTGGACGTATGTAAGTCATTTTGTACTTTGACCCTCCGTATTTTAGTGTTCGCTCAGCGTTTGACCCCGTCCCAAACTTCACTAAACAGAATCCTCTGGTTTAGCGACCATTACCCGTATCACCTTAGAAATTGAATTGTTTACCGCTTTGAATTGTTTTGCGGGTGCAGTTAAAACGCAAAAACTTATGGGCTTCGAGATAGTGGCGGTGGTAAGTTAATACACTATTTGTCACAGTTATAAGTCCTATTCAACAGCATTTACTTGACAATTTATTGTCCACTAGACGAACCACGAAGGTAAGTCTTGCGTAGGTATGATCAATTGTGTGAAAGTATTGTGCGTTACAACTACTATTAAGAATATCACAAAGAAAATTTTTAATAACTTGACATGATTTTGTTGCTTCTTTTTCAATTCAAACAGTTCCAGGGAGTGGTTACTATGGCATTGAATCCCCTTTACCGCATATACTTAATTAAGACTTTTTATTTTAGTAGCTTGAGTGTTAGTTGTTAAAATCAATCATTTAACAATAGTGTAGTTTAAGGCTGGCTAGCCATCGCTCACCACTAGTAATAAGTAAGTTAATTGATTGTCTTTGCCAAAATTGCAAGTGCTAGAGTGCAGCTGCTTCTACCAGCTTAGCTCCAGGCTATAAAACCAGCTGCCCACACTCTGTATTGCAGGAGCCAGCTAATTGAGTGAGACACTTACAGGGGTAACACAATTGGCTTGACCCCAGTTTATTCTAAAACTACAGTACTAGTGGTGTGCTTGAGCACAAATGGCGAGCGAGCCTAAAGACTATACTATTTTTATATGAATGATTTTGATTTCTAACACTGAAGCTACTGAAAATAAGGTCCAGTTTTTAAATTTCGCATACACGGTAAAGGGATATCAGTGCCATAGTAACAACTCTCTGCAACTGCTTGTAACACACAATGCTTTGACACAACTGGACATGCACCTACACAGATTTACCTTCGCAGTAGTATAGTGGACAATGTATTTTCAAGTAAATACTGTTGCGCACGGCTTATAACCATGACAAAGAGCGCATTGACTTACCACCGCCACTAACTCGAATAGAAATGGAAGTCCTGTAAGTTATCACGTTTTAACTGCACCAGTAAAATAATTCCAAAAGGTAAACAATTCAATTTCTAGGGTGATACGGGTACTGATCGATAAACAGAGGATTCTGTTTAGTAAAGTTTGGGACGGGGTCGACAACCGAACTAACACAAAAACGCGAGGGTCAAAGTACAAAAATGCCTTACGTACGTCCATACATATATACAAATAAATAAATAAACAAACATCCCCGATTTTCGATTGTGTTACCCCAGTAAGTGTCTCGCTCGCTACGCTCGCTCGCCAATTAAGCAAGCCTTACTTTAGTGTGAGAAAATTCCTGCGAAAACGCTTGCTTTTCAAGAAACAAAAAGTTAATTTGACGGTTATTATGGCATTGAAGACCCTTTTCCAGACTTAATTTCAAAACTTCGCCGTTTAGGGGGATACGGAGTGCCGATTGTAGGTTGTCAAGAGCCATTGGTAGTCAGAATGCCATAGTATTAATGCTAAGGAAGCTACTATACTCGAGGGAAGCTGAGGTAAGTACGTAATTCCATATTTGTTAGCTAAATATGCAAAATAACTCTGGCCTTTCTTTTTTGTAGCTAAGAGCTTGTTGTCAACAGTGACTGGTAAATTCAAACAGTCAGAATGGCTCAAATTTGGTACTACAAAAGTTACCACTGCTCAAGAAAAGAGGTAAGAAAGTAATTTTGTATTTGTATGCTAAAATTGATTGTCTTTTGTTTTTGTAGCTGAGAGCTTGTTGTCATGAATTCAAGGTAATTCAGATAGTCAAAGTAATTTAAATTTGATACTACAGAAGTTATCAATACTCAGAAAATTGAGGTAAGTAGAAATTCCATATTAATTGTTGGCTAAATTTGCATGAACTAAGCTAAAACATACTAACAATACTTAGTTTTATGTTACCTAACTATCAGGCTTGCTCGCCATTTGTGCTCAAGCACACCACTAGTAGTACTGGTGCATTGTGTGGGTTACTTGTATAGTATAACAAGTGAGACTGTAATAACTTTAATTAGTATTTTATTTGCAACTCTTAAGCTTAATGCATTTTATATTTTATGTTCCATAGTTGTTCTAGAATATGAAGATGCATACAAACACTTCATTGTTTCCAAGGAAGTGTTGGAGCTTCTGTCTTTAAAGTTTATGTCCCTTGGTCCTCCAAGACAAGGCAAGAGTACAACTCTCAGGAGAATTAAAAAAGAGATCATAGATCTTCTGTCAGCTAAAGAAGGGGAGCAGATTCATGGCAGCACAGGCACAGTGGAGGTTTGCTCCAATGTGGTAGTTCAAGGCAAGTCTGATCCAACTACAGCAGAAAAAAGTGTAGACTGGACTATTGTAAAGAATCCCACTGAGGAAGCATCTCTACTCTTTCACACTCTCAAAGATAGTTTGGTGACTGAATCCACTTCTGAATCTGAATCCACTTCTGAGGCTACAGCTGATTCCCATGGAGGTAGTGACACCAGGGCAGAGGTCAGTCAGGCTAGCAGTACAGGGCAGTCTCACTCTGTGGAAGAGCCACCCCAGCCTTCATTATTACAGAAGATGATGGCAATATTGAAATATTTTACCCAAAATTGGCAACCCAGTCATACGGAAATCACTCCACTCTCAACAGCACATGACCAACCAGCTAATGAGGCAGTATTATCACCAGATTATTCTGAAATAGCTGCCATATTTGAGACAGTGTCCAAACAACCACACTTTGCAGAAAATCTGAAGCACTCTTTTAAAGCTTTTTTGAGAATGGAGGACACCGGAGGTCAGCCTGAGCTGATGGACATGCTACCAGCACTCACCATAGGACCTGGCCTCTACTTGGTGTTCTTTAGCTACAAGTTCCAACTAGATGAGGAGTATCGGGTCTTTTATCAGAGAGCTTCAGGAGAGACAACTGCACCAGAGAAATCAGAGTTTACTCTGCAAGAGATGCTTTTGCGTACTCTGGCCAGTATATCTTGTTTCAGTTCCTCCACCCATCTTCAACTTCAGTCTGGAGCAGACAAGTCAGCCATTGGTGAGATATTGGAGTCCTCCAAGTCAGTAGTGTACTTAGTGGGCACTCACAAAGACAAGGTTTCTGAGGAAGACATCGCTACAGTCGACACACAGCTTCAAAAAGTGATTCGAGACACTGACTCCTACAAAAAAGGCATAGTTCAGTTTTGCTCAAAAGACAAGCTTGTTGTTTCTTTGGACAACATGGGAGGCGGAAAAGAAGAGATCGATCACTTGCATCAGCTACTGGAGAATGCCATGGAGAAACACTTTAAAAAGCTGAAAATTCCAGCCGTGTGGCTTCTGTTCAGCTTGTGTCTTCGCATGAGAGAAGTGAGGACAGCCAGCCTGGAGACCTGCTTGGCCTTGTCTCATGCCTTGAATATGACACCTCATGAGACCAAAACAGCTCTGTGGTTTCTTCACCACCATGCCGGTGTTCTGATGTATTTCTCCAGGGTGCCTTGTTTGGAAGACCTGGTGATCATAGACATCCAGGTAGTGTATGACAGTATCACTGGAGTCATTCATAAAGCCATGAGCTTTGATAGTACATGTCAGGCTACAGCTCAGAGATTCAGGAATACAGGTCGGTTCACCATGAAAGATTTGAAAGCGGCTACAGCTGACATTTTAGGAGATTTAATTCCACCACACCAACTTGTAGCTTTGCTTGATCATCTTCATATCGTAGCTGCGGTTATGCCAGTCGAATCTTCTGATACTGATCCAATCTTGGAAGACAAGAATGAATACATCATGCCTTGCGTGTTAGAAAACACTAGTTCACAGGAACTTGACTTATTCCACAAAGAATCCTGTAGATCATGTTTTATGGAGCCTCTCTTGGTATACTTCCGTTGTGGGTTTACTCCTATGGGACTCTTTTCTGCTTCAATGGCTTGTTACATATCTAACAAGTCCTTCTTTTTCATTACAGAAGGTGTCAAGAAAAACATGGTGCAGTTTTTGTATGGAACAAAAAAAGTTCGTGTAACATTTATATCTCGATGTAAATATTTTGAAGTTGTAGTTTCGTGTGATCCTACCTTCCAAGACTCCATTCACCATGAATGTGCAGCTCTAAAGCATGAAATAGAGGCCACTATAAAGAAGGCTAGTTCCAGAATGAACTACAACATCGACATGCACTACCAGTTTGCCTTTGACTGTCGTTCACATGAAGGAGAAAATCACATTGGAGTGGTTGATAAGGCAGATCAAATTCCAGAAGTTATGACATGTCTTTTCAATCCAGACAATCCACAAGCAGTTGTACTTACCAATAGACACCTTATTTGGTATGGACAGGTATGCAGAAATATACTGTGTATTCTAACTTTAAATGACTACTCGGATTTATTTGGTATTAGAAATATGAGAAGAAAGATCCTGTGGTAGAGAAGAAAGCTCCTGTGGTAGAGAAGAACGATCCTGTGGTAGAGAAGATAGATCCTGTGGTAGAGAAGAAAGATCCTGTGTTAGAGAAGAAAGATCCTGTGGTAGAGAAGAAAGATCCTGTGGTAGAGAAGAAAGATCTGATTTCTGACAGTAAGTGAAGTTATTGTTAGTAACTTAGTATAATTGCAAATGTTGTATTATTTATTAGGTGGCAATAACTTGAGTGTATTTCTGAGTGTGTATTCTGACTTGGTCCTCTCAGTGACGCCTTGTGTTATGACAGTAGCTGATCACTGCTACGGTATTGAACTCGTAACTGAAGATACCTATGACCAACTTGTCCAACGCGTGGACTTGACTAACAAGCACAAAGCAAGAATTCTTTTAGGCAACGTTCGTACAGTCTTATCATCCAGACCCTCAGCTCTCAAAGAGTTTGTTAATGTACTCTTCCAAACAGGAGAATGTAGACATGTTGCAGATAAAATACAGCAACAGCTCTATAGTCTATTTTGAGTATTGTAGTATTATTGCTATAGTATATTATTGTAATAGAATGGTGGACTTAATTATGTGAAAGAATGCAATACTACAGTGAGGACATTCATATGAGACACTTTTACTCTCATAAGCTGATACTTTTAATAAGTTCACTTTGAATATTTTCTTTGCTGTGAATGTTTTTATTGCAATATTTTATTTATTTATTTTTGAAGTTACAATAGAATTTCCACATTAAAATAATTAATAACTTATAACTACAGTCTGCATATTGCAGACAACACAGAAATTAAACCACACCCTAAACAAACGTGAAGTTAAGCTAGATAGCAGCTGACCATATAAATATCATTTGTTCACATACCAGACAACTTCACATATCCAGACACTTCTTAACATGTTTTGACCAAAAGTGTCTGGAAAACTTAGAATGAAGTGATAGAATTGGGACCCTCACATTCAGTACTCCACGTGAATAGTACTTGTTAGATTAAAACAACAACAGCAAAAAACAACGGAAAAAAAACAAAACAAAACAACAACAAAAAACAACAAACAAAACCAAAACCAAACTAAAAAGCAACAACAAATAACAAAAAGTGATGTATGAGTAGACAGCTATATTCAGCAAAATATTACAATTATTATTAAATAGTTAACTGACCAGATCTACCGGATCAAAGGAATTCAAATTTCTTCCATAATAGCTAATGTTAAGTGTATTATTTTATTCGTACAGTACATGAATTATAACAGTGAAAACAAGTTATGATAAGTAACTGGACAATGATGTAATGAATGATTAGAGCTAGAAGTGTTTAGTTATTGCACTTTGCACCTCCTGCTTTTCCCCTGTGACCACGACCCTTTATTGACTTTGGAAAGAACCACCTTCACACTTCTATTAATCATGCGAGGGAGGTGTGGCTTGGGAACAAATGAAGAACTTTCCACATAATTGAAGAACTCGTGCCTCAGTACCTGCAGCAACACGATAGCATCGTCAACACAAGATACCTTCTTGCTGGGACTGTCCATGGGACCATAGAAGATTCCTAGGGATTACACCTCTAATTTAACACCACCTTCAATGTCCACACACTCCTGTCATTCCTATTTCTTACTTTTTGCTCTTTCTCTCTGTTAACTAGATGATGTGTTTAATAAGTAACATCCATATTAAAACTCTTTCACTGGTGTATCTGCCATATGGCAGTCAGACTACCCGCAGTTAGGCCCTGCCAGATTTTGCTAGCTTTTTTTCTGGAATAATAGACATGTAGTACTAGCATAGTGGAATAATTCTAGAATAATAAGGTATTTAGGAGAATATTAAAGGGAAAATGAGAATAATCAATTCATATAATAAAAGAAAATCAATATTCCTGTTTCTTTCATTTTCAACAAAGGACATAAAACATGTGTAGAAATGTGGTTATAAGGTAGAACTTCATTACTTGACTAAAGCAGCTGGGTTAGTGTTGCCCACTCGGTTATTGCATTTCCAAAATAATGAAAAAAGTTTGAAATACTGGGAGAGCTGTCAGTCAGGCTCAGGGTCAGCAAGTCATATCGAGAATTATGCTAAATGGATTCTCTTCTTGAGCAACTCAACGATCATACTGCATTAGAATTGTCAAAAAATGTATATTATTACCAGCACTGACCTATGAATGTGAAGGGAAGAGTATGTGAATCCACTGCCGAGCATATTAAAATTCTTTAATGCCGTAATCCACATTTCCCCCAACAGTCTAGTAAGGTTTCTCGCAATTGAACTGTTTTTAGCTGCAGCAGAGCTTTTTTTTTTCATTCATTGAACATCAATCTTTTCATTGAAAAATTAGCTAGCTATATAGAATCCTTCATATTGAGTAATTTAGTAAGAGACAGATAGTTTTACTCATTCATTTCATAACGTACCAACTCTATACACTGCAATCATCATAATATCACTTATTCTAATAAATGTATTGTTCACCAATAGACACCTCATTTGGTATGGACAGGTATGCAGAAATAGACTAACTTGCAATAACTGACAATGATATTATTTGGTTTTAGAAATACGAGAAGAAAGATCCTGTAGTAGAGGTCTCTGAAAGTAAGTCAAGTTATTGTTGTTATATTTGGTATGATCACAAATATTTTATTATTATAGGTGGTAATAACTTTACATAAAGCATAAAGTTCAATGAGTGTTTTCATTTGTATGTCCACGTAATGTCAATGTTGTGTTGATAGAATTGAATCCACAGCAATTTCTATAACACAAACAATACAAATGCTACAATAATAACAATATACTTACTGGAGCTGTTGCTGTATTTTATCTGCCACTTGTCTACAAGTATCTTGTTGGCAGTGTACAGTGATCCATCACCTCCCTTGTCTGACAGTATCTTGTTTGCAGTGTACAGTGATCCATCACCTCTCTTGTCTGACACTCAGTATCTTGTTGGCAGTGTACAATGATCCATCGCCTCTCTTGTCTGACAGTATCTTGTTGGCAGTGTACAGTGATCCATGACCTCTCTCATAGGCTCCAACTGTCCTGGAATGTCCAGGACAGTCCTGGATTTGTTGACATTGTCCTGTGTCCTGGATTCACCTGCCATTTGTCCTGGATGCAGGAGTTGAGTAGTAGAGTTTTATGTGCTATTATGCTGGGTAGCTATGAAAACCTACTAGATCTGTACTGTAGACTTGTTGACATTGCAGTAGATACAGTACATGCATGCACAGTCAGCATCCTTATAAAAATACATTATCAGTAATCAGCAGCAAAAAAGCAGCTGGTAGCTACTGCAAGTTCTGCGTCAGAGTGCACTTCAAATACAGTAGTGTTTGCTTGATCTGGTGCCTTCTTATTCTTTGAGTAAATGGCACTATCATCTCTCTTATGACTCTCAAGTTCAACAGTGGTGTGGAATGCTGCCATGATTCTTCTTTCAGCGAAGAACTTCTTAAGAAGTGCAAGAAAGCTACCATAATGTCACTCAACAAAGAGTAACTACTAATTTTAATTGTTATGCTTTTACATTAATTTGATGGGTGTGGTTTTGATGGGTGTGATTTGGGTGTGGTCAGCGATGATTTGGGCGTGGACAGGGGGTGTGGCCAGTGTCCTGGAACTGGTTTTCAAAAAATTGGAGCCTATGCTCTCTTGTCTGATAGTATATTGTTGGCAGTGTACAGTGATCCATCACCTCTCTTGTCTGACAGTATCAACAACTGTAATGATCGAGTTAGCAGTGTTGCTAATTAAAATGTTGTTGTTTTTTGCTGTGATATACAATACTTTACTGAGTGACTGAACTAAAAATGAGTTGTCATCAAGTGCTGATTAATGATTTTGATAAGCGTTAAATTTGAGGACACTTTACCATATTATTATCCTTACAAAATAAGACTAAAATTTTTTATAGAGCTGTAATATTAACACAGTTACTGTAGAATGACAAGAACCATTCTTAACCTAATCTAGATATTATCAATAAATACACCAAAATTACATGTTTTGTCATGCTAAACAGATAGCAAGACTTACTGATTGTTTACTATGAGTCACATAATGTACCAAAGAAGAATTTAGCAAACTTTATATTACTTTATGAAGTAGACCCAACAGTAGATGTCATCTTAATAAAGTAGGTATTTACTCATAAAGTAAGAGCCTACTTTATAAAGACAAAACTACTGGTACAAAAATAATGAACAGTAACTGACCACAAATGAAGACACTAAATTACTACATATACTGACAGAGTCACAATACAAAGACAAATTTGTTCATATACTGCAACACTTAAAATAGTCCATTATAAATCAGTACTTACTGGTAACAGTTTCAGGCTCTGACTGGTTACATGGTGGTTTAATTTTCTTATGTCAACTTTATTCTATTTATAGCTACAGCAAATGGGAAAAGATTGGAGCCACAATGTCAGATGAATGGTTACTTTACCCAACAAATACTCCAACCAGTGCTACCAACACCATCACCGCCACCACTGCTATTGAAAGGACAGCCACTAGAACTGGAAATACAAAATAATATAAGTTTCAACACATATACAGACTCAGTTCATTTATTGATTGGCCAGTGAAATAATAAATGATGACTAACAGTACATACGAGTGCTTCAGACTCTCATCAAATCAGTAGAGTTCAGTGCACCTATTCTGTTGTTTGTATTCTTTTAAAACTTTGTTTCATGGCTGGAGTAGTATACAAGACCCTCAGGATTCTGCACGTACAGTATTAAAATTATTAACTGTCAGTGCGCATGCACGACAGGGACACAAACTCAGCCTGTCAGTCAGTCAGTCAGTCATTCTGTCTCACACAACAGCAAATCTTGAACACAATGGCCTCCCAAACATTGAATGAAGCATCTAACTGTTGTTCTAAACAATTGAAGTGCCTTTAATGGGTCAGAATTTTGTATTTCGGCTTAGTCATCCAGAAAAAAGAAAGATAGTAGTTTATTGCCATGAGCTTTTGTAGATAATGTCCTCTATATCACGCTGAAATCATGTGAGCAAATCATTTCTGTCCTGTCCTCAATAGTTTTGCTGTACACTATTTTTCAGTGGTTTACCTGAGCGCTTGGAGCTTCCCATTGAAACACTGGTGAGGTGAGTGTCACTTACACATTAAGCTTCTCTTATGAAGACTGCATTAAGTCTATCGTTTCATAGTACACGCTTTAAGGACTTGCACAAGCTACACATTGATATATTCATATTGATACTAGCTATGCCAAGTAAACTTTCATTTGGTCTTTGAAATAGCTAGTTAGTTTATACTAATGCTGAGGTTCACACTCTTAGTATATCTTGTCTTAAATTCTATTTGCATTTGCTTTATCAAATTTTCTACTATAAATAATTGATTTTAATAAAATTAAAATTTCATGATTAGCTATAAATAAAGTTTTCTCGCTTCATTTTAGTACACTGGACATGTCAAACTATAATATGCTAATTACAATGTTCCCGGCAGTTTCTCTTATTTCATTTTAGTCCACTACAAATCCGACTATAAAATATCCTAGTTACATGGTCATTGGCAGTATGTTCTTTTCATGGAAGAGTGTGTGTGCATGGCAGTGGTAAAATACAATAATAGCACCCATAACATTGTGTTGTGATTGTATCTTTATAGTGAAACGTATCCATACAACCTTCATAATGATCTTTACCGACCAAGGGTGGGTTGGTACAGGGTCTCTGTATAGCCTATTGGGTAGAATTTCATTTTGACATTTACATTTGACATGTGTAGTGAGTGCGGCATCTAGCTCGAGCGTGGTAGCTACTCCCAGTTCAAAGAAATCATCCAATAAAATTTAATGTGACAACAACCACAATGGAACAAGAGAACTATTATGATGAAGCTGCAGCAATACACAAGTTAATAAGAGTGATGCAAAGATAAGAGAGTTGCATCATAAACCACAACATACACACATCCACATAACTACACAGTTGCACCAAGTGCAAAGTCTATCATCATTTATTACAACAACATGCATTTGTGTATGTAGTAATAGTATGTGTGTGTCACCCAATGTACGCATAAATAACGCTGTTGTTGTGATCGTAGATAATTTCGTGTACTAAAATTTAATGTTTTATTTATTTTTTTAATATTTGATCTGATTTTATATATACAGTGTTGTGCTTCTGTAACTGTCATAAAATATTCTTCTAGGAAATTGTTGTTGATCTTTTCCAACGCATCGATGCTCATGTTATTGGCTGTGATGACAGTCGCCCTGTGCCCAAGTTTTGTCTCACCTATGATGAAAGAACAGAAGATTTACAATCTATATCATTGAAACAACATATATTTATATATGGGGTTGGGAGTTGAGTGTAAAAACTGAGTTACTTTATTTGTTTGAAATAAACAACAACTAATACCAAGGAATGTACATATTTGTGAAGTGTTCACAGATCAAGGCTAGGTGTCTTGAGTCAGAACATGTATCAACTGAAGGAGGGTAACAAACAGGCTGCTTCTTCTGCCCTTTTCAGTGCAAGTTGCCACCATTTCAAACTCCTTTCACATCACTGCAGAATTGTTACATTAAAATCACTGGTAAATACATCGTTTCTCATATGCAATTTTAGTTATACCTCCCCCCCCCCCCCCCCCCCCCCCCCCCAATATTTTCAACTTTTGCAGCAGACTTGCTAACAAACATTATGTATGTGCACTTTATATATGGAATGTTATTCTTGTGTGGTCAAGTTTGTGACAACCATTTGTGAAATTTCTCCCAGCAATGTGTGTAGACCAATTAACTAGACCTGGGTGTGCACACACTGTACATAATGGCAAGAGAGTCAGACCAGCAGGAAGCAAATGATTCCTGACAACTTCAAACTCTTTGACATTTTTTGGTTCAGTCTCATTTAACCACACCAATTTAACCACACCCTCTCATTCATTTAATTAGTGAATTTGATTTATAAAAAGACAATTTTGAAGTTTATTCTAAATCAAATGAACCAATAAATTACAATGCAGATGATTTTTATAAACAATTAGTATGTTTATGTCAAATTAATAACTTTTTAAATATAATTATATGATGTAGAATGTCTATACTGCATAGCTAACATAGCTTATTGGACTTATACAGCAAACAACACAATGACAAAAACAACAACTAAAAAACAATTAAAAATTGGAACTTACAAATGCCTGGTTTGCTCTTGTGGCAGTCTTGCTATATTTTAGTTTAAGTTTTAAGCATGTGTGGCAAAAGACTACATCAGCTGAATCCTTATATTGCAACAATGGCCACTTCTGAAGCGTACAATAGTGGAAGGAGCTCTGAGCTGCATTTATTTTTTCAAAGACCGCTTTGGAAAACTAAAGGAAGGCCAAGAGTCCCCATCCACACAGCCTTTCAAGTGCAGATGAGACTGTACATCATATTTATCAAAAAACGTGTGATTATATGCTGAAATTGGAAAAATGAATAAATTTTAGACTAACAAAATCACAATTATTAATTTTTGGATATACAGCCATGCACATAAGCATTTGTGCTCCATACACTACATGAGTATATTTATTAAGTATATAATATATTTAGAATGATTCAAAACAAGACTGATGACAGATTGTATTCTGTAAGTATGATGTTCAAATGTCAATGTTATCAAGTTTAGGTTCCTCTACTGGAGTAGCATCTTTTCTTCTGCCTTGCTGCAGAAAGCTGTTTCTTCCTCTTTGTGCCTGCTCTGCTAGCCATACCAACCACAATTAGATAACAGTACTCAATATAAGCCTGTAAGGGCCACTAGTTGTAAGGGCCACTTGTTGTAAGGGCCACTTGTTGTAAGGGGGAGATCCCAGCAAATGTGTGATGCTGTTTTTTAAGCCCAACCACAGGCTACTACTCTGTGGTGTTTGGCAGCTCAATTGGGTCAATTAACAGTGCACACCTTTGCTATGTACCAGCACCCTTAAGATGCACTAAATATGACTCACCATATGATGTTTGTTTGTTTAGGTTGAGTAATGCCACCATGTGTGCTACCACACGTGCCATTTGTGTCAGTATATGACCCCAGACTCTATGTGGTATTTCTTTCCCTAGAAAATTTTTGTATCAAATCCTGATTGTACTTTCTTATTTTTATTTCTGGAATTATAATAAGTGCATATTTCAATTATCTCACCTGTTGTTGTTGTTTGTTTGTCTGTTTAGGTTAAGTATGTCCATTTGTTGAATGCCACCATGTGTGCTACCACGCGTGCCATCTGTGTCATATTGGAGAACTATCAGACAGAAAAGGGTGTGGTCATTCCGGAGGCCAAGACCTTACATGCCCCCAGGTAATACTTGGTTAAACAAAACTGTAATAATTTCTTGTTACACATTGTTAGCACATGCGTAATTGTTATGAAATAAAGTGATAAGTTAGTAATTTAATTTAAGTATGTTAGTATGTACACCTATATATGTTAGTACACCTGTATATGTATATGTTACGAATATAATTGAGAAAACTTAAATATTGTGGAATATAAACATACAATACATTTTCATAAAATACAACATATTTTTTTCTAACAACAAATTGACAACAAATTATTTTGTTTTTTTCCCTCAAATAATGTACTTATATAGAAATGAGGCTATAATATGATTTTGTGGAGACATATTGAAATTTGTGAAACCAGCTCCCATTGATGAATTGGCCAAGAAACAGAAGAAGAAGTAGAACTTAATAATTTATTTCTAAGCTAATACATACATTGTGTCAATATAATGTAATAATAATAATTAAGTGTTCATGCTGTTATAATTTTTAACAATAACAAATCAAAGCATATTGAGTGTTTGATATAGCTATAGGGTTAAGGACTTTAAGTTAAAACTTGTGTGGCAGTGGAACTATTAGATATTAGATATTGAAAGCATTCACTTTAGGTTACATGACGTGGCCGAGCATCGAGCTGCTCATCATGAAAAGCTGCTCATCATGAACTTACTACGTACTTGTAGACTTGCACACAATTGGAAGTTCATTGCTTTCCTGTATATTTAATTAGAGTACACTAGTATGTTTTTCTTGCAAACTGTGTGCTCAGTCACTTCTCATTCTCAGTATTTAGTGTTTCCTCCACAGCCCTAGTTGTAAAGTCAAGTATTGTATGCCTTAGCCTACATTATAAGTTTAGATTAGTTATAACAGTAAGGAGAATGGAGCCTCAAACAAATGCACTGATAAATTTGAGGTCTCTCATATTTTTAGTCAATTATGTCTTTATTTGTTATGAGCATAGGTCAGACTGAATTGACCTCTGACCTTCATGTTAGTTAATACCTGGACAGAATTAGGCAGTTACAAGTCTATACCCAGTATTATTTCATCTCATATATTATATTTGAGCCCAATCATATAGCAGTTTTGAATTTACAAGGGGGGGGGGGGGGGGGGGGGGGAACAGGGAAATGCTAATAAACAACAACAGGGGTTTCCCCGTCAAAACCTGGAAGGTTGGAAACTATGTGAGGGAGGAGTAATTTGTAAACAGTTGGTGTCTTATGCTGTGATACTAAGCATAAGGAAGATTCTTTTGACTCTTTGGTACCAATTTAACAAAGCTGCTGATGCTACTACACATTGTGGGTTACCTTCCTATTGACACATGCAATGCTGGATAATTGAGGTTTCATGGGTTTGAGCTAGGGGTACTTATGCAACTATTTTCTCTGTGATGTTTCTTAATTGTCCTGCATCACAATTAAAATTGATGAAATCAGAAGTCTTTGCTGATTGGTGCCAGGCCTAAGCTACCAGTCAGAGAAGCCTAATAAAGAAAAGGAAGAGAAAAAAAAAACATTTTGCCAGGGTTTGCTATCAAGAAATCCTGGTCCACATATCCCCAAAGCCACAAGTTGTATTCAAGCTTACCAAGTTCAAACCACAATAGCACAATGGCAGCTGGTTGGACTGTACACTCATTAATCAAAAGTTTAATGTGTTTGCATGTAAGTAGTACTAGCTCCATACAAATCACAACCAGTTGGGGGTTCTAATCATGAACAATGAGGAGAATTATTGCTTGTCGATCAATGATTAATTTTAATAATAAAGACAAAAGTAGTAAGTAGTAGTCAAGTGAAAAAAATTAAATACATGACATACAACTAATGTCTCAACCTCTCACCACCCAACTAGGTTGACAGCAATAATTTAACTCACAAATGTGTGCTTATAGAGAGTATGAGTGGTCTCAGCAAAAGAGTAAAGTCACTTGATGGGTGCTTGGAATTGAATGAGTAAATAGAGGGCAAGCTAGAACAGCTGGTTGGCTGGGTATGGAATGTTAGCCACAGGTAACTCATTAACTAACAGTCCCAGTGTAGTGGTTCTACCTGGAGATGTATATAAATGTGTTTGTATGATGCATGCAGTATAAAGTGTGCGTGCATGTGCACTTTGCTTCTGTGCTGAAATGTTGAAAGGATATTTCCATCAGTATAATAATATATCTCTACAGTGAGCCATAACCATTTTAATTTTCTCAAGCTGAGATGATATATAGCTATAACAAGTTGTCAATCTTTATGAAGCACTACTGTCCAAATCAAATATTATGTACAATCTAAGGTATTGTATCAGCTACCAAATACTGAGGTCCCTTGAACTATGGATGGAAGTTAATAAAATGAAGGAATGATATGATGATGAGACCAGCCAGTCATATATTTAATATTTACTGTGTACTAAAACTCATGAATATAATTAACTCTTGATACTTATTTAGAATATTAGGAGTTGTAAAATAAATATGTGACTGGCTTCAATTTCTACATATTGAAACTCATGAATATCATTACTTTGAAAAAGGTGGTTCACAGAACCCCCCCTGAATCCCCACCCTACCTACACAACTACATTCTCTGGGGGAAGTTCCTCCAGAGATTGATCTCATTTCAGTTTATAATTTTGGTGTGTTTGTTATAGGAGATAGTGGGATAATATTATAAACTGTTGAATTACATTTTAACATTTTGTGTAAAGTAGTTGTCACGACAACATAGCATTTATGTCTAATTACATGCCGTTATTATTACCTTAAAATATCACATAGCCAGATTGTTGTTTATCAAAGGTGTGTACGATCTTTCTTTTGATTTGCTGAAGGAGCCTCTGATTACTACCAAGTCAGGGAGGTAAAGGAATGGTTTGTACAATATTTAGTGAACGTGTCAAAAGAAGAGGAGACTGACCATGAAGATCTGACTGATCCCCTACTTGTGATTGCATCATGCAGTGTCAATAAGTTCAAGGCTGTAAATGGACATAATTGTACTTATGAGGTAAAGTCGTTCAGTAAGCTGTTAATGTTAAATATACATTATAAACATAATAGGTAATTGGAGGAGTACAGAGTTGGCATGCCATAAGGAATATTAATACTATGGGAACGGGCAACATAGCCAGTAGGAAGTGTGCAATATATGAAATGACATACCAAGGATGGCGGCCATGATGTTGGCAAAGCAGCACAACAAATTCATATTCAACGTTCCACTGGATTTGCAGAACTGGCGGCATGTTATCGACAGTTATATTTCGTGCATTTTGCTATGGATGGAGTGACAGATGATGATAAAACTGACTTAC
>WLWD01004760.1_pt1 | contig 20604 bp, 15 predicted proteins | sample 6712731 | NCBI WGS metagenome assembly WLWD01 (sample SAMN12718690, study PRJNA576275) | sponge metagenome | isolation source: marine sponge | host: Mycale hentscheli | place: New Zealand: South Island, Marlborough, Capsize Point | collected 2014-11-01
ACGCCCAGAGGAATGGCAGGGGTGCCATCTGTATTCCCATCAAAAAAACCAAATCCGTTATCGTCGTCGTCTGGGCGGTCGACTTCGTTTGCTGTACCCGAAGACTGGCGATCAGCAGTACCACTCCCGCCTGGTGATTTCGACCTCTGAACCTCGGGGTCGACAGGGCGTACACCGGAAACCACAGCGTGGGCGCCAGCGTCATTACACGCCCCCCTAGTAGGGTACCGATGAGGAGCAGGTCTCCTCTGATCACGGTCTAGCACGTTCTCGTCCATGCTGGATACAACACGAAGAATACGAAATCAACACAAAAAAAAACAAAAAAAACGCCAAAATCTAAATTGAGAAAAAGAAAGTAGGAAAATATATCGGCCCAAGTAATCGGCAAGTTCTTCCGCTCTCTTCTGGGGCTTCCACGCGACTCCTCAGCAGTGGAATGGGGCTTCAGAAACGGGTTCAGCTTCACGCGACGGTCAGCCGTGAAGGTCTTGATAGCTCGATAGCTCGATAGCTCGATAGGGCACGTCTCCACACTAGAGCAGGTTGAACGCAATCCTAGTGTACCGCTGCCAGCAGGTGTGGTGGTATGGAGACCGGTAGGCACTGCCACCAGAGTTCTGCCGATAAGGTTTATAATTTTCTTACACGAGTCAGAACTGAATTAGAAAAATGACGAAATCGTATATATACGAAGGAGGTGCGTGGGTGTTGAGCATGCGTGCATAAATGATCAAGTCCATATATGGGCAAGTTCTAGAGTGCTCGGCGGGAAAGTAAAGGATTTGTTATGATGTGCGTTATATAGTAAATGATAGTTCGATCATAAAGATAAAACAAAAGTGAAAGCTGGTATTCTTCTTGATTATGTGGTGGCATTTCACCACACTACCACCTTGTCAACTTACTGAGTCCATCTTTCTTCTTGCTTGCATAATGTAACAAGGCATGTACAAGCACATCAATGCGATGTGAGGGTCGCATCTCCTTAGTCATACGACCAAAGCGTCGGAGATACGACCATAATCGCTCCATACCCTCACCATCACTTAGCCCCACACCAGTACACCTTTGAGGGCCAAATAAAATCTAGAATTTAAATCAATTCATGAAGAAGTAGGCACAAACTATATCAACTGACCAACTTTCAAAACAATAAAAATACAAGCATTTAAAAAAATGTGGATGTTTCACAACCATGCATAATCTGTTAAGCATTCCATCCATGGAGACAAATAGTAGGATGAAATGTAATAATCACAAGACACTTAGCAAAGTAATGCCTATAAACCAGCCCCTCCCACTAAAATCACCTTACCTGGCATGAAACCTTATGGCCAAAAGAATGGAAAGTTGGTAGACAAAGATAAATTCTTTCAAGTATACCACTATGACTAGAAACCTATATGTTTAAGCATAACTTTACCCCTGTGCAACAATCATATGCATCTGTCCATACCATACCTCAAGATGCCTATGTAGCATACAAGCTACATCGTACATTATATTATACATATCCACTTTGTCCTGGTTCTTCAAGAGAGCTTCTACCACGCATACTGCATAGGATAGCCTGGTAAATGAATATATGAGTCTGCATTCCACTATAGCCACGACTTAGAAATTAACGAACCTTCCCCATGCTTCAAATTAAAAAAAGTAGCAGGAATCTCATGGCGACATGAAGACCCAAACAAAGCAGTTTCATCCAGAGCATGATACCTGCTTGCACTTCGAAGCATATTTCCAGCCAAAAAATTATTACATTCCAGATAAAAAATGCATAAAATTCGGCTGTGTGAAAAGGGAAAGTAAACAACAACAACAACAAACTCACCTGCTGTCTCTCCTTATGATTACTATGATTACTTGCTTACATACTCATCTACTTCAGCCTGATCAATGCAACTAAGATGACCATGGAGAGGTGGACGATAACTATTTCCAGCCGACTTTTTACGTGGTAGACCAAACAGAGCATCAAGAGAATATATTTTTATTCCTTCATTCTGAATAATAAATACAAACATCACTGCATAAAAAAGACATACAAGCACAAGAATGGCACATCGTATCCACTCGATTAGACTCTGCTGTCATCTAGTAGCCTCCCAAATGGAGCTTACTTAAAAAAATAGCCGTTCTCAATAGTAGTCACAGATGGACCTTACCCATTTTACAAAGGTTATTGGAATCCCTTACCAACTTGCAGTACCTGATGACAATTCAGTTCCTTTTATTTAACTGACATTACTACTGTAGTATTTTTGTCCATAGTTTTTGTTGCAGGTGAATGATTGAATGGCTGTAATTTGTGGCATCTGATTGAGTGGATACGTTGTGAATAATTAAAGCAAATATTCACCTTATGACATGCGGGACATAAATTGCCAGAATCCAAATGAGGAGAAATATATGATAAATGCTGAATTTCATGTTTAAAATACCTACATAACCAATAATCATGGTGATCAGCACACAATATAGTACATTATGAGTATGATGCAAGAAACACAAGATTTACCGGTACTCTTCAAATGAGTCAATCAAACTTCTGTAAATTTTTTTTTTCTGGGAAAAAAAAAAAAAGTAAACAAAGTTACTACTTAGCCATAATATGTAACTACCTGCTTCATGGAAGGACTACTTAAAATATTTATTGCTGCACAGAAACTCTTCAGGGAAACATGGGACTCCAGTAACAAAGATCGTGCCCAATCCAGAAGAGAGAATGTGAAGACCAATTTAGGATAATGGGGAGTTGCAGGCCAAAGTTGGGCACGTACTAATGACACTGTATACGGTTCACAACCACAGTGAACAAATGCAACAGTATGCTCCCTGCCTGCGCAACAAAACAACAAAATAACTTTAAAAAACCCAAAAAATAACAACAAAACAATGGTGAACATCCTCAGAAATAAGTGTAGCACAAAAATGTGTGAACCCGCAGCGCTACTATAGCTAGCTATTACAAAATAATCTCAGACCAAAAGAATATTTATTGGCAATTCTAATCAGGTATCTTGGATCAATACAGCAACGAAAAACGGTACATGTAAACAATGTCTCATTAAGAGAAGCCAGAGACACTCACCGGTATATAATTATACTTTCACGTCAAAACTCCACTTCCAGCAACTCCATTAACTTCCCTAAGCAACCGCGGACCGCAAGAATTAAATTGTTAGCTCATGTGATTATGGTGTGATGATAAGGGGTGTCACACCCACAAAAGTTGGTAGCTATGCGGAGCTGAAAGCTTTGATTTTCTCAACAATTAGCCTGAAATTAAAAAAAAAGTAGCACAATAAAAGGTCCCTAAATCTTAGTTCTGTGTAAGTTCTTAAATAAATAATGATTGATATAGTCAGTAATCTCCAAAATCAGAGTGTGCAGACAGACAAGATGACTACTCTATCCCTCTTCTTCAACACTTCGGGCGTCTTTTAGAATTCGAATTTGATTTTTGAATTTTGACTGCAAAGCAACCGCAAAAAATCCACAAACAAATGGCCAGGCATACAAAGTAGGTAGCTATAGCCTTATAACAAGCAAAATAAGCTTCTAAAAGACTGAAAATAACCGGAACCAGTCCATCTTACAGCAAGTTTTGAGGAGACTCCGAGAAACTAGCCCAGTCGATTGCTCTTGATGTCCTGTAGGTATTCTTTCAAAATGCTGAGGGACTCTCTAGGCTTCATACTTTCTATTCTGAGTGTTTGAAGTCCATAGGCAATAAATAATTTGGGCAATAGGCGTTCTGAAAAATCTTAGTCAAAATTTTTTATTGATCTTCGTTTTCAGACAAATTAAAAAAATTAATACTTAATCTGCCCATAAGGGTTCAATATTTTTAAAAAAGGAAGTACAATGTCTACTTTATGTACAAAAAAGATATGACGGTTTAATTAAAAAACAGATTTAACCTATTCTCACCTGTATATATGCGGTTATGGCATAGAAAGGGTTAAAAAAAAAATGCAACATTAGATGGATTTGAGTCAGTCAATTGAAATTTGTTGTTGTGGTAGCTAATGCATTGATCTTTCGGCCTTTCAACCCTTTGCAATTCTTTCAGTTTTCATTTGTGCTTACTTTTTACATTACTAGAATAAACACAAGGCTACTAGCAGTGGGTTCTTCCTTTAGTACAGCCTTGCTTTTCAACATAGCAACATGTAATCTACTGAACATGCAATTGACCAGCTTATTCCACATACTAAGTTTCCATTAGAACACTCTACCAAAGCATGATTTTCAAACTTACCACGTTCATCAATACACTGTAAAGACACTTTTTTTTTATTGCAACAGTCATGGAATGTTCCATAAATGTACTTTTTTTGACCACAATCCACTGATCTATAATGATCTTCCTATAAATAAAATGGAGCAATAATTACGTTAATACAGTCGTAAAAAAGAACATAAGAACAAAAAATAAATTCAAAATATATGTAGATGTAAAATAAAGTATCACTTCACACATTGTTATGAACATGCAACCCCTTTTATTGCCCACTCCTCTAATCATGTCACAGTTTTTTTTAAGTTTTAAACTTTTTAGAATTTTGCTAATTAACGCTATACTCACTATCTCTGTAGTAGTTAAGGATTAGCTTCCTCTGGAACTTCGTTTTCAATCTATGGCTCCTTCTAATATGTGGAAAAAAATTTCATTTAATATGGGTAGAACTTCAGCACTAAAGAATGACATTATCTCCTACTAGAAACTACTCCAACTGTATGTTTCCAAGGCTAAACCTGCATGCATGTACCTGTACTGTTTCACTTAAGTTTCCCCTTGCAATTTCAATTGAACAGGGAGTTTTCCAAAACATGAACTACTTATCCACTTCCTCTGTAATTGGCGAGCGAGCAAGACACTTACAGGGGTAACACAATTGAAAATCGGGGATGTTTGTTTATTTATATATATGTTTGGACGTACTTATGTCATTTTGTACTTTGACCCTCCGTATTTTTGTGTTCGCTCGGCGTTCGACCCTGTCCCAAACTTCACTAAACAGAATCCTCTGGTTTAGCGACCATTACCCGTATCACCTTAGATATTGAATTGTTTACCGCTTTGAATTGTTTTGCGGGTGCAGTTAAAACGCAAAAACTTATGGGAGCTCCATTTCTATTAGAGTTAGTGGCGGTGGTAAGTTAATACGCTATTTGCCACAGTTATAAGCCCTACTCAACAGCATTTACTTGAAAATTCATTGTCCACTAGACGAACCACGAAGGTAGGTCTTGCGTAGGTATGTTCAGTTGTGTGAAAGTATTGTGCATTACAACTACTATTAAGAATTATCACAAAGAAATTTTTAAATAACGTGACTTGATTTTGTTGCTTCTTTTTCAATTCAAACAGTTGCTGGGAGCGGTTACTATGGCATTGAATCCCCTTTACCGCATATACTTAATTTAAAAACTCGACTTTATTTTAGTAGCTTGAGTGTTAGTTGTTAAAATCAATCATTTGTGTAGTTTAAGGCTCGCTCGCCATTTTTGCTCAAGCACACCACTAGTACTAAGTTTCATATTGTCACATGTGAAGGTACGCACATCATTAGGCATTAATTTTCATTCTCTAGGTCACTTGACTGTAATTAAATAGAAAGCAATAATACATAATGCTGATTGATTAAACTGACAGAAATCTTAATGATAAAATATTGATTCAATGAGCCAGGATTAAAGACGTGAACAGCCAATAATGGCCACAACATTCAATGATTACATTATACTTGCTAGTTTGCAATCTTACGCTGGTGCTATAAGAGTCATGCATACTAAAATTCATAATTTTTAGATGATAGTTTAGCTCCACACAGCCTTAGTTGCATAATATATGTATACTATAGTCAAACCTCACCTCCCATTTTTTTGCAGCATGAAAAATATTGTTTGTGGTATGTTCATCACCAAAACATTGGATGCAATAATAACTTCCAGGACCACACTCCTGACAACGAATCAGTGCAGGAACTAAGCAGACAGAACAAATCTGACTAACAGCCATACACTCTGACTCTGTTAATGCTGTCAGTAAACTACTCCTGATTTTGTTCCACCCCAATATGTTTGACTTGGTTTCAAGCTCATGGTGACTTGGCTCCAGATTTTCTGTTAAGAGAGAGTCTGTCAAGAGAGAGTCTGTCAAGAGAGGGTCACTATCGGAATTGGAAGCCGAGCTCGCAACAACCTCCTGTTTGGCTCCGCTACTACAACCGCGATGAATGACAGTCTTCGAAACTCTTCCAGACGTATGCCGAGTTAATTTATGGCTATCAAGGCTATACTGCCTACGAAAGGACATCGTGAAAAAAAACCCCAGCAGCTAAAAAGGGAACGCAAGTAGTAGTCCCAACCCCCACTCAGAAAGAATCGAATTATTAATTATTCCAGGTTGGGAGTGGACTATTCCAGATTAGTCACTCCTTCTATGCGGAACTTTTTGATGGAAATAATTACCACCAATGAGCTTTTTTGAATAGGAAACGATTTCCTCAAAAAGTTCCTGAACTGGGTGCGCTAAACACCGCCTCCAAAGCTAAACACCGCCTCCAAAGCTAAACACCGCCTCCAAAGCTAAACACCGCCTTTTAGCTAAACACCGCCTCCAAAGCTAAACACCGCCTCCAAAGCTAAACACCGCCTCCAAAGCTAAACACCGCTCCAAAGCTAAACACCGCCTCCTAAGCTAAACACTCACCGATTCTAATGCTAAACACCGCCTCCAAAGCTAAACACACCGCCTCCAAAGCTAAATTCCGCCTCCAAAGCTGAACACCGCCTCCAAAGCTAAACACCGCCTCCAAAGCTAAACACTCACCGATTTCTAACGCTAAACACCACCTCCAAAGCTAAACACCGCCTCCAAAGCTAAACATCGCCAAAAATGTATTTTTGACACAAGCGGCACCCCATAGTTCAGTAGATCTCCGCCTTCTTCTACGGGGTTGTGTATCTCTATTTGCACTCGCGTACTACGAAGGTACTGTCTCCAGTTTCTTTTAGGTTGTAGCTATCGCCCTGTCCACTCCGGAGTTGGTTTTTCTGCTTGTAGAAGTACACGAGGATGCACGCGAAGAAATTCAGGAACCAGAGGAGATGTAGTGGAGCTGCAGGTTTGTGGTGTGGAAATATCTCACAAGTAAATGCGTATTACTATTAGTGTGCTATTTGACACATAATTTTGCGTAACATAAATGTGGCAACCAGAACAATAGTTCTTAATGACAGTAAAAATATGTTGCAATATTTATCTAGTTTATCTATTCTAAAGAGTAGATGCAAGCTTCAACACAGTTGGTATACAGCTGTGTACAGTCTGTGGCATGAGAAACTTAATATATGCAATTCACCTTTACTGCACTTTGTTAAAAATACAGCAAAACATGATGTCATGACATTTGAGCTTCAAAGCTACGTATGCTTGTACCAATATTGCGTAATACATTAATGTTGCATAATATGTACATAATGCATGAATCAATCCCTCAGGTAATCTTATCAGTGCTCCTGCTACATGTTACCCATTCAATATAGCAATGTTATAGTTGGTAGTAGTCATAGTAAATGTAGTGGTTACCATTGAGTAAAACATATCATATTCTCATCATATTCTATAGCTGAGATTTATTATCTACAAAATTTTAATAAGTTCATGTTTCGGAAATTCTGAGTGATTTTTTTTTTCGTCATTTGTGCGAAAAAACAAACAAACTGTTAAAACAAAACAAAAACAACAACAAGCTAGTGTGAAATGGCCTGAAGCATTTCTACATTTGTATTAGTGGGTTTTGTTCGATGTGCAGGTCAGAAGGAGGATGTGTTCAGTCAGGTCTTGAATCCCGTGAGTTCTAATTAGACCCTATTATCTGTACTGTTCCAGTATGGAAAGTTTTGTGTTCAGCCATTTGAAGAGTACTGGAGTAGAGAGCGTGTGCAGCAAGGCTTAGAGAGAGGGACTTTATGTCAGGGAAGCCTCACTGTCTCCTATAAGAACTATGAGAATGCCTTTGTCACCAACCCTGTGAGTTCTGTCAGCTAAGGTGTGTGTGCGTGTGTGATAGCAGAAAGTGAATTCTATTATCCCTGCTCTGGTAATTTTTGCCAATTATTTTTGTCCTCCTCTGGTATCATTCCCCTTCCCGTTTTCTCTCTCACACACTTGTAGTTTAGCAATGATTTTGAGTGGGCACTGAAACATAGATTTTGTGTGGGTGGATGCATGGGTTGCTAGGTGGGCAGTGTGCCAGTATCCTAAAGGCATGTGTTAGTGTGCCAGTGAGTTCCCTGCGTAGTTCACCTGTGAATTGTAGAGTAGCATTATTACTTATGAAATCATGCCGAGCAGAATAGGGGATTTGCATGATGACATCACGTAACATTCTACCACGCCCACCGATGGTATCACTGCACACCGTGTCCCATTGAAAATGTATTAGTTTTGCTGACCGCTTGGTCTATTTTTTGCTGTAGCACCAGCGCCAGGCTGCACAGAGCTTCCAAATTACAGGAATAGCTTTATTATGAAATTTACTAACTGCTGATAGCAAAAGTTTAGGATTTTCAGCCCTGGCTATTGGAATTCCTGGGAGTGAAATTTGGTGATGGTTATCTAACCACCCTACTTCTTCTTGGAACTCGCCTTGAAAACTGAGACTGGCTGGTTTTTCTCAGAATTCTATAGCCTGGGGGTGGCCTGCTTCTTAGAAGCTGATTGTGGTGAAGATACTAATTTCTCTGGAGGGATTGGTGAGTCTTACAAGAGAAGTTAGAAAAAGAGATTGCTTTGTTCCTGAATGCTAAGATAACAGAAGAAAGAACAACATGGTGATCATTTCATAACTTTCCTAAGGATAAACTGATGAGAAAGAAATGATTAATTTCTAAAAAGATAGGATTTGTATCATCAGCTGTTTTGCTCCACAATGTGGAAGAACTCTTGAATATCTTTGTGGAGGATATTGTAACAAAAAGCATTGCTACAGGGACGGCAGTGGAGAATTGGCAAGCCTACAATTAATATTGCCTCTTATTACTGATCAAGTTTACTTTATTTAGATTGAGTATGTTTTTATGTTTATTTTAATTATCTTTCTCCCCTTAGTTCAATATGTATTCATTTTCTTTGATTGTTTAGTTACAGTTTAACCACAGTGTAAAACATGAAAGCAATAGTTCTGCAGGACATTAATGTCCGTGCATTAACTACCTAAAATAACCCACCTACTGTGGAGTTAAGTAATGCCATTAGCTAGCTACCTGTTGAAGAGGTAAAAAAAATGGTGAAGGGACATATAAATTCTAGTTAAAAACTAGCAAACAGGACATTATTACTGATACAGTCCATAGATATACAACAGTCCCACACGCTTTGTGAGAAAATTTATTACTGCGGGTGATAATGATGATGATAATCATAATAAAATACTATGAAGTGAATCAAATTGGTGGACCAATAATTGAGTGCACTAAGAGAAAAACCTGTTAATGCTAATTCAATGTCCAAACTTCTGATAGCTAGTAATGGAGTTAGCAAAATTGTGGTAAATATTTTTTCTTGTTTTTCGTTTGTACCTTGATTCTCAAAGACAACTATCTGGATCTATATATATTCAATTTAGGAAGTATGTCTTAGACCTCTTAACTTTGTCACAAGTCACAGTATCGCGAGGCTGTTGTTTAGCTACATACCATTTTGCTTACCTTTCTTTTAAGTTGCCAATATTTGCTAGCAAATACATACCTTTTATCTATCTCAACTTCACAACATGAAGCTGACTGAGAGTAAGATGTTCAACTATAGCTACTTGCTTTTATAAATGGTATTTCTGCCAGAGTCTGAGTCTGTCAGACAGGTGGTTGCATTTATGTCTCCTGACTAGTTTATGGAGATGATAACTTCACCACAATCAGGTTACTTCTAAGAAAATCCACAGCACAATAGGCAGGCCACCACCAGGCTATAGAATTCTGAGAAAAACCAGCCAGTCTCAGTTTTCAAGGCGAGTTCCAAGAAGAAGTAGGGTGGTTAGATAACCATCACCAAATTTCACTCCCAGGAATTCCAATAGCCAGGGCTGAAAATCCTAAACTTTTGCTATCAGCAGTTAGTAAATTTCATAATAAAGCTATTCCTGTAATTTGGAAGCTCTGTGCAGCCTGGCGCTGGTGCTACAGCAAAAAATAGACCAAGCGGTCAGCAAAACTAATACATTTTCAATGGGACACGGTGTGCAGTGATACCATCAGTGGGCGTGGTAGGATGTTACGTGATGTCATCATGCAAATTCCCTATTAGATCTATCCTTGGTGTTCGAGCTGTGGGTTCTCTCTGTCCTGGCTTCCGTTCCTTCTTACTGGTCATCGGGTTTACGCACACACACACACACACACACACACACACACTCACACGCATGCACACACACACACTCACACGCACATACATACACACACACTCACTCACACACACACATACACTCACACGCACGCTCGCACACACGCACACACACACACTCACATGCATGCACACACTCGCACACACATACACACTCACACACTCACACACACTCACTCACACGCACACACATACACACACACACTCACTCACATACTCACACACACACACTATTCATGATAATGTACTGTGCATGTAAATACGTAAAAAAAACCTACTGCCTATTATGCCTTTGAATGCTGTGTAGATGGTAATGTAACAATGGTTTGTTTGACCCAGTGTTAATTCCCCAGAGTGAATGCACCAGCAGGAATCCCTGGTTATTGTTGTGGCTATTGTTGTTGCTATGGTCGTTGCTATTGTTGTTGTTATTTTCATTGTAGTCTGGTGGGCCAGACTTCTACTTGCCTACTCTCCAGGCCAGAAACCGCGCCCTCCAAGGTGACGTCGTGGTAGTAGAACCGGGCGACTATGTGGATGAAGGGGGGAGTGGCAAGTCACAGCCTCCCGATATTTCTACGCTCAAGCTGCAGGATGACGCTGCTGCTCAGACACGTGCAGGTGCCACTCCCACTTTGGGGGCGGAGACAGTGGAACCAGAGGCTACACCTTCAGGTAAGTGCAAACTTACTTTTATCCCCCCCCCCCCTCCTTTACCCATGGTCTTTTTTCCTTTATTGTATTGTGTTTAGAATAGTTACAATGATTTAATAAAGCTAAGAGCAAAGAACCAATGTACTTATGTCTATTTAGGTATGTACAGTGTACTAAATTGAGACTCCAGAAAGTGGTATAAACTAAAGGTGTATATATACATTATTTACTATTGCATCTTGTAGTTTCTTACTCCTCTTTGCACATTCTTTACTGAATAGACTGTATCAACTACAGCACTTGTTCAGCCGTCATTACAACACCCATGAAGTTAACCGATTAATCGCGGAAGACGCAAATACGCGTCAATTGAGAAAAATCGATAACCGTGGAGGACGCAAAAATGCGTCAAAAATGCGTCTTCGCGTCTATTTCACCCTACAGCTTTGTGGAGTCAAGGAAGCCACCAATCACAATTGCAGACGATTCTATATTGTTGTAAGTATATTTTAGGCTTATAAAATACATAGACTGCCACAAGAAAATGTTGAGTAAATTTTGTCACAACAATAAGACTTATTTCTGATAAAGTATAAATTGAAAATATATTTCATAATATAATAAAGGTACACAGAATAATTTTTTAGAAACCAATATTACTTTAGCTATAAAACTGCTCATGATAAGACAAGTATAAAGCTATCTTGGCTAGTGGAACACTTGGCACTTCAGCATCCTAGTGATGAAGACAATATTCTTGACCTGGCATAGCATGGCAGTGGCAAGGATGGCAGTAGGATGGCAGTAACTCTGGTGGTAGTGACGAGGAGTTTGATGACAGCAAGAATGACTTCAGTACTGATGGGTGTAGTGACTGCAGTAGTTACTAGATGGTCAAGGACTCTGGATGGTCAAGGACTCTGGATGGTCAAGGACTCTGGATGGTCAAGGACTCTGGATGGTCAAGGACTCTGCCGAGAGAACGGAATTGATGATTCTGAAAGGTAGCGATTTCTACAGGAATTTTAACCACATTCTTTATAACAATAAGTAAAAATAAATATTGTTATACAACAGGTGAGACTGCAGGGAACCCTCTGACATATACTTCTATTATGCTATGACCAGTTGCACTTGATAGTAAGATCACTAACTATTCTGTCAACAATGCAGCCTACCAGCACATCAAATGTAAAGACACCTTGGAGTACCAAACTGAATACACTGAAATATTCTATCATTTATTTGTGAAGTACCTGTTTTCATGCACAAAAGTCATAAAAAGCTTCTCTGTTCACAAAATTTATAACAGATTGCTCAGTTCAAAATAAAACACACCCTAAATAAATATCAACAAATTCTTCCTGAATGTAAGACAGATGCGTGCAAAAACACTTTCTCTTACCTCTATGATCAAGTAGAAAACTGACTTCCAACCTTACTAGTGTGCTTCCTAAGAGCCGCGGTGTGATGCCATAAAGGTTTTTGCCAAACGATGCGAGTACTTTGTTATTTTTAAGTCGGGAACAGCTCCTTAGCATCGAATTTATGCTTTCCCAATAGCCTAGAGCGTACTCTATCGTTCGATAATACTGTCCCCGAGGCAATCTTCAAATGTTCGTCTTCTTTCTCTCACTTAGTGTCACCCTCCCACCAAGCAATCAATCCTCTGTGTCTCGCGTGCGCCCGTGACCACATTACGTAAGGCGCAATTAAAATTTTTATTCGCGCGTAATCGGTTAACCATATTCACGATGGTAAAAGCATGTGCTATGCCATGAATTTGCTTGGGTTTTCCACTCCTTTAAATTTTGTCACATGATTCATTTGTTTCATAGATACGATCATGCCATGATTATGAATAAACTAATAGTGTGAGTGCATATAATGGACAGGAAGCAAGCTACCCTGGCCATGATTCACAAAGCAGTCACATGCCTTGAAACATTGGTAGCCAGAAAACTAAAAAAACAAAACAAAAAAACAAGAAGAATTCTGGCCCCTTTTTTATTTTTTTTATATATTTTTTTATTTTTATTTTATTATTTTTTTTATGTTGTTGTGTACATTTATGTTAAAAATTGTTCGTTAGCAAATAGACTGCCATGTGACATGTGATAATACCTACATGCATACTTTTCAGATGTCACTTGATAGCTACTACTGCTCACTTGATAGCTACTACTGCTCTATTTATGTACATGTATGGTATATATACATGAAAGTGAGGCACTGAGAGCGTATCTCAACTTTGCCTTATGAAATGCCCCCATTTCATGGAGTTAATTATTTGTGGTCTCTCCAACACTGCACACACACACACACACACATGGCCAGGTGCTATGACTCTAATCGACCGGCTATATATGAAGACCTCTCAGACAAGCCAGCACAAGAGAGCCCCAGAGATACAGAAAACAGCAAAGGTGGGTGTGGCAAAGGTTGGAAATGAGGCAAACATTGTGATTTTTTTTTTGTTATTGTCATTTGTGAGATTCCATTTCAAGAGATTTGGATGTATATAAATATATTATGATACATAAAACCTCTTTCAACTATAATTGGCAAAAGATAAATTCAAAGGTATTGGGCTTGTCGAGGGCCCTAAAAATCAGGTTAGCCTTGCTGAGGACCGAAATGCTGGAACATTTATTTACTTAGTGAATTGCCTTAAGATGTATAGTGGCAATGCAATAGCTGGTTTTAAGAGCTTTTGAAGGACCACGCTATATCTTGGGTGAACACACTTGACCTCAGCTTGCAGTTATAAAGGACATTGGGAACTAGAATGTGTGAGACACTAGCTTTGGTTATCACTAGCAGTAATTATCTTCCTTGGATTCAGAGTTGTACTAACAGCTAATTACCTCATCTACTTCACTCTATAGAAATTTTGGCTGTTGGAACTATGTATATATATATATAAAATAGTTAATTTAAATATGTGTAAATAAGTCCTCTAACTTTTATGGTAAGCATGCATGTATGTAACCATGTGAGTGTATGTTTGTGTGTTTATGGTGTAGTTTATTTGTGTGTGCACCTGTTTCTGTAGGTAGTGTATATCACCAATAAAGTTCACAATCGTGCACTGGCTGGGACTATCAAAACCGATCCAAAGGTGAGTTGTGTGCATATATGAAATATAAACTGCCGTCAAGTTGCCATGGGAACAGTATGAATTTTGTGTGAAGCAAGATAAGTTATTTCAAGTCAAGTACACGTATTTGCTATATTGGCATAACTTTATTTCATTGTTAATGTTTGTAATGTTCACTGATTCTGTATGTGAGCACATAAATTTAGGGTGACCGCCACTTCATATTTAGCTTATAGTGTAATGCCTGAAAAACGTTTGTACTACGTACGACCGTAACTGAGGAAGATGTGCTTGCCTCACTGCTTAGTAGTACCTATCATTCCAGCTGCGTGTGTGCGTGTGTGTGTGTGTGTGTTCAGACTCGTCCAAGCTATGTAGTCCATAGTATCCGTATGATACCAAATATCTTGTTTGTTGATTCTGATTCTCAAACTACTCATTCTAAAGTTTGTTGGTTTGAGCAGTAGTGTGAACTTGTGAATTTAATTCTGTAGGGTAAAGGGTTTTTGGCATTACTCTGTCCCAGAGACCACAGAGTTCCTCGGACTCTAGTACCGCTGTCACAGCTGCCTTCAGGTAGGCATGGCGATTGTGTTAGGTGTGAGGAGGAGAAAGTGGAAAGGTGTGGCCATCTTCGTATCCATTATGAGAAACTAATAGAGGGATTTGCTGACTACATAAGTTGTGTTTGTTATTAGAATTGTCATTGGACTTCAAGAAGTTTTCATCTGTCAGTTTTGTCTGTCGTATCAAAGACTGGCCTTTGCGGTCTCCATTTCCCAATGGGTAAGCATTTCAGCACAGAGTGCATCTGTGGTAATTATTTAACATTCTGATGTTAATTGTGTGCTCTCTCTCTCACTTTCTCGTACTCCATTTAGAGAAGTGATGCATAGCCTTGGAGAGGCCTCTCTCATAGAGAAGGAGATGACGTCCATTTTATTAGACCAGCAGATTGATGATGTGGAGTTCTCGGAGGATGTTGAGGCATGTCTTCCCAAGATAGCTCCTTGGAAGATACCAGAGGTACAGAGTGAAGAGAATGGGAGGGAAAAAAAGAATATGAAATATTCTCTGAATTACTGTAGAGTGAAAGTGTTCAATAGAAGCCATGTTGTGTAAGGTTTCCTTGTTTTTTTTTTATGTTTTTTTTTTATGTTTTTTTGTTTTTTGTTGTTGTTTTTTGTTTTAGGAAGAGGTGAAGAAGAGAAAAGATTTTAGAAATGAGTGTGTGCTCTCTGTGGACCCAGAGACTGCCAGAGTAAGATCTAGTGGGTGTGACACATTATAATGATAGTAGTGCACAAATCTTTGATATGATGAAAGATGACACCTTACCTAATGTACAAGTGGAGATTCTGTATGATTGGAAGTACAGGACTAGCAGATATAGTTAGATAGACACACATACAGTGACAGACACACATACAGTAGACACACATACAGTGACATACACACATACAGTGACAGACACACATGCAGTGATAGTGTTTAGATGAGAATGCTGTTTGTGGGTTAACTGAATGACTTTGAGGTAATTATTACAGATTGATAGATATATATTTTGCTTGCAATAGATTGTAACCTTGTGAGCAAAATTCGTGAGGTTCTTTCTTTTATATATTAGACTTAGCACTATTGTGGGTGGGGGGGGGGGGGGGGGGGGGTGAGAGAGGAGGGGCAAATACTGTGTGTGTGTGTAGTAGTAGTAGTAGTAGTAGTATTTATTTTCTCTTCCTCCATTTTGGTTTCTATTGTTACACACCTTGACAGGATTTGGATGATGCTCTCCATATAAAGCAGCTCTCGGGCGACGAGTTTGAAGTGGGTGTGCATATTGCTGATGTCAGCTACTTCATAGAGCAAGGCAACGCTCTGGACAAAGAGGCCAGCAAGAGAGCCACTAGCACGTACCTTGTGCACAAGGTGGGAGCAGCACAGTGTTGTACTGGCCCTAGGCAGTGTATCTCATTGACTAACTGTTCTTTTGATTTTTCTTATTTTATGCATGCGTGCCCTTTACACATGTGGACACACATGTACTTGTGCACACGCACACACATACACTTGTGCATGCACACACTCACACACACATCTGTTGGTGTATTTAGGTTATTCCGATGTTACCTCGCATGCTCTGTGAAGATCTATGCAGTCTGAACCCCAATGAGGTAATGTGGTGTATGTATCTGATTATACCAAGCACATGGGGACCTCCTTTATTTAGCCCCACCCATTTGATTCATATTCATGTAGAATGTGTCAATGTTGATTTAGTGAGTAGTGTTTCTACATTGACTAATGTGAAAGTGAACTATACAGTTCAAGTGTGACTATTTGGGGATGTTTGGTGCGTAGGCAGCACACTTACTGTTTGTTCCAAGGCTAACCACTTGTTAAGTATTGTAACAATGTGTGTGTGTGTGTATGTGTGTGTATGTGTGTGTGTAGGACAAACTGACATTCTCTGTCGTGTGGAAATTGAGTAGCACAGGAGTGGTGAGCACTATATGATATGTAGTCATGTGACTTATGTTACATATTCAATCAATTTGTTGAAAGTTGTGTTGATTTGTTTTGAAATTATTATGGCATCATGTGACCTTATTATAAATCATGTGTGACTTACCGACTAATAGTAGCACCAAAAAAATCCTGGGTTCCATTATTTTATTGTGTGACGGCTGTTGCGCAGAAAGGAGTTTGAAGCTTACTGTATTTCCGGTTCATTTTTGTTGTGATATAGTAATCTAGGTCAGGTGACTAGTAATTAGGTCAGGGGACCGGTCATATAGGTAATGTGTCAAGTAATCGAGGTCACATGAGTGGTAGTCTAAGTCACCTGACTAGTAATCTAGATCATGTGACTGATAAGCTACTGTAGGTCATGTGTTATTATATATGGTGTTATGTAGTTTAAATCACAGTGGATAGGTCGATCCATCATCCGGTCTCGCTGCAAGCTCAGATATGGGGATGCTCAGGTAAAGAGTTGTCATGATTGTTTATAAGTGACCGGTTTGGGGAAAATTGGCCTAAATGCGGTGAACAATTTTTACAGTATCCACAGGTAAAGCCTTACAGGTCGATTTTTTTCAAAATTTTTTTTTTTTAAAGAGCAGAAATGGATATACATCAGTTTGCTCTAGCTTATGGCACAGTTGTAAGCTCTGGCGAGCTCTAGAACTCACGCTACGAGGCTAGAAACACTAACCAGTTAGACTCGTGTATGGAGCATTGCTATAAAGTTCTGGCGGGCTTTTCACTAACAGTGGGACAATAACCTGTAGCTATGTAACTAATTCACTTACTTCTGTACATAATCAGCATAACTCACACAATTCTTGCCATCATAGTTTCTCGAGGAGGCCTACATAAGCATATTTGACTTCTTTCAGTCCACCTGCAACCGGTTTAGTCCATAGTGTCGCAGAGACATGCGGTAATAGTATAAGGTATAAAAGACATGCCCCCTGGCCTTAGCAACTCCTTTACGTGGCTTTTTTTTTCTTCTTTTTTTTCTTCGAAATCAGCAATAATAAGTTAAACAAAAATACTGAAGTGTTGTAGGTGAAGACAGCTTGTGAAACAGCTTATAAATTTGGAAGACGGCGTCCTAAGGCCCTGTACAACCTACTGGTAGAAAAAATTAGAAAAAGTTAGATGCCGCGTTTAGGCCTGATTTTCCCAAAACCGGTCGCATTTGTAGCAATACAACACCTTGTGATGTGTTTTACAGACTTTATAAGGCAAGAGTATGTATATTTGTGTGTGTGTGTGTGTGTGTACGTTTGTAGAAAATGATAGATGGGGATTGGAGGGAAGACCAACTACCACCAATAGCAGGTAAACATGAAGTATTCTAAAGGCTACAGAGTTATAATGCAATATGTGACTATATATTTTGTAACTTAATTTTGGTCTTCTTTTTTTTATGTCGTCGTTGGTGTCATTTAATTTTTTTTCACTGTATTATTGCAGCTGGCACGTCTGTTCACAAAGTTGTAGAATCTATAGTTGGTCTCAACAAGGTACAATAAGTTTCTAACTCACTTTCATTCTCCAATTAACTCTCCATCTGCCATATCTCTTCTAGTCTCTCAGTGTTTCTTCTCTCTCTATATTTCCCCCTCTGGTAAAGTGTTGGTTGTATCTGATGTGTCTGCGTGTAGTTGGCTGAGGCACTTGCAGGCATGAGGAAGAACAAAGGAACTCTTCGTCTCAACCAGGTGGGTGGGGACTTGTGAGATAGTTGTCTGCAAATGTGTGATGATTGCATGTGTGATGATTACGTGTGTGGTAATTACATGTGTGATGATTACATGTGTGATGATTACGTGTGTGATGATTACATGTATGATGATTACATGTGTGATAATTATGTGTGTGGTGATGATTACGTAGATGCGATGAGTATTTACATATGCAGGCATATAATTTACATTAGATATATGCGTTTCACTTCATGTAAGTATGTATGTATGTGTGTATGTTTGTATTTCGTAGCCTAAGCTTCACTACATACTAAACAAGGACACAGGAATGCCAATAGGCTATGAGCTATATCCTATCAGGCAGAGCAACAGGTAAACTATATCATTTAGGATTTTCAATCATGATTGAAATGATGTAGCGTTTACAGTAGGAGACAAAATAAAGTTCCGAATTCCGCTTTGTAGTACAACCGTAAAACGGTAGTTTTTTTACCGTAGTTTTTACCGCTGCGTTCTGTACCGTTTTGACAAAACGGCTGACACCGTTTATTAAAACGGTAAAAAAACGATTTAGGTTTTCCGTTGATTCACAGGATATTTTCTAGCTAGAAACTCTTCCATGGCTATATCAGCAAGCTAAGGCCTTGTATTGACCATTAAACGCTACGGGGATAGTGCAAAAACGATCGTACAAAAATTTAACTTGCTTCAATAAAGCTGCAGACCGAAGTTCCGATGGGCACAGAGCTCAAATGAGGTCCGCACTTCGTAGGTCTTCTGTTAGTTACTGATGGACCTGCATTAGTAAAAAATCTAAGCCCAAGAAGGCCCTATCATCGAGAAAACATCGATACTGTGCGGTGGTCGAACTAACAATTTTCCGCGAGACAACTTCTAATAGGACGGCTTCAATTTTTTTTAACCCGAAAAGCTCCACCTCTGGAGCCTGTAAACAAAAAATAGAAACGTTTCATTGGATAAATGATTTTTTATATTTCTTTGAGCAAGACATACGGTGAACGAGAAAAGATTAAAACGGTAACACGGTCAAACGGAACGGACTTTTTTTACCAAACGGCGTACTGTTTTTCCCCGTTTTTTTAATCCGTGCAATGTCCGTTCTACGGAGTAGAATTCGGAACTTTATTTTGTCTTCTACTGTATCTTGAGTGTTTTATCTATGTAGGCTAATTGGACATCACACACTGGTGGAATATATTTTAAAAACTATGATATGATATTTTTTTAAACTCCTCTTACTCTCCCGCCCACCTATTACAGAGGGGATAATTGCTTAGTTATTACTATGTTTTATACCCTTCCTTAAATCTGGAGAAAAATGCTTAGCATTAATTTATCTTTCCATTGTCAGCCATTTTCTCATCACTAACTACGTACACTCTAAGAGTGATCATGCTCATGATTGAAGGCACTAGCCATCTTTAAGTTTATAGAACATTTCTATCTCTTTATGTGTCAGTCTCTGTCAGAGTGTGTTGATACGATTTTGAAATTTTGAAGTCCTACGTATTATATTCCATATGTTGGACATGGTAGGATGATAGAGGAGTTCATGTTGTTGGCGAATATGTCAGTGGCACAATATCTCATGGAACACTTCCCCCAGGGCGCCATGCTGCGCAGACATCCCAATCCCCAACTGAAGGCTATTCAGAAAGTGGTTCGTATATATCTTGTTATATACTGGTGCCCACTGTAAGGCTTGTGTATGTGTATGCGTGTATGCGTGCATGTGTGTGTGCATGTGTGTGTGTGTGCATTCCTGTGCGTGTATGTGTGTGTGTGTGTGTGTGTAGAAAAGTATGTGTGATAAACTTGGCATCAAGATGGACATAACATCAGCTCATTCTATTCAGGTGAGAGTTGTGGAAACTGTTCTTACAGAGCACATTTGAGGAATGGACTTGAGTTAGTTATGGATTTTCGATGTTCTAAACCTGTCCATTTATGACCCATTCTGTGCTGAGAAAGTAATGTTGTTATTTGATTTGCTTTAGCAATGTTTGGATGCACTCATTAGCAGAGGCAATGATGGAAGTCCACCACAGATGGGAGAGTTGGACAAACTTATACTCATCATTATGACTGTCAAGACAATGAAGGTGAGTGGGATGTGTGGTCACCATGGTAACTATAAATGTGTGGTCACCAAGGAATACAATAGAGGGAGAGAGTTTATGATGTCTTCTACTTAC